>Ga0209434_1000265_pt1 | contig 26663 bp, 24 predicted proteins | sample ETNvirnome_2_300_FD_184068 | JGI IMG/M metagenome (GOLD analysis project Ga0209434, IMG submission 184068) | Marine viral communities from the Pacific Ocean - ETNP_2_300 (SPAdes) (version 2) | ecosystem: Environmental > Aquatic > Marine > Oceanic | place: Pacific Ocean | collected 2013-06-22 | reverse complement strand
GAGCGACTCTCCAAAGAACATACTATAATTGTCTATACTTGTAAAGCAAAACCAGATCGAGGCCTCGTTAACGGAAAAACTGGAACTGAATTAATATGGGAATGGTTAAAAGAACACAATATGGCCCAATTTGTTAGCAAAGTGACCGCTGAAAAACCGCGCGCCAAATTTTATATTGATGATAAAGCCATTGAATTTAAAAATAACTGGATCGAGATATTAAAAAGGGTATTTTGAAAATGCATAATGCATATGAAGTGACACATCTATTTGAAGAAACCATCGCCGAATATTGCGGCGCAAAATATGGTATCGCTGTGGACAATGCGACAAATGGACTATTTTTATGCATGAAATATCTAAAACTTAAAGATGAAGAGATTACAATTCCATGTAGAACATTTATGTCGGTACCATGTGCAATTATTCATGCCGGCAATAAGGTCAAATTCGAAAAAAATCATTCGGCAATTGTTGGAACAACGTTAAAGGGCGAATATAAGCTAGAGCCATTTCCAATTTGGGACAGTGCACTAACCTTTAAACGGGGAATGTATCGCCCGAAACAGCTTCAGGTTTTGTCATTTAGTGGTCCACACAAATTTCTAAAGCTTGGAAAGGGTGGAATGATTTTAACTGACAATGAAGAAGCTTACGAATGGCTGAAGAGAGCAAGATATTTTGGCCGCCGCCCGGTCGATCACAGCGTGGAGAGCTTCGACATGCTCGGGTGGAATTACTATATGCTTCCAGAGATAGCCGCTAGAGGAGTTGTGTTGATGTCGGCCATAGGTGATAATAATGAAGACATCGCCCTAGAATATCAAGATTTATCACAATATACCATATACACAGAGGCAAATAGATGAAAAAAGTTATATTAGTACAACCATATTATGAAAATATATGGGAGCCAATTGGGCTTGGTTTTATTGCATCATATTTGAAAAAGTATTTTGTGGACGATCTTGATTTGCAATGCTTTCAAGGAAATTTTGACACCGACAAAACAATAATAGACGCCTGCGCTGATGCAGACGTTGTTGGTTTTTCTTGTACGTCTCCCGCTTGGCCTCATGCATTGAGGCTTGCCGAGTCTATAAAAAATAAAAACCCAAAAGCGCGCACGGTGTTTGGTGGTTTTCATCCATCGGCTCTTCCGGAGGAATGTGCTGCACATCCATTTGTGGATCAGGTGGTTATTGGCGAGGGTGAAGAGGTATTTTTAGATATCGTTAATGGAAATACCGATCCAATTGTGCAAGGAACTAAGCCGGCCATGCAAGACCTCCCATGGCCTGATAGAACGATCATTAAGAATTTTAGGACCGTGGATTTATGCGAATCAATGAACGGAAAGAGAATTGCGTCGTTTCAGTGTAATAGAGTGTGTCCAGTTAATTGTGCATTCTGTGCCGAGCGAATTGTTACAGGAAGATTTAATAGAAGAAATAATCCAATTAGAACCCGCGATGTGAGTGAACTTTGTGATGAAATTGAGCACGTTATAAAAGAGCTGGATTTAAATTACTTTAAGTTTGTTGATGCTACTTTTGATATATCGGCTAAGTTTGTGATTGAATTTTGCAAAGAAAAAATAAACCGTGGTATTACAACTGAGTGGGAGTGTTTAATTCATGCCAGCTTTGCGAATGAGGAGATGTTTGAGTGGTTAAAGAAATCTCAGTGTCACCAAGTTAATGTAGGATGTGAAAGTGGCAGTAATAAAATTCTGCGGGATATAGGCAAAGGATTACAGGTAAAAACAATAAGAAGAGTTTTTGCATGGGCTAAAAAACACGGTGTTGAGAGGAGAGGATTTTTTCTATTCGGGATGCCCAATGAAACCAGGGCTGATCTATTATTGACTGAAGAGCTAATAGACGAAATTCAACCAGATGTGGTAGGATTTACAATTTTGTGCCCATATCCTGGTACAGCACTGTATGATCCTGAGCTTCATAAAGACGTGAATTGGGAAACTGCCGACGAGTATTCTAATGAATTTTGGTGTACGGAGCACTTTACGAATATTGAATTGAAGGCACAGCAAGCGTATTTCAAAACAAAGTATGATTTATTGCTTTGCGAACGACAGGAAGATTCTTCACAGTCTGGTGGTTTTGGTGACATGAGAGAATTAGAAAAGCAAACGACATCGACACCAATTGGCGCAAATGTTAAAAATGCCAAAAAAGAAATTTAAGGAATGAAACTATCGTGAATTTGCTGGTTACAGGTGGTTGTGGTTTTATAGGGTCTAACTTTATAGAGATGATTTTGCGTACAAAGCAAAGTAAGGTATCTAAAGTTGTGAACTTAGATGCTCTCACATATGCTGGAAATCTTGAGAATACCAGCGATTTTGTACATAATGAAAAATATATTTTTGAGAACGTAAATTTGTGTGATTCTCATCGTGTACTTGATGTTTTGACGCGTCATGAAATTACCCACATAGTTCACTTGGCAGCCGAAAGTCATGTTGACAATTCCATCTTGGATCCTTCTGCGTTTATAGAAAGCAACATAGTGGGCACATTTAATTTGCTCAGGGCGGCTCGTCAATTAAAGGTAAAGAGATTTCATCATGTTTCGACCGATGAGGTTTATGGCGAATTAGGAAATTCAGGAAAATTCCATGAATTAACGTCTTATGATCCACGCAATCCATATTCAGCATCAAAGGCATCTTCTGATTTTCTAGTTAAAGCATATTTTCACACTTATGGATTACCCGCGACAATTTCTAACTGTTCTAACAATTATGGACCAAGACAACATAACGAAAAATTGATTCCGATAATAATAAATTCGATCTTAGCCGGAAAGAAGATTCCTCTCTACGGAAGCGGCACGAATGTCAGAGATTGGATTTATGTGCAAGATCACTGCGATGGCATCTGGTCGGTATTGACCACCGGAGAATTAGGCGAAACATATTGTATCGGTGCAAATTGTGAAAAAAGAAATGTTGATGTTATTGAAATTATTTGCGATGAGCTTGGTGTGCAGTCTGCCAACTGTGTTGAGCATGTTAAAGATAGAGCAGGGCATGACTATCGTTATGCGATCGATAATACGAAGATTGTGGAAAAATTAAATTGGACTCCTAAGGTTGCGTTCGATCAAGGAATAAAGAAAACAGTTGAGTGGTATCATGAAAGATATTAAGGGTATAGTTTTGGCCGGAGGATTAGGGAGTAGACTTCTTCCGCTTACGAAAGTGACAAATAAGCATCTTCTTCCGCTTGGCGGAGAACCAATGATATATCATCCAATTCGAGCACTCGTCAGTGCAGGTATTAAAGATATTATGATTGTAACAGGTGTAGAACATTGTGGAAGTATTATGTCGCTTCTTGGGAGTGGAGCAGAATATGGGTGTTCATTTACGTACAAGGTTCAGGATCGTCCTGATGGAATCGCCGGCGCACTGAGGTTGTGTAGAGGATTCGTCGGCACATCGTCTTGTGTTGTGGTGTTGGGAGATAATATTTTTAAAGAGAAATTAGCTCCTCTCATTGAGACGTTTTTAAACAGTACTAATGATTGTATGTTATTTTTTAAACATGTTTCTGACCCAACCAGATATGGAGTTGGAATTTTCAATGATGACAAAATAGTCAAAATTGAAGAAAAACCAAAAAAACCAAAGACTAATTTAGCATGTGTGGGTATCTATTTCTACACAAACAAAGTTTTTGACGTTATCGAGGAGACATCTCCTTCGGCTCGGGGAGAATACGAGATAACAACGATCAATAATGTTTTTATAGAAAAAAATAGTTGTGATTTTGCCGTTTTAAATGACAGATGGGCTGATGCTGGTACTATGGGTTCGTATCATGCAACAAACATGCTGCTATACAACGAGTAATAGGAGAATAAAAATGAAGCTGTTAGTAACCACCAGGTCAGATGAGACTGTCAGCGATTGGGCCGAGCTGACTCATCCAATATTAGAAAAATATGCTCATCGATATGGAGCCGATTTTGAGGTATTAGGTGAATCCCTAAATGTTCCCGAAGCAAGTGGTGGTATCGGTAATGGAGTTTACCAGTACCGCATTATGGAACACTATAACTTGCATGAACAGTATGATCGAATTATTCATTTCGATAACGACATGCTGCTCACTCCAGATTGTCCCAATCTTTTTGAACACGTACCAGCTGATCATGTTGGAACAATTTATGAAGACGTTGGCTCTCGGCAGCAGTGGCGGAGACAGTGTCTCGTTGAAGCACAAAAGCAATTTGGGTTTATCGATTGGAACCAAGGATATATAAACACTGGCGTTTTTGTAACTTCTCGGGAGCATCGAAAAATTTACCGCCCAATTAACGATCAATATTTTACCGAGTGGGGTACCGATGACGTACACATCGGTTATCTAATTAAAAAATACGACGTCAAGGTTAAACAGCTTTCTTATCGCTGGAATCATATGACAATGTTTTCTGAGCCTTGGAATGGAAATCCAAATCGATTTGATTCACACATTATTCATTATGCAGGCAATGGCGTTTTCGATAAAGGGCAATTTACGAATAAATTAGAGCAAGCTAAATTTGATTATGGGATCATGTATGGTTAGCATTTTTGATGGAGGAAATAATAATGAAGATTCTATTTGTTGCAGTCTTTGACGCGGGAGGTGTTTCGTCAAATACGTCCCAGGCTGTTGGACTTGAAAAATTAGGTCATACCGTTATTCGATACAACTATCGAATCCGGGCTTCTAGAATAGGAGTTCAAAATCGGGATTTGGAATTGGTGGACATGTGCAGACACAACAATGCAGATCTTGTTATTTTCGCAAAATGTAATACCATTTCTTTGGATGTTTTTCGAGAATGTAAAAAGACAGCTCAAGTTTGTTACTGGTTTCCAGATCCATTAAAAACGTTTCAAACACAAGAATTTATTGACATGACAAGTATTTCTCATTTTGTTTGCTGTGACAAGAATAATGTAATGCATTTTGCAAAAAGCTATAACAAAAACACGTTCCAGGTGCCAGATGGTTTTGATTCTAATTTAGAATACCCAAAAGATTTAGAGAAAAATATTGACATTTCGTTTATCGGCAGTTTGCACAGCGATCGAGCTGAGAGATTATCACGTGTTTCACGTAACGTTTCCGTTTTTTCTGATGCGTTTGGTGAGGTTCATTCTGAAATCGTAAGTCGAAGTAAGATTAATTTAAATTTTTGTACGACATCGGGAGCCTCTGATCGCATTTACAAGATTTTGGGTGCCGGAGGTTTTCTGCTTTCAGACGACTGGGAAGGGAGAGAGGAAATGTTTGACGATGGAAAACATTTGGTAATCTACAAAGATATCGACGATCTCAATTCAAAGATTGATTTCTATTTGTCAAATCCGAAACTTTGCAGTGAAATTGCAAATGCCGGTTTTTGCGAGGTGCAAAAGTACAGCAGGGATAATTGGGCAAAGCAAATCGTTCACATTGCGGGAATCCTGTCACTTGCGTGATTGTACATGTTTTTTAAAAGTTGTATGGTATGAATGAATGAATGAAGCATCGTTGAATAAGCAAGGCGTTATTTTTGGGCCATGGGTTGGCGAGTTTGGTTGGGAGCTATTTGCGTGGCAAGCTTATTGTAGATCACTTTCTAGAAGATATGATTTTTGTGTTGTAATAAGTCGTCCAGGAAATTCTTATCTTTATTCGGATTTCTGCAATATCTATGTTCCTTTTGCTCCGGACTCATCGGGAATAGTGGATTCGCACACAAACACTGCGGTGACGAATTTTAACGCCCAGGAATTTCTTACCGCAACAGTTTCACTGGATGTTTTGCGCTCGTATACATGGGATTGGATTGGTCCCACAAAGATTGGAAATCCACCCTATGATCACTGGCGCGCCCCCGTATCGATTCAAAGCGTCGGCGAAATTATCCCCGAATACCGGGTGTACCAAGGTGATTCTCAAGGCCAACGCGCTGATATATTAATTCATGCCAGAAATAGAAAAATTAGAGAAATAGATAACTGGAATCAACAAAAGTGGAATGACACTGCGCGAGTACTCAAATCAAATTTTACTGTTGCATGTATTGGAGAAGAAAACAGTTCGCTGTTGATCGAAGGTGCAACTGATTATCGTGGTATGGAGCTTGAGTTTGTTACAGGTTTAATGCGTTCTGCAAAGTGTATAGTCGGTCCTTCGTCAGGTCCCCTGCATCTTGCAGCCCTCTCAGGATGTCCCCAGGTATGGTGGACAAGTAATCCTCGCCAAAATTTTGCCAGATATAAAAATACCTGGAATCCATTTTGTGTCAAATCACATATGGTGGATGGGTTTGATCCGGAACCTGCAGACGTCATAAGTGCAATCAGGACTCTTTAATTATGAAAAATATTGGAATTATTGGTAATGGATTTGTTGGCTCGGCAATTGCAGCTGGATTTGCTCTGCATGCGAATGTTAAAGTTTTCGACAAAGATCCAAGAAAATCAATTCACACGCTAGAAGAAACGCTGGCCAGTTCTAACTTTATCTTTATTTCCGTACCGACTCCCATGCAACACGTAACCGGCGGGAAAATTGATCTATCTATTTTAGATTCGGTATTTAATGATATTGTGAGTTTATCCCACTTATCATACGATGAAACTATTTTTGTGATAAAGTCGACAGTAATTCCCGGGACAACCGCCCAGTACGTGGACAGGTATCCCAATTTACGAATTGTGTTTAATCCTGAATTTTTAACTGAAAGATCGGCAAATTTAGATTTTATTAATGCGTCTCGAATAGTTCTTGGTGGTAATTCAGACGATACACGAATGGTGGCCGAGCTTTACCATGATAGATTTCCATATACAAAGGTTATTGAAACAGATGAAGCCTCCGCAGAATTTATCAAATATATGTGTAACTGTTTTTTCGCAACTAAGATTTCGTATATGAACGAAATGTTTTTAGTGGCGTCTAAAATTGGTTGCGATTGGGATAAGATAATGGAGGGTTTTATGGCCGACGGCCGGATTGGAAATTCTCATATTGATGTGCCTGGTCACGATGGTGATTATGGATTTGGAGGAAAGTGTTTTCCAAAAGACATAAACGCCTTTATGGGTTTTTGTAATGATATCGACATGGATGCTCACGTGTTGGGCGCCGTGTGGCAAAGAAACATGAGTGTCAGGACCGACTTGGATTGGGGTCGTATAAAAGGTGCTGTTTCGGAGCACGATGAGTAGTGGTATACGTTTTCGATATTGATGGGACAATTTGTGATAGTCGTGATAGCGATTATGACAATGCATCTCCAATTGCTAAGCGGATAACGGTGGTTAACGCGCTCTACGATGCCGGCCACACAGTAATATTTCAAACTGCCCGGGGCATGGGGAGATCTGGCAATTCAGCGGCATACGCCCACACGGCATTTTATGAAATGACAAAGACTCAGCTTGAGTCTTGGGGCGTAAAATTCCATCAGTTGTTTTTAGGAAAGCCGGCAGGCGATATTTACGTCGATGACAAGGCTGTACACGACCTCGAATTTTTTGAAGAAGGTATGAACAATGAGTGAACAGGAAAAAAGATTTCTGCCAAGAAACACGGAACTTCCAATGAAGCATGTTGAAAAAGGGTGGGGTTGGGAGCGCTGGATCTGCAATGGCCCAGAGTATTGTGGTAAGCTTCTCTTCTTCAAGAAGGGTAAGCGCTGCTCATGGCACAAACATAAGTTAAAGGATGAAGTATTTTATTTGCAGTCCGGTAAAATGATTGTCTACTATTCTGAAGACGACGATATCACAAAAGGAAAACAACTTATCTTAAATCCTGGTGATAATTTTCATGTGTATCGCGGTTTACGACATCAGATGTATGCGTTAGAAGATTCCGAACTTTTTGAATTTTCAACACAACACTTCGACAGCGATAGCCATAGGATAATCAAGGGCGACTGACACCTACCGGAAATGTACAATTTTTAGTTTGTGATTATAATTGATTATGTTTCCAACAAATAAACCTCATGTATCCTATTCAGAAATTAGAACGTGGAAGGAATGCCCGTACCGACATAAGCTTAGGTACATTGATGGTGCTGATTTAGACGACGTTTCTCAATATTTAGATTATGGCACGCTGTTACACGCGTGTTTAGAAGAGTATCTAAAGACCCGCCAGTTAAATGTTGAAAAACTGAAGGCGGATATTACCAAGGCATGGATTGAAAGGGGATATGATACGCCCGAGTACATTGAACGACTTACTACAAAAGCTCGCTCACGAGGGGAAGATCCGCGCATTCTTCCACCGTTAGAGACTTGGTTAGAGTGGGCAGAGAACTCTGTAGTTCATGTGCCAGAATTTTTGGAGACAAATTTTCCAAATTGGACACTTATTTCTGCCGAGGAACAACTTTATGAAAAACTTCCCGGAGACGAGCTGTCGTTTAAGGGCTTTATTGACGTAGTTATAGAGTGTGATTATCGAGGCGGCAGGAAGACGTGGGTGTTAGACTGGAAGACAGCCCCGGCTTATGGGTGGAATAACTATAAGCGCAGGGATTTTTTGGTCCAGGCTCAAATTGCGTTATACAAAAAGTTCTGGCGTGCCAAGAATAATGTAGACTGTAAAGATGTTGGGTGTGGCTTTGTTCTCCTTAAACGTGGGGCAAAGAAGGATCACGTCGACCTATTCAAGGTATCGGTTGGACCGAAGACTGAAGACCGTGTCGAAAAGCTTTTGAGAAGTATGGTGTCAACAGTTAGAAAGGGGTTTTATTTGAAAAATAGAAATTCGTGTAAATACTGTCCCTTTTATGGCACAAAGTACTGCACATAATTTACGTTTCTTCTTTTTGGAGTAATTTTTCTAGGCGAGCACTAAGCATTAGAGGAATTGCATGCAAAAGAAAAAAATACTGTTATTGTCTGATCACGCGTTGAGTACGTCTGGGGTCGGCGTTCAAAGTCGTCATTTAATTAACGGCTTGATTCAAAAGGGTGAATGGTCAATTCGCCAATTTGGGGCCGCCATAAAACATAATAATTATGACGTCGTCCACGTGAATGACGATTTTATAATTAAGCCGATTGATGGATTTGGAAATCGGGACTTGATAAGGCAGACCCTTGCTGCCGAAAAGCCTGATCTACTTTTACTTTTTACTGATCCCAGGTTTTTTACTTGGTTGTGGGAAATAGAAGACGAAATACACCAGATATGTCCTATTGCGTATTGGCATGTGTGGGATAACTATCCATATCCTGAGTTTAATACACCCTATTATGAAGCAACTGATTTAATTAATTGTCATAGTTATTTGACATATGAAATGCTTCACCCTCGATTTCCGGATAAAGTAAACTTTGTTCCGCACGCACTTCCCGATGAAGTTTTTCATCCTCTATCCGAAACCGATTGTCGGGACGCAAAAATAAAGGCATTAGGCTATCAACGAAAAGATGATTTTGTTGCTTTTTGGATGAATAGAAATGCGCGACGAAAACGTCCCGGCGATTTACTTTTTGGATGGAAAAAATTTCTTGACGCCAATTCGATTGAAGGGGAGCGCACCCGGGCAACGCTTTTACTACACACCGATCCAGAAGATACCGAAGGACCAAACTTATTTTCAATCTGTGACAATTTAGGAATTTCTGATTCTGTGGTTTTTTCTAGAGATAGGCTCGATTTTGAAAAAATTAATACGCTTCACAATATTTCCGATTGTTGCGTGAATATTTCTTATGCAGAAGGTTTTGGGCTCGCAACTCTTGAAGCTATGCAGACTGGTACCCCAATTTTAGCAGTTAAAACTGGAGGTCTAACGAGACAAGTTGTCGATCACAGAGATGGAACCGAAAACGGCGTGGCATTAAATGTGGACTTGACGTCGTTGGTGGGTTCTCAGACCGTACCTTATATTTACGAAGATTATTGTACTACCGATGCTATTGGGGAGGGTTTGACAAAACTCTATAGGCTTTCTCCCGAAGAAAAGAAAGAATTAAGCCTAAAGGTTCGTTCTTATGTGCAGGAAGAATTTTCGTACCAGCGCACAATTGACTTGTGGCATGATTCGCTCAATGATATGTTAAAAAACTGGAAATCAAAATATAATCGAGTAGTTTGTGAGGAAATAAAATGAACATTTGTGTTAGAGGCCCGCTTTTGTCAATTAGTGGTTATGGAAATCATTCGCGCCAGGTATTTAGGTGGCTATCCGAGAAGAGTGATCCAAGTATTCGCATCACGTCTCAAATTTTACCATGGGGAATAACTCCGTGGCATATTAATCCGGATGCTCTTGACGGACTTGCTGGAAAAATAATGGAAACGTCGGCTGTTGAGGGCGATGGAAAATTTGACATGTCATTCCAGATTCAGCTTCCTAATGAGTGGGATCCAAATCTTGCAACATTTAATGTTGGAATAACTGCTGGTGTTGAGACAGACATTTGTAATCCGCAGTGGATCGATGCATGTAATACTATGAATTTAGTTGTTGTGCCCACACATCACACTAAAGATACTCTTTTTCGAAGTGGTAAACTTCATGTTCCTGTTGTTGTAATTCCGGAGTCGTTTCCAGACAGTATTATTTCTGGCACCGCTTCTCCATTTGAAATGGACGTAAGGACTCCGATCAATTTTTTAATATTTGGGCAACTCACCGGTACACATGCAATGCATGATAGAAAAAATACGTTTTTTGCTCTTAAGTGGTTATCTGAAGAGTTTGCAGATGATCCGGATGTTGGCATAATACTCAAAACGAATCATGGGCGTAATACAACGCTTGATCGAACTGTCGTTCGGAGAATTTTGTCACAAGTTGCCAATGAGCTAGGTAAACATCCACCTATTTATCTTTTGCACGGTGCGATGACTGATGATGAGATTGCTGGTCTTTACTTGAATCCTACGATCAAGGCGCTCGTGGCCCCAACTCGAGGTGAAGGTTTTGGATTACCATTATTAGAAGCAGCCGCCAGCGGGCTGCCAGTTATTGCAACGAATTGGTCAGGTCATTGCGATTTCTTGAATCAAGGAAAGTGGTTAAAGCTTGATTATGATTTGCAACCCGTTGATTCTGGAAAAATAGATGGTCAAATATTTGTCGAAAATTCAAAATGGGCAGAAGTTCAGGAACAAGATTTTAAAAAGAAAATTAGAAAATTTCGACAAAAATCAGAAACGCCAAATAAGTGGGCGAAGGATTTGCGGGAATCACTACTTAAAACCCACACACATGCAGCACTTTCCGACGTGTGGGATGCGGCAATGAGAGATCACGCAGGATGACAGGTCTTGAAGTAGGGTTGCTTGGTGGAGTAGTGTGTCTGGCAATGATATGTGCCACGCAACTTTATTTCAATGTTAAACATGCCATATTGATCCTGCAGATGACCGAAGCAATTGAAAGTTCACTGGACTTACTTGACGAAAGATACGATTCGATAAATCAAATTTTGCAGATCCCGTTATTTTTTGACAGTCCACAAATTAGAAAAGTTTTAGAAGATGTTGAAGCCAGTCGTGATGCAATTCTTACCGTCGCGAATTATATGATGGTGGAAGAAGATGTCGATGTGGAACGAAGCGAATGATGAAGAAAAGAATAATCAAGCGTAGAAAGGGAAAGAGCAAACTATACTTTACCAAAGATACGCAGATAGCAATTGAGAAATGGCAAATTGCAGAATCTCAAGAAGAAAAAGACGCGTTATACACAAAGGATATTTTACCGGCATTTGATAAGCTGGTAGAAAATCTTATTTTAATTTATGGCTTTGCAAAAGGTCGACATTCTTTCGACGCATTAAAAAATGACTGTATTACATTTTTGTATGAAACACTTCACAAATTTGATGGCTCTCGTGGCACAAAGGCTTTTTCATATTTCAATGTTGTGGCAAAAAACTGGTTAATACTCAACACTCGTAAAAGAAAGAAAGTTTATGATAATTCATATCCAATTCATGAGTTAGCAGGATTCAACGCATTTGATCGTCATACAATTGCTCATTACCAAACTGCACCGGCACCGGATGATGTAATGATTAAGCGCGAACGCCGCGCGGAAATACAAAAAATGTTGCGAATTTTGCAGGAACAGGTAGAAAATCAAAATGATATAAAATGTATAGAAGCTATTCTTATAGTTTTTGACAAAATTGACGAACTCGATTTACTCAACAAGCGCGCGATTTATGTCTATATTAGGGAGATATCTGGATTAAATTCCAAGCAATTATCAACGTCAATGTCAACAATTAGACGACTGTATCGCCAAATTACAAATGAGGAATTGTTATGAGCTATGATGCGTTGTTAAAACAACAAGAAAAGCAACAGAAAAAAATTAATGAATTTTCTGAACTCCTAGAAGGTCTTTCTTCAACGACTGATAAGAGAAAGCTCCTGTGGAAAGAAATTTACGAAAATGCACTTCGAGACAGGCTTAATGCAAGTGTGTTATTTACTGAGGCCTACTCGACAATGCAGGCCGGTGTGACAGAACATGTGACGATTGGTCCTGTTCTAACCAAATATTTGGAGCGAATGAATAAGTCAAACGAACAACTACTGAAACTCGCTGAGTTAATTTCAAAAGCCGAAGATCAGGTTGCAAAGATTAGTCCGGAAGATATTTTTGCGCAAATAAAGGAAAAGGAATAAAGCTGTGGGATTTTTGAAAGGCAACGCGCAAGGGGGCTTACTTTTAAATAAGGGAGTTGTTGTTGAAGTTTTGTATGACATTGGATTATATGATCTCGAGAAAAAGACTCAGCTTAAGGAAAACTTAGATCCAGAACAACATGGCTTATTTGACCGTGCTCCTAGAAATTCTTGTATCGTCCGGCGGGTAGGGTCAGGGGAAGGTGGTAAGACAACTACTTTTCTTGTGTTGCCGTTTTTTCCTCCACATCTGTGTTTTCCAATCAAACCTGGTGAAACAGTTTGGCTAATTTCTCCCGAGATTGGAAAAGTAGATCCATTGGCAACGTATTGGATTTCTAGAATTTCAACCCCGATTCTTACAGATGACGTCAACTATACACATTGGCCCAGATCGCTAAATCCTGTTACGGCACTTGCGACATCTGAAAAGGGAGGTGCCAAAGTTTTACCTGCATTTTTAAATGACGGTTTGATGAAAGAAACAAAGGAGCAACGACAAGAAGGGTTAGATCCGTTTCAAGCTCTTGTTGATGAAAGTGAATCATACAAAAATTTTTCTCCACAACCTGTTCCGCGATTTTCAAAACGAGTGGGCGATTTTGTCATACAAGGAAGTAATAATGCATTAATTTCTCTCGGGCAAGATAGGGGATGGAAATATTCTGACGAAGATCCGTCCGGACGTCAGCAGAGTAATGCGGTAAAATTTGCGCCTTTAGAGTTTGCTGGAACAATCGATATTGTTGCAGGTAGATCTCGTTATTTGCCAGCAGAACCTACGCTTGCTGATGCAGATGGAGATGCTCCTGCGTTTACGGCATTTCCAACAACCATGAATAAGCGGGATTATATCGAAAACAATAAAAATACAAAGATAAACGAGCTGGATCCTCCGCCACCCGCGGAAGGAGATCCGGATTTTATGATAGACGCCGCCCGCATTTACGTATCACAAAAGACAAGTGGCGATATAAATTTTGGAATTAATTCACTCGCTGCCGAAGCGGCAGTTACCTGGTCGGATGTCACGGAGTACGACCCTGGAAATCCTGGAGAGTCCGGCCTCGAAGTTGTCGACCCGACAGAGGGCACTCGTGAAGAACCGTCTGATGTTGTTGTTGCTGGTCTTGGGGCAGATGAACGCATGGCAACCGGCTTTGAGGCTCCGATTGAGCCAATCAACGACGCGGCATATGTTGTTGTAAAGGCTGATGAGGTTAGAATTATTGCCCGAAAAGAAGACGAAGGTCTTTATATGAAGGATGCCCCTGAAATTAACGGAAGCATTCGCCTCGTCAAAGAAGGTATAAAAGATGATGACCTTGCTACAGTGTGCTTACTTCCAGACGGAACGATTCAAATAAGCGGTTCTAAGATATTTTTGGGCCGACCTGGAGACGATGGCGGCCGCGATGCAGGTCCAGGCGAGGGAGGCAGTGAACCGTATGTGAGATATTCAGATCTTAAGGCTATGTGGGATTCGTTTATGGATGATTTTAGTACGTTTTTGCAGGGTTGTATTGATAATAAGAGTCCAGGTTATGGAAATCCTAACGTGGTTATCCTCGATGCGGCTACAGAGTTTAAGGCCGCAATAGAAAGTACTCACAAACCAGACATTTCAACGGTTCAATCAGAGAGAATTTTTGGAGAGTAAATGCCATTAGGATCGTCAACAGCTACGTTAGAAATGGATATTGAGGCCGCGTATAAAAAAGCCCGAGATTCTGGCGAATCTTCGTCAGCTGACGCTACAGTTATTATACAAACTCTTGCCACAGATATGGCAAATGCCATTCATAGTTATATGCTAACCGCCTTAGTGACAACAACCATTGAATCCGACACTCAGCAATCCGACACACTCGGTGGAACTACAACGTCGAAAGGAAAGGGAGTTGGCACCGGTGGTTTGGTGTAGAGGACAAAAAAGATGCCGTTATCAGCAGGTCACCCCACATTAATCACTGATCTTAAAAATGCGTATGAAGCAGCCAGGGCTGATGGCGAAGCAGCAGATGCGGATGCCACTATAATAATTGGTGATCTCGCTGATGCGGTCGGCGATGCAATTCATACCTACATGGAGACCGCGTTGGTCATAACTGTTGGAAGTCCTGGAATTATACCCATGGCTCCGCCACAGTTTACGACGATGCCGTCCGGAGTTTATAGTTCGCCAGGACCGACTACGGCAACTGGCGAAATTACGTTTCCTGGAGGTGATGTCCAAACGCTTAAGGGCGATATAGAAGACGCGTATTTAAATGCAAAAGCCGACGGCGAACCTTCAAACGCAAAGGCTGACGACATAATTGGTACGCTTGCAAACGATATGATGACCGCAATTCACACTTTTGCCCTCACGGCAGAAGTAGAAACCGACGTAACCCTCACCGGGGGTGCCGTTGTGGCAGGAACAATTGTTGGAACGTCGGTGGTTGTAGGTTCAAGTCTTCCGGGCACCGGCGAAGGGGAAGGATTCTTATCATAGTACCGTTGCAAAAATTCCTTGGTGAATAATTAAATTGTGGTGATTTATGCCAGATATCGTTGAATATGATTTTACGTCAGTTGGTGACCGTCTTCCTACCGTTAGGGCGAAAGAGCGGCTTGATACACCTGTGCGCGTAAATATAAATGTCAAAACCCCTGTGGAGCTTAGCCAGGGCACAAATGGCCTTTTTGTCATGAATACTTCGACGCGGAAGGCGGTCCGCGATAATTTGAAAAATTTATTATTAACCAACTGGGGCGAACGACCATGCCAATACTATTTTGGCGCAAACTTAAAAGAGCTCACTGCAGAATTGAGTACAGAGACATTTGATTCTGAAGTTGGGGCTAGAATTAGAACTACGGTTGGGAAATATATGCCCTTTGTTGAGTTGGTCACTTTTAGTATTGAAAGGGTGCCAAGCTTAACTACGGCCGGACTCGGAGCTGTGAGAATCGGCGTGAAATATTCTATTCCGAAAGCAAATATCATCCAAGATGGCGTTGTAATAACCATTTTGGCAACTGGATAATGGGAAAAACATGGCGACTAAAACAAAAAAAGACATTATAAAACAGCAGAATAAGAATTATCTTGCGAAAGATTTTGTAGGCTTTAAGTCTGCTTTAACAGGTTATGCCAAAAATTATTTTTCAGCGCAGATGGCCGATTTTAGCGAGGCATCTTTGGGTGGGATGTTTGTAGAGCTTGCGGCGTATGTTGGCGATAGTATGTCATATTTTTTAGATCATCAATTTCAAGAATTAGATCCTGTTACCGCCATCGAAACGTCAAACGTTATTGCTCATGCAAGAAATGCTGGAGTTAAATTTTCTGGTGCGGCTCCGGCGGTAGTCACTTTAAAGTTTTTCATTGAGGTCCCAGCTGAAGAGCTCAGTGACGGTTCTTACCAGCCTCAGACTTCCGCGCTTCCAGTTTTACGCGAAGGAACGTCGGCCAAATCGAATCAAGGACCCACATTTTCAACTGCAGAAGATTTGGATTTTGCCGAACTGGATGTTGACGGGAATATGTTATCAGCTTATTGGGTTTCCACAACCTCGGCCGCCGGTTCTCCAGCAACTTATATCGTAACGCGTGAGGTTTTAGGACTTGCCGGAAAAGTAACGTCTCAAACTGTAAAGTGTACAGTGATGGTTCCGTTTAAGAAAATTACCCTTTCGCAATCCGATATTTCAGAAATTATTTCAGTTGTGGACACTGCCGGTAACGTATATTATGAAGTGGATTATTTGACACAGAACACAGTTTTCAAGCGTTCGAAAAATTTGGGTTCTGATTATATGGAGGTTCCATACGCCATTGAAGTTGCCGCATGTCCATATCGCTATATTCGGGATGTTGATTTTACTCGAAGAACAACTACTCTCACCTTTGGATCCGGTGATGAAGAAACGCTAGACGATGATTTGATTCCAGATCCGTCTGTTTTAGCAATGCCACTCTACGGCCGGGAAACACTTTCCAGGTTTTCGCTTGATCCGCGAAATTTAATGAAGACTAAGACCTTGGGAATCTCTCCGTCAAATACCTCATTAACAATTGTCTATAGATACGGTGGCGGTCTCATAACTAACGTCGCTGCGAAGACTATTACATCGGTACCTTCGATGATTATTGATTTCCCTGGGATTCCATCCCCGGTTGTACAGGCTTCAGTTGTGAATTCTTTAGATGTCACTAATGACGCCCCCGCGCAAGGAGGAGCCAACGCACCGACATTAGAAGATTATCGAACCCAAATTTTCGCAACCAGAAATCAACAGTCAAGAATTGTGTCTCAAGACGATTTACTTGCCCGTCTTTATTCTTTGCCGGCAGAGTTCGGGCGGGTTTATAGGGCAGGTTTGCGAAAGAGTCTTCGAAATCCGCTTGCGACCGAATTATTTATTTTGTCACAAAATAAAAGCGGCCAACTTGGTCTTGCTCCGGATTCATTAAAGAAAAATCTTCGAACGTATTTAAACGAATACAGGCTTATATCTGACGCCATTGACGTAGTTGATGCCGTGATTGTAAATTACGGAATTGAATATTCGATAGTGACAACTCCAAATGCACAAAAATCAGTGGTGGCCGCTGCGGTATCCCGTAATGTTGGTGCCGCCAGTGCAAGAAAGTACTTTCAAATTGACCAACCAATTGTTGTTGCCGACATCATTAACGTCATAATCAATACTCCAGGGGTTCTCGCGATGGAAAGTTTGCTCTTTTATTCAATTTCAGGTACCAGGTCGGGCAGAACTTATAGCGATTACGTGTTTGATTTAGAGGCCAATAAATTTAAGGGACTTATTATTCCACCACGCGGCGCCATTTTTGAAATCAAATTTCCAAGCGCCGATATTAGCGGTACTGTGGAGTAATCATGTATTTGATCTATACAGCTAGCAAAGACACCTATATTACAAACAAAATAATTGATGGGAAATTCCGAGCTACTGATGCCAACGTAGGCCAGGCCGGTACAATAGATTTATTTAAATTGTACGACGAAACAATGATTAACAGTGCCACCGGTGCTGCAGAAATTTCCCGAGGATTGATCAAGTTCGATCTCCAACCACTCAAGAATTTAACTGGCTCGGTTATCGATCTCAATTCTAATAATTTCGCAGTAAAATTAAAAATGTCAAATTTGGTCGGCGGTACTGCAACTCCAACTAATTTTACGCTTGTCGTCGCACCACTTTCACAGTCTTTTAATGAAGGGTGGGGAAGAGACTTGGTTTTATTTTCCGATTTAGACACAGCAAATTTTTTAACCGCGTCTGTCTCGAACGGTTCGGCGGTTTTATGGAATCTTTCAGGCGCAAATGGGGGAGGTTTACTTGGTGATAGCAACTTAGATTACATTGTTTCTGGATCGATAAACGGAACGCTTCAGTCGTTATCACCCAAGCAAAAATTTGTTTATGGAAACGAAGACTTATTTGTTGATGTTACTACAATAATATCGGCGACTCTCGATGGCACCATTCCAGATCATGGATTTCGATTGGCGTTTACAGGAAGTGAAGAACAGGATGCAAAAACAAGATTTGTTAAGCGTTTTGCCAGCCTTCAATCTTCTAACCCACTTAAGAAACCACAACTCCACGTTTTTTATAATGACAGTGTTAGTGATTCGTCCGCTAATTTTGTGTTTGATCACTCAGGATCATTGTTTTTAAATAATTTCGTCCGAGGTTCACGGGCTAATTTTCTATCCGGAGCAGCAGCGACTGAAATCAGCGGTGATAGTTGTATGACGCTATGCCTGGAACTAGATGATTGGACTCAAAAAATAACAGCCCATCAAATAAGTCGTGGAACTGATTCTACGGCAGTGACCGGACTTTATTCGGCGTCTTTTGCTGTTTCATCGTTTAATGCTTCAACAGTTAATTCGTCAAACGAAAAGTTGCTTAATTTTATCAACGCTAGCGGGTCTGTTACTTTTGATGCAATTTGGGGTTCGGCGGATGGGACTGTTGGTTATCATACAGGATCTTTAGAAATTAAGAGGTCAAATTCGACAAACTATGTGTCTCGCCCCGCTGATTTAATTTTTAAAGCAGTTACCTTGCCTTCTAAAATGCAGGCCGACGAAATATTAAAAATTGTATTTTTTGTCGAAGATCGAGGGATGCAAACTCAAAAAGCATATAAGCTTCCCTATAGAAAAAAGAGTACAATTTTAACATCGGTTTACTATCGAATTAGGGATCTAGATACTGGAATAGAAGTAATTCCATTTGAGACTGCAAGCAATGGCACAAAGCTTTCTTCCGATACCGATGGAATGTATTTTGATTTAAGAACTCAGTCGCTACCTACCGGCAGAAGTTATCTTATTGATTTACTTGTGAAGGATTATGGGCAAGATCAAATATTTTTGGGAGTGGGTCAGGGATTTAAGGTGGAATAATGGCTAGAAAGAGATTTAGCGAAATAACTAACGCAGGTCTGTTTAGTGCCGCCACAGTAACTCAATTTGCTGCTCCATCATCGCGAGTGGAACTTGAAAGTCTGGCGTCTTTATCCGGATCAGTTGATCTAGGTACCGGCAGTCTTGATCTGGACTCGTTTGGCACAGCCTTCAAGTCAACTCAACAACTCCCGGTTGATTGGACGCGGTTTGAAAAACATACATTTTTTGATTCTGCACAAAGCAAGGTTAACGTTGCGTTTGATACCATGATTAATTTCTTTCCGTTCGATTCCTCGAAGGAAGAAGTCAAGGAGTTTATGCAAGGGCTAACAGGTTATGAGCGATATCTCTATGATCAGTGGCCCAAATATATTGGGTATTTACATTTCTCGGGGGCAGCAGCCGGAGGTGGTTCTGACGGAGGTTCATATGTTTCCATCGTCGACCGTGCCGGTGATTTATATCCGACCATCTCAAAGCGCCGCGACGGGATTCCGGTGATTAATCTATCTACGAGTCCATTTTCGGTTATGTTTTGGCTTCACCTCCCAACAGAGATAAACTCCAATTCAATTATTTGTCAGAAAATGACTTCATCCGCGGGAGAACCTCCGCACGGATTTACGGTTGCGATGAGTGCATCGGCCGATTCTTCTCAAGGAGAGCTCGTTTTTCTGCTCTCAAGTGGAAGTATGGCTATATCGGCAAGCGCTACATTTGAGAAAGGCGAAAAGTTTTCCCATTGTGCATGCCAATTTTCACGGACAGCTGGAACACTTCCATACCTTCAGATTTGGAGAGATGGCGTTCTTACGGCGTCTTCTTCTCTAACGGCAGATTTTGGTGCGCTTGATTTTTTGGGTGCCAATTTTAATATGGGATCAGGCAGTGCTCATTATCTGGGAACAATGTCTACAACATTTTCTCCTGTTTCTTCATTAACTGGAGCCCTAGATGACGTAAGAATTTATGGCGAACAGAAAAATCAAGAACAAATTCGAGAGGTTGCATCAGGGAGTACCGATGTTGAGCCGGCGCTTATGGCATTTTACAAGTTTAACGAAGCAACCGGCTCCTATAGTAATAATTCGGTTGTTTTAGATTCTTCAGGAAATTCTCTTCATGGCAAGATTACAAATTTTAGTACTGCCTTGCGTGATAAAGATCAGATTCCGGTGCCAGTGGTTAATGAAGATCCTTTTTACAATCCAACGCTTTTTCCTTCACAACCTGATGTTATAACATTAAACTCCTCACTGCTTGGTGCAGCTGCGGTATACGATGTTAATAATCCAAATTTGATCACGAAACTCATTCCACAACATTATCTTATAGAAGAGGCAGAAGCCCAGGGCTATTTAAACGAAGCTGCAAATACTGGTGATTTATACAGTTATACCATTGACTTTCCGGGTGGCGGAAAAGTTGGAAGCCCTCAACTCATTGCAGCACTTTTATTTACGTGGGCAAAGTTTTTTGATGAAATTAAGTTATTCATAGATCAATTTGGAAATTTGCTTCACTTAGATTATGACGACACCGGAACTGTTGCCGATATTATGATTCCGTTTTTTGCCAAGTATTATGGTTTGGTTCTTCCGAATATGTTTTCGGGTGCATCTGTGCAGCAATTTTTGCGAGGTCAAAACATAACAACAGATCCCGGTGCGACTGATTCATCGTTGGCGCACTTGCAGGCTCAAATCTGGCGTCGTATTCTAATGAATATTAATGACGTAATTCGATCTAAAGGAACTCTCCATGCCGTTAAGTCGATTGTTCGGGCTACAGGTATAGCTCCTGAAAATATGTTTAGATTTAGAGAATATGGTGGTCCAAAAACATTATCACTCACCAAGACAAGAACGGATCGATCTGCGGTTAGCACGCTTCTGGCATTTTCGTCCGGTTCTGCTGTTAATAGTCCATTTTTAAGTGGGAGTCGCATTGAGGTCGGCGTGCCATTCCCGGCGGGCACAATGGTTGAAAAATCGCTTTATCCACCACACGGAATTTCTGATTTGGAATGGGATGGTTTTTTCACGTCTGGTTCGTGGACCGCGGAATTTCTTGTGAAACCGAGAAAGCAGGTTCTTTTAACAACGATGAGCCTCGGGCGTGTCTGTACTACGGGATCGGCGGGTGAGTCTGTTATTGCAAATTGTTTGGCAATAAATCCTCCAATCAACTCGAAGATGACTGGATCATTAAAAATATATCATCGCCCAATAGGCACATGGGATGCTACATCACCCGCACCAGAAGCGCCAATTGAGTTAATGTTAACAGGGACAAATATTTTCGATGGTAACGTGTGGCATGTTACATTTGGACGAGAGATTTTGAGTGATTATACGGCCAGCTATTTTTTAAGAGCAGGAAAACAAAACTTTGGAAATCTCACTGCTTATAACTACGCCTCAATGACAGCATCGTTCCACACCGGAAATCTTTATCAGTCGGGTAGCGTTTCTACCAATATTAGTGGTTCGTTTTTGCAGTTTGGAACTGGTTCATTTAGTTCACATGATGCAGGGTTAAACGCTACAGGGATTACGTCTCACGCTAAAGCAACGCTGTTTACAGGATCCATGGGACGCTACAGGGCATGGACAAAGAACTTGACATTGGCGGAAAACCTCGAGCACGTGCGTAATTTTAAATCTGTCGGGGTTGCAGATCCACTTCTTAATTTTAATTTTGTTACGAAGGAGACGGGTTCGTTTGAACGAATGCGCATGGACGCACAATGTGATCAGGCAATGACTCAATCAAATTCGGCAGGTGAAATTGTTATTTTCGATTATTCTCAAAATAATTTTCACATGTCTGGATCAGGCTTTAAATCATCTATTCAGGTTCTCAAGCCCGAACAGTTCAATTTTAGTATTTTAGAGCCAAAATTTGATGAACGGAGTACTGATAACAAGATTCGAATTCTAAGTTTTATTGAAGATTCAAATATCGAAGAATTTTCTGCGCTCAAAGCTCCTGTCACGTCTATTCCTCTTGGTACACCTGTCACTGACGATACTCGTTTTTCGATCGAGGTATCCTCTTGTCGAGCTCTTGATGACGATATTATGTTATTGTTTGGTACACTCGATTTCTTTAACGATGCTCTTGGTGCGCCCGAACTACTTTATGCAACAGACTATCCAGATATCATTGCTCTCCGCGAAATTTATTTTAAGCGTTTGACCGATAAGATAAATTACAAGAATCTCTTGTCTTTTTACAAGTGGATTGATGAAACAATTGGATTTTTAATCGCGAGAATGCTGTCGCATAGCACGAATTTTTTAGGTATGAATTTTGTAATTGAATCGCATGTTTTAGAAAGAAACAAGCTGCAATATCAGCAGGTGGACATTTATCTTGGCGAGAATGATCGCCGTGGTTTACAGACTGATCTAGGTCTCCAACAGGTGGTTGGTGTTTTGAAGAGGTTTTAGATGGCATACGCCATTCGAAAATTCGGTTATAGTCTTTTTTCTGGTTCGTTCAGGGCCGGTCTCTCTCCGTCTGTTCATACAAATAAGACGCCAGGTAGTGGTCCATATGAGAGTTCTGGATCCCTACAGGGATGGTGGCGACTAAACAAAGATATCGCAGCTACTGTCGATGGCGACATGCTTGATAGCAGTGGAAATGGTCGTGACGGAACATTTGCCATCGATCCCACCGATCGTCCAGCGTTTTCAACAGCGCTATATCCATCGCAGTCTCTCTATGTGCAAGGTGCCGCCAGTTGTACGTTCGATGGAACGAATACCATGGCAGAGATTGGCGCCGGCTGGGATGCTATTATAGGTACAACCGGTACTAACCAAGTGACAATAGCTGCCTGGATCTATAAAACTGGTGATGGTGGAAGTAATCATGGACGCATGGTTGACTGGACCACAACGGCATTTTACACGAGCAATACAGCAGGAGGTTTTGCGAAGCTGGTGTTTCGGGTGAGTTGGGATAGCGTCAACTATACTTGGGTACAGGATACCGGGACGATTCCTTTAAATACATGGGTACACGTTGCAGTGACGTATGACGGGTCATCATCAGACAATCAGGCAAAAGGATACGTCGACGGTGCCGAGGTTGAAATGATCGTAGATATACCACTGGGTACCAGAGATACAGTGTCACTGATGAGTATAGGTGGTCGAAGCGCTAGCCGGGCATTTGAAGGCCAGCTGTCGGATGTTGCTGTTTGGAATACAATCCTCACCGCGGAAGAGATTAAGGCAATCTACGAAGTCAGTAGCACTGGCGCTTTTCTACCCACCAGAAATTATGACCTGATTGGGAGCAGTGTCACTCCGCCTTACACGGGTTCGTACGGGTCCACGCTTCAAGGTATCAATATAACAACCTTCGAGCGTTTTGGAATGTCTGTGGCGCCTAAGATGGGCCGGTCTGACCGTCCTGCAGTTTTCTTGTCATCAAGCGATGGGTTCATAAACGTCACTCCAGAGAATAATGATTTCTTTGACGATGCTTTACGCCTGCCACAACCAATTACATTTGAATCGAGCTCTATCGCTTCGACCGTAACGTCTAGCAATCAACAACTAATAGGTGAAGATTCGTTCAGAGTTGTGCAAGTTCCCCAATATATACTCAATCATCAAGCATATGGATTGGAAAATTTATTTGTGGAGCGTGATCCTTTTGTTGAAATGGACCAGTTTAGTCCCACTATCTATATTGGAGAACCACTTAGGATGGCGTGGCCGGTGGTCATGGAGAACCCATCACCAATCGATCCCTTTGATTTTAATGGAGCAATTGAACCGTTTGCGCTGAGAAGACCCCTTGCCGGATTCTCAACATTTATTGGTAGTGCAGAAGATCCCGAACCCACTGGCATGCGAGGATCAGTTTCGTCCGGCATGATGCAGGATGTTTTTTATAAGCGATCAGTTGCCTCTAGTAATTTTTATTTCCCGGGACAGACATCCCTTGAGCCATTCGAAATGATCGGGGCAAGTGAAGAATATGACGAACCTGCACCACTTTCGGCGGTGGCCACCGGGTCGTTGTTAATGAACGATTTTCCTGCTGTTGGTGACGAAATTATTTTGACGTCGTCAGATGGGACCGCAGCAACATACGTTGCCGACACCTACGATGATCCGGAGAACAACATATTCGACGTCGATTCGGGCACCATGGCTGGTGTTTACGTCACGTTGGTGTATTGTCTAAATGCTCCCGAGGGTCATGCGGGCAAGATAAAAGCAAGCTTCGACGGTGGTGCGACTCCGTCCACAGGTCGAATAACTCTGTATCAAGCAGAACCAGGATATAACGGGAATACTGTAATCACGTCGAGTCTCACAAATGTTACCGCTTCAAATTTTGCTGGTGGGACTGGAATTTGGAAACCGCTGCATGCCTATGTAAAACAACTTCCTTATATGACTGATATCACGGCAAGTTTGGCACCATTTGAAGATGCCACATCACCGGAAGATGCATTTTATTATGTGTCAAATAGAGAAATACGGGACTTGTTAGAGGTAACATTTACAAAGGCTGATCGCTTGGGTGTTCCGTCACGCAACGCAAAGAGTGCTGACTGTGGTTGGAGCTATGAAAACAGTGTGTTTGGTATTGATTCGGTAGCATTTGGTGGGTTAAAGAAATGAAGAGAGATAGACGTGCATCAAGAGATTATGATTTAAACGAAAACCGCGGTGCGTACGTGTCGCGCGATCGTTTAATTTTCTGGTATCGTTTTGATGATGAGACGAAATATCCAAAAAACAATACCTTAATTCCCAACAAGGCGAGAAGTTCTTACGGTGGAAAATCAACCGAGATAATAGGTGTTCCTATTGCAGGAACACCCAGAGGTTGGGATGCTACTGCGATTAGCGGATCGTTGCAGGTGGGGACTCAGGGTGACGGAATTAGTCTTACCAGCTCGCGACTCCCTGATGAGTCGTGGATGCGTGGCAGAAATTATGCAAGAAAAGATGTGCTTGCCGTTGGAGATGCCCAGCGCTTTCAGACATATCTAGAAAACATTATACAAACTTGGGACGCTGTTGGCAGCGCGTCCGCCCCAGCGGCCTTGAAGCGGGTTGCCCAGGGATTTACTGTCTCTATGTGGTGTCGCTTCCTTGACAATTGGCCCGTCCCTATCCCGTTCGGTCCGTTACCCCATCAAGATGTGCAGTTGTTTGCATATGACAATGCGGTCCGCACACCTGTCTTGAGATTCTGGTATGATGTTGACGGCGGTGTCGCGGGCAAAACCGGTGAGCCGGGATTTCATTTGTCATTAGCAGATAATCTAGGAGCTACCCTCCGCGTTGACACTTGGAATTGTGGAGCTGCAGGCGTAATAAGATACCCGGAGCTCCGTGGCTGGATGCATATTGTTCTTGCCGTAGAAAATTTTAATGACGCAGGCGTCGATGACGTCGCCGCTTGGAGCGGTCGCAAATTGTATATTAACGGGAAAGATCTTGGTGTTCCCGATGGTCATTTCACCCCTGGAGGCACCGACTTTCCTCTTGTCGCCCAGAAGGTCACCCGCGTTTACGCCGGTAATTCCGATCTCGCGGGTGGAGGTGGAAACATCGCTCTCGGGGAATTCGCGTGGTGGGATACCGCCCTCACACATGCGGAAGTTGGTGAGTTATACGATCGTGCCAAGACATCATTTAATAGCGGTTTCGTTTCAAATCCACCTCGTACTTCTCCCGAGATACAGTGTGGAGGTGATGCCTATCCAACAATTGCAAAATCAACCGATCAACGTCGCCTGAACGCATCAACTCCATTTTTTGACGATCAGGCACTGATGATAGATTATGGTCCTGTTTTAAGCGGATCGCAGTTTAATTATCCCACGCTGTTGAGGTCTGGTAGTCGATATATTGATAGTGTCGTTTCAACACCAAACACTGTTCCCGATATTTATGTTGCTAATTCACAAGCTAAAACCACCGCAATTTTCGGGGCTGGGCCACTAGTAGGTGAGACGTTAACGCTGACGTCGAGCGATGGGACTGGTCGCACATATACTGCCGCAGTGGTTGAAAATTTTCCGACTAATCACTTTGTAAGTTCTTCTCATCCAATGAATGGATTGAATCTAACGATGATTTCGCTAAAGCGGTGTATTGAAGATTCGGCAGGACATGATGGCAAAATTACATGTACGGTTGATCCTCCTAAATTCCATATGTTCCAAACTACACCGGGGTTGAAGGGTAATACAACTATTACACACGATTTCTCCGATGCTACAATCTCACCTTATACCTGGTGGTCTGCGTTTCAAGGAGGAACAGGCGCCACCGGTTCGCTTGGATCACAGACATCGAGGGTGGTGGGTGATTATCTTCCTGACACAAAAAGTTTCTCATCTCCCTATGCGGCATTTGACGATAGCCGAATTCCTGTGAATGTGAGTGAAGAAAAGACATATATTAGTGATTTTGCACCTGGCTTTACAAAAGATAAGGGTGATAGGATCATGATCGAAATCGACATCACACCCTCAGCACCAACGACGCTTCAAATCGTG
>Ga0209434_1000264_pt1 | contig 26963 bp, 9 predicted proteins | sample ETNvirnome_2_300_FD_184068 | JGI IMG/M metagenome (GOLD analysis project Ga0209434, IMG submission 184068) | Marine viral communities from the Pacific Ocean - ETNP_2_300 (SPAdes) (version 2) | ecosystem: Environmental > Aquatic > Marine > Oceanic | place: Pacific Ocean | collected 2013-06-22 | reverse complement strand
ACCTGAAAAAGCTAAGTTTTGGGTCTCTCAATCCCGTAGAAGGAAACGATGTAACAAACTCTGGCGACCGACGCCGTACCTCTACACTCTCATCTCTGAGGGCTGCTCTTAACCAGACATACGGAAAAGATAGCTTGCGGGGCATGAATGAATTTGTTGGGGTTGTGCTGGGCCAGCGCAAGACGCTCTATGCCTCCTACTCTAAAAGACAGGAGGTTCTCAATGCGTACCTCAAGAAAAATATAAACAGCGGCGTAGATACCAAGGGCTATGCCTACAAAGTATATATACCAGAGCTCGAACCTCGACCCGTTCCGTGTAGTTCCGATGATCCTATTTTGCGCACATATCAGGATGTGTATTGGCACAAGTCAGGCGGCGGCGGCATTAATAACGGTGATGTTGTATCGGTTCGATTCGAAAACCTTGAGAATATGTCGTTTCCTTTAATCTATCGAGTTCTCGGCCACGTCGACGTGAAGAAGTTCTGTGCCCCTGGACGAGCCTCCCGCAACCCTACACGCACATATTCGGGTGTTGATACTGGGACGGTTGGCACCGCGGGAGCGACTGACCCCCTCGCTAGCGGAGCCGGCGAATCAAAGGACTGGGACTGCGCCGAGCCCGCCATTGCAGAACCCGGTACCGAGCCGTGCCCAGATGGCATGGCGCTCGTCGACGAGGAATGTGTATGTCCGAAGATGCGTGGAAAGTCCGGCAGAATGTACACTCCGGATCACTGCAGCATGGACGGCATTATCCAAATGGTGGCCGACGCCGGCGGCGTTCTGGAATATGCCAAGACACACGGTATCCAGCTAAATATGAATGAAGATAATCCCTATTGGCAAGCGTGGTCATGGCTGAGTATGCACGAGGATCCGGCCGTAATTCGAAACACCGGTACACACGCTGGCAAGATGGGCGGCCTAAGTGAGTTTGCAACGGCCGCACTGATTGGGGGGTTTCGCGCCGAAAGTGGAAAGAATCTGAAGACTACAGCCAGAAATTCCGACAGTGCCGCGACCGGTATAGCACAGTGGCTTTTTGAGAGAAAAGAAGGATTGGCTCAATATTACGCCGAGCAACACCGGACCATGAACTTCGATACCGACGAGCAGACCCAGAGCTGGGTCCCGGAGTGCACGACGAAGCAGACCACGTGGAAAAATCCTCTAGGTATTTCTTCTCTAAATATGAACCCGGGCTACGGGGATACATCACCGTTGGGCATGATCGAGGATTCATACATGTATGGCATTCCTAAGCAAAAATGTCTCACTACTTTCGAGTCTGCCGAATACAACCAATATCGCGACGGCGAAGTGGTAGCCACGTGGCCCAAAACTGTGCTTCCCGATGATTTAGAGTTTCAACTCGATTATGTTTTAATAGAACTTGGGATAGACTTTCCTTCCAAATACGGTACCGCTACTACCCCACACCCCCACACGCCCGGGCAGCCCGGCGAAGAAGAGGCGGCCCCCCCTGAAGAAACCACTACAACACCGCAGCGCAAGGACACATATGTAACTCGCTTCGGGTCCGAAGCCCGGACTCCCACCGCCGCTGGTCAAAGGCTTGAGAAGACGAAGGGCATCGCGTACTCAGGCGATTGGAAACTGGCGCTTCACAAGGCCATTCAGGGAGCGGCTCAGTATGAACGTTTTAATGGTTATGATATTATCAAATCACCTTGTGATGGTATAGCCTATTTTAAGAGGACCGGGGATGGCAGAGAGTGGGGGAGACGTGCAGCCTATGCCTACGTGATTTATTGCTATTTTTCTCGCGGCGCCGACCTGAACTACCTGATCCAGGACGAACTGCTGTTTGGTGTGTCAGCCCATGGGCCGACGAACGATCCGCTCGCGGCCGTCCCTCCAGTGTGGTACAACGACGTGTGCCATGGTTGCCTTCAGGAGGGCGATGATATATCTGCTCCTCCCGATGATCTGGCGGCCGACTCTTCGGGGCCCTGCTTCCGACGAGAATACCCCCCGTACGGCAACCGGGCCCCAATCATAGATGCCTACGACGCGCCATGGTGGGACCCAGATATGGCGGCCGTCTCCCTGGATCTCGACCAGCGAGTATATCCATGGCACGACCAACCGGGAGGCCCCCCGGGCAACGGCGGCGGCAACGACGAATGAGGTCAATATACTATGCCAGATAATCCCGACAAGCCCGAAACTCGTTTTTACGTCCCAGGCCTGGACGCCGGCCCATCATTGACTGATGAAAACGGTCTCCCCCGCCGCTCGGTTCTCAATACACTTCCGCGCACCATAGAAGACGTCAAGAAAAGAACTGGCGCCACGACCGTTAATGCCGTACAGATAAATATAATGGATCCGGACACCTATGAAGATTTTCAGAATTCCACTTTAACAGAGCAAGCAGAAATGCTTGGTTTTGGCGACGGCGCCCAGCCACAATTTGATGTTCCCGGCTTTATCGAAGCGGGAAATGAGGGCGTGATCTTGAAGGCATCGCTGGCAAATGGAAATGCCGCTGTGATTTTAGGACAAGATAGGCCACACAATCAATTTTCTGGGTTTGGAGGCCTAAAAAATACTCATTGTGCGGCGGTGGACATAGTGGCCGGCCGCTTCGGACACCGCGCGCGTTCACACAACAAAAAAGGGCAGGCTGTAAATGTTAATCCCAATTTTAAGCTAGATTCTGCCCGGGTTTATATCTCACAAAGGTCCGACCCCGACAATGATTTTCGTCTGGCGGCCGGTACTGTGGGGAACACCTCCCCGTCTGAACCACGAAGCACGGTTGCCTTGAAGGCAGATACCTTGCGGTTTATAGCGAGAGAAAATATTAAGTTGGTAACACGCACTGACAGAGAAAATTCTCAAGGAGGTATGCTCACCAATGCCTCGACGCGTGGATACGGCATCGACTTAATAGCCCTAAATGACGATACAGATATGCAGCCATTGGTTAAGGGGCGTAACTTACAAAATTGTTTAAAAGATACTTTAGAAGCAATTCATGACTTAAGAGAATTATTTAATAATTTTTTGATGTATAACAGACAATTCGTGATAGCGTTAATGACACATACTCATCACTCTCCATTCTTTGGCAACCTAACGGCACCGGATTTTACCAATGTAATCCCAGCTGGGTCCACCGCTTTAACAAATATAGTTACCAATGTAGAGGCCCAACTTGCTCTTCACATGCAAAAACTTAATGCAATCCAAACTAATTATCTCGATGCAACAGCGGGGGCCGAAGCCCTTGAAGACGGGAAGAGCTTGTTCATTTTGAGCAAATATAATAACACCAATTAATATTATGCCAATCACCAATACTAAATATCAAAGCCGGCCAAGGAGGATTCCTTTCTATGACGAAGACCGTCCCGATCGCCATATATATAAACTTAAACTGTTTGTTGATGGACATCAAAGTAAGGCTGCAATCCGGGAAAAAGAGGATGATCTTATAAAGCGTGCCAGAAAATATTTTATAATGGCGTATTTTCCAGAATTTTACACAGACATACACGACAGAGAGAAATTTTATACGTTTGATAATGTAGATCCCGATGTTAACAGAGATATCCGACTCGACATAAGAGAAAATACAACGATTGCAAATAGTTATCATCTTGCTCGCCCAGGGCCCTTGCGAACAGCCGTTATTTTTAGATTAGATTATGATATAGATGCAAAAAGACAAGAATTAGAAGATAATGAACAATTTCCTCCTTTTGAGTCCAATTTAGAGTTTTTCAATGAACGAAATAATATAACCCCTAAAGAAATGCAAACCACGTTTGTTGTTGGAGATCTGGCTGCCTCTCATGGCATGATGATTAACACGATGCAGGCATTTGATAGCCAGTTGACCGGCTTCGAGGGCAACTTTAACATGAATTTGGATTTTAATTCTGCAGCCAGTGGCATTCAGAGGTTATTAAACTGGCTAATTAATGACTTGGCTCGCCAGTTAAAAAGCTCATCCCCTTCCTATCAATTTAACCAAGCCGATACAATTACAATATTTTTTGGCAACACCACGCGCCCTTCCGCTATTGTTGGGAACGCAGACGAAACAATATTGGCTATTTCTAAAATCGAATATTCTATGATCGATGAAGGAATTGTGGCCGCCCCATTAAAACTCGGATACTTTACAAACATAAAATATCGAACGTGGGCTAATGATCCCATGACACTAAATATATTAAAGAATTATCATACTTTGGCGAGCGGCATACAAAATGCTGAGTCACAAAATGGCCAATATTCTTTTTGGGATTTTTTGAATGATCCGACTGTTCGTGCCGAAGCCGGAACGGGCTCTTGGTCGATTTTTGCGGGCCTTCCGCGGAAGCCCAAGGAAGCAAAAGAAATTTATCAAGATGCTCTCAAGGATATAGCAAAAGAATTTGGCTTCGTAGATATGAAAGATCCCCGGGCCCTCGAAAACTTTTTTCAAGGGGAGCTAACATCAAAAGAAGTTAGGGAACTTCATATGAAGATAGCCAATAATCCCGACGTATATAGACAGATTTTTGCCTCCCAGCAGTCCAAGGTTCTTACCACCGCTACGAAGGCTGTTGATGTAATAACGCGGTTTACAACACACGGCCTTCTTGGCTTTGCTAGTAAAGATCCTATGGTAGATCATGTAATCAGAAGTTTGGGTATAGACGAACTTGCTAAAGAAGCAATGTTATGCTTAACATTCGGGGCAAGTTTCGAAATAGGCCGCGTCGGCGAGGCAATGAAAAGGGTTTTGATAAAGGAAGGTAGTTCAATTTACTACCCGCCGGTCCCACCCAAGCAAGCAGCGATCGTCAAGCCAAAGATAGACCCACAGTTCTTTAAGCCGTTTACTATCACCGGTGACATTTGGAAGATAGTCCTAAAAATAGTTGTAGATGCGCTGCAGCAAATGGTACTTCAGTTAATTACGGGTTTGGCTATGTGGATAAAAGAAAATTGTCCCTTTACAAATCCGCGCGCTTCAGATTACGGTGCCACAGATATTGCGGACCTGTTGAATACAACTAACTTAGCAATTGATGCACCCATCGTGGCCGGCAATTCACAACTAGATCTCATCGCGGCCAAAAATAATTTATCTACTGAAGCGTTGATAGCATATTTGCGCTCACTTTCTACAATATTAAGCTCCGTGGAAGTATGTTTATTATTTCAGGATCGTCCAAGTGTAAGCGACGAGTTGATGACAAGAATTCTAGAATTTAATCAGGAATACCAGTCTACACCAATCACCAATGGCCTTAGAACTCCCATAGAAATAATGGGATTTTTTGCTGACTTGTCGTTGCTTGTAGATATTAGCGATTTATGCAATGAGATAGCAAACGAGATGTATATGCTTAATCAAGATAATTTATGCTTAACGATGGATGATCTGGCTGACCTTCATCTGGACGAATTGTTAGATATTATAGAGAATGGCCTCCGAGTCGACTTGCCCGAAATTAATTTAGATTGTCCTGAACAAGCCGGATACCTGGCAGACCCTACTATAACAGTTTCGGTTCCTGAAACGTTTAATGCCTTAGTAGAGGCAGTCGAGCTCCAATTTATTAGTTCTGCTGACGCTATTAAAAGTGTAATGCTGGAACCTGTTATTTCTACCCCCGATGGCCCAGGCGCCCCTGGCGCTATGCTTGACGCGTTCGCCAACGCAGGCGTTGATTTCCCGGGAGAAGGAAATCCGTTTGTCGCGGAATCTCAAGGCAACTTTTTGGGGCCTGTCATCTCGGCATTTGATAAGATTGACATAGGGTTTGATAATTTCCTTGCATGCCCTTCGATCCTTGGATTTGATTTTAATACTTTTGTAGGGGGCGCCGAAGCAGTTTTTTCTGTGGTTAACAGCACAATGAAATCCCCCGAATTTGCAGAAGCGATGGGAGGTCTAACGGCCAAGCTTGAAAGCCTAAACCCTCAGGCCTCGGTGTCGGCAAAGGCGGTCTTCAATACATATGTATTTAATGTAGACTATGTAAGAGAGTTTACGAACTATGTTAATCCAGAGGAGCTCTGGTATACTAAAACGGCCTGGGCCGTCGGTACCGACGACGCCAGCGAACTAAGTATGCCTCTCTACTATAGATCCTTCACGCGGGGGTCGACTACTTCGTGGTACAACCCTGTTGAGATTTATTTTAATTTTCCTTTTAATCCATTCGACTTCACGCCATATGGCCACGGCGATGACGCCACCGCGCCAGTCGCAATGTCAGAGATGGACGAGGTACCCCTCCCTGGAGAGCCGGTCGTGTCGGAGGACGAAATCGGATCCGTACTTTCTTTATTATGCAACGACAAAAAACAAGTACGTCTCGATGAAAGGGTACTGTATGAAATTTTGTCAGCCCAAACACCGGCCGCGATGCAGCAGCGCTACTACTTCGACAATTGGGGGGTTCTCGGCCCCGACTTCCGAGGAGAGGCCGGCCTAGCTCTACATCCCAAAGTGCCAGAAGTGTTTTTAGATTTTTCTCCTCAAGTTGCAAATGATATCACACTAGCAGGGTCCTTTTATAAAGTAACCCCACTTAAGCGTCTTACGCCGTTCATGCTTGATGCAGTTCAGAATTATATTGAGATCCACCAAGAAGTTCTTTTGGCGCAATACGGGCCCATTGCAGGTCTCATGAGACGCCACGAAGAGAGACTGGGGTGTTATGCACAGCCCCTCCCAGAGCAGACCCCGTCCCCCTGGGCCCCCCCGGGCGGGAACCGCAATGCCAACTGGGGCGCAGTAGGGCAAAGATTCATAGATAGAATTTTAAATTTTTCAAAAGATGATCTCGAACCGGCCACCAGCTATTTGAAATTACGATATCCTGAGGGAGACCCGCAGATGGTCGACATCGATCTGGGGAATCCTAACTTGGAAATAGAATTTAATTCTACGGGGGACTATATTCCTGCGATTCATTTCATCGAGAGTATCCAAGCTGCCGAAAGCGCCTATTTCTTTGAAGAAGAAGTGGTTGCTGGACAAAATGTTTATATTAAGCAATTTGTTGATAGTTTTATCCAAAGGTTTGAAGAACTGGTTGGTTCCGAAACCCGCGCGGTCGAGCAATTCCATTTTCCTGCCGCTTACGGAGTATTCGTGGAAAATATGATACACTATATTGTGAGAAACGGAATTTTTGATGCAGCCACGTTGCAGTCCTTAAACTTTTTTCACTCAAATGAAAATTGCCCACCGAACGAAGTCGCCGATCTACTAGACGTACGTGGCATCTTAGATCAAATGAAATATGAATACGCAGAATCAGCATGCAACGATAAATCATTACCTCAGCGTAAAAAAATACGAAATATGATTAAATTTGGGATGTACCTGTTGCTAATACAAATACATGTTGCTGAATTTATTATTAAAAATATCTTTGTTTTTGCTGCCTTCAAAATTGAGTCTCTTTTGAAAGATAGGGAGGGCTTCATGTTTAAGTTCTTTAGAAATCAGATCGTAAGCTCTATGCTTACTTATTTACGTGACGCGGGCGTCGTCGGCACACTAATACAAAATGATCTGGTGGAATATTTTAATATGAAAATCGCGCGCCCCAAAAATGCTGAACAAGGTATTAGGTTTACTAATGGAGAAATAGCTTTCCCAGGGGGTACTCAATTTAGTACTTCGACGATGTCGCCCTTCCCTGGCTTCGATGAGATTCTTGATTATTTAATATATGAAAGACTGTTGATTGGAGTGGGCGCGATTGATAATGCCATTAAAAAAGCAATTCCAGGTAACAATCCTGTTTCGTTCGATCATGCACTTCTGGCCAGCATCCCCACATATACGATTCACGGGGGTCCTTATCGGGATCCCGCAACCGGCGAGGGAATAGGTCTTAGGAAGTATGTAGAGATCAAGGCCAACGAAGTGTTCACCGTCGCGGAACAGCAACCCAGAATATTCATAACTCGGCAGTTAATTGAGGCCACTAATGCCACTGGATTCACGTCAACGCGTTCGAAATTTAGGATATGGTATTTTTATAGAGACTATCCCATCGCACCCGTTCAAGTCGGCGGCGGCTCTGCGAGCGCCCCCAAAGCCGTGGAACTAATGAGATTCGAGCAATCAATACCTTACTCCAACTTTATCGGCGCCCCGGGTATACATCAGGATATCAACAGTATTCGTAGCCTGCCGCACGGCCAGGCCGAGGGCTCGCGAGGATACGGATACGATAGCGCTCCAGCGGGGGGTAGCGGAAGTTATGGAAGTGGATCTGGAAATACGTGGCAAGTTAATTAAGAATATGAGGAATTACTAATATGTCAACAGCAAATGCACACCGAACGCCCATGGTGAAATTTCTGCCTTTGGTAGATTATGCGAATTTTGGCCCAACCAAGATGTTCTATATCGAGTTAAGCTCGAACGATGCGGCGTATGCGGTGCGCTACCCCGCGTACCCCACCCATGGCGACAGTTGGGAAGAATTTTATGATACTCATGATCCTGCGTGGCCCTATTATACAAGCGAACCCCTCTCACCGTCCACACCACCGCCGACCGGTCAATATTATCTCGATGGCCATGTTGCTAATTTGGGAGGGGGGGGCACGGCGGATCACTACACCCAGCGGCGCAGGGATTGGTGGGACCATCTTCAGCGCGCCACCGCCGCCCTGCAGCGCGCAAAGAATCTAGGCTTAACGGCCGATGAGTGGGGGTATGATTACGTGGGGGCCGCGGCCCATATGCCCAGCTGGACCAACTTCCATCAAGCCGCCGGCGGGTGCTTTACCGGGTTACCGCGGATTGACAACTATAAATGGGGAAGCAACGCCACTCCCGATTGTTTTATTTTGGATCCGGATGTGGTGGGCGACGGCGGCGCGCGCTGGGCCTATTACACAGTTCTTAAAATTGTAATCCTACATAACATTCTATATGGCACTGAATTGGTCGCTAGGAATTGGGATCTAAACATTTTGCTTGTAGATCAAGGCGCCTTCGACTCCTTACTGGATAATGTTGAGGCAGCACTCGAAGTTTTAGCAGCAGTTATAATCTACGAAGTCGAACAAGCCGAACTAGCAGCCGCCCAGTCCGAAGCCGGCGAGGGAATGGAGGGAGCCCCAGACTTTGATTATGAGCCTCTTCGAACTCATGAAATGCTTATCCTTAAAACTGAACCAAAATATTTATCCTATTTTTCAACTACTTTTAGTAGCCAAATCATTACAAATGTCCCACTCATTCATAATTTTTATTTAACATCTAAATATTTTAGAAAGACTCGTGGCGCCTTCGTGAGTACTAAAAATCGAGCCTCTGACATTCTTATATCAACTATGCGCGATGACGACAATTTCGTTGCTGTGCCAAATCTGTCGCGACCAGCCTCAGAGGCTGCCATTGCTGACTCGGCAGGTACCAACCCAAATGCCGCGATTAGAGAATACATCCTCAAGGCGCTTGCGGAGACTCCTTTAAATATTCTTAAGGGCCTGGCCGAATTGATTGACCCTCATCTTAATCTAGCCAAGATCATCAAGGGAGCCACTGGCGATGCTTTCAATGCGATGTCAGTGGCGATGGACCCAGGCGCCGTAGTCTTGAACGAGCTCCGCGCAGAGATGATGCAGGGCCTCGCTTCCGACGCTGGCGCCCCCATTGGGGACGATAGCTGGTTGCCGGAAGGGGAGGAACTGAACGCCGACGGCTCGCCGGCCAACGTTTCGATCGACATGTCCCCTCAAGAATACTTCCAAACTGAGGGGGCGACGGTGATCACTGGGGAAGAACTGGAAGAGTTCCGTGAAATTACAGGCGAAGATTTGTTAGCTTTTCTGCTGTGCTTGGTTGACGCGTCCTTCCGCACCGGCGAAGCTGCTTTAGCAGAGAACCTCCCCCCAGGACCTCCGCCACCCTGGGCCCCTGGTCCGCCTCCTGGTAACTTTTTCCCGCGAATCGATATGTCGGGTGTAGATTTTGCCGGCACTGTGGCGGGAATGCTTATGATGCCCCCAACGCCGTTAGGGTTGGTTTATTTATTGTTGGAACTAATTAAGAATAATGAAACAAACACAACGGAGAATGTGGCCGACGCCCCAGTCTCGACAGAGTGTTAAGATCATAAGGAGGGGTGATCCAGATGAGTTCGGGACTATCAGTCGCTTTGCCACTTACGGTAGATAATGTTTTTGGCAATTACCGACTAAACACTACATTCGAGCAAATTGCTAAACAAAATTTAAAAATGTTGGTTCTAACCATTCCTGGCGAGAGAATAATGGACCCAGGGTTTGGAGTGGGGATACAACAATACTTATTTAGCCTTCCCACTTCAGATTGGTATGCATCTATTTCTAATGGAATTAATGAACAAGTTCAAAAATACCTTAACTATTTAGATATTGATGACATTGAGTATTTTGTCCCAGAAGATAATGGAGACTTGTTCCCCCATTCGATGGCCATGGCCATACACTTTACTATTGTGCCATTACAGCTGAGCACGGTCCTACAGATACAAGTAGACAATTATTAACGAGATAAAATTATGCCCAAAAAGTTACAACCAATAGATTATACCAGCCGAGACTTTGATTCTATTCGTCGAGATTTAGAAGATTTTGCTAAAAGATATTATCCAAATACATATAGAGACTTTAATGAGGCCTCTTTTGGATCACTAATGTTGGATACTGTAGCATATGTTGGAGACATATTATCTTTCTATTTGGATTATCAAGCCAATGAAAGTTTTTTAGAAACTGCAATAGAATATGATAATGTTGTAAGACTCGCGCGCCAGGTGGGCCTTAAACTGAATACGAGTCCATCCTCACAGGGTGTATTGACCTTTTATATTCAAGTTCCGTCTGAGGGGACAACCTTGGGCCCGAACTTGGGATATGCACCAATCTTGCGCGCCGGCTCGACATTTTCATCCACGGGGGGCGGAGTATATACCCTGCTAGAAGACGTAGATTTCGCTCAAACGACAAACCAGGTCGTTCCTGGAGTAATCGATACGTCGACGCAAAGTCCCTCTAATTATGTACTCCGAGCGCAAGGTCGCGCCGTGTCGGGGAGAACGGCGTATAGAGAAGTAAAAATCGATAATTTTGAGAGGTTCCTGCGAGTTCCCCTTCGAACACAAAGGGTTGCCGAGGTAATATCGGTGATCGATAGTGAGGGTCATGAGTACTTTGAGGTCGACCATTTGACTCAAAATGTAATTTATAAATCTATCCCTAACTCCAATACATCGACCAACAATACTGTACGCAATATTCTTAAAGCCTCCCCCGTCGCTAGACGATTTACGGTCGAAAAAACCGCGAATGAAACCTACCTCCAATTTGGATACGGATCGGATTCAGAATTGTTATCAGATTCTGTGGCCGACCCTACCAGCGTTGTACTGGATTTACACGGGCGCGACTATACTACAGATGCTGGGTTTGACCCAACAAAATTGATAAGTACAGACAAATTTGGGATTGCGCCGTCTAATACCACTCTAAGAGTTCACTTTAGAATCAACACAGTAGCAGATGTGAATGCGGCCGTCAACACCATAGTAGAGCCGTCATCCCCAATAATAAATTATCGATCCCAGGGCGCCCTGTCCCCCGCTATAAGGACAAACGTGAACCAGACTTTAGAGGTAACTAATGAATATCCTTTTGTAGGCGATATCTCATTACCATCATCTGACGAAATTAAGCAGAGAGCGATTGGGTACTATGCCACACAACATAGGGCTGTGACTGCCCAGGATTATCAGTTTATTTGTTATGGAATGCCCGAAAAGTTTGGATTAGTAAAACGCGCCGCAGTTGTTAGAGATTTTGGCGATTTCAAGAGAAATTTGAATATATATGTCATATCTGAAAACACAAGCGGCAAATTAACCATAGCCAACGGTAGTTTAAAAAATAATCTAAGAAACTGGCTTCTCCAATATAAGATGATGAATGATACCATAGATATCTTAGATGCTACAATTGTTAATTTTGGAATCAATTATGTTATAACGCTTGACTCAAATACAAACCGTTATACCGCTTTGAATCAAGCAAATTTTGCTCTAAGACAGCATTTATCCCGGTATCAATACGATATAGGTGAACGAATTTTAATTTCTGACTTTTATAGAGCACTCCGAGACGTCGACGGAATTGTTGACGTGGTGAATATTGAAATTGTTCCTCGCACTGGTGGCGCCTATTCTGACGCCAGCTATGATTATTATCAGATGTTAACACCGGATGGCACAAAGATAATGGCACAAAAGAATTCCATATTTGAGCTTAAGTTTCCCAATATAGATATTAAAGGGTCTATAAAGTAATGGCTATAGCAAGATATAGCGCGAGCATTGATACAACAATCACAAATGCCTTCGAGAGTGACCTAACAACTCGTGGCACCGGCTCTAATATGGGGTATGCTGACACGATTGAAATATTCTCTATATATGGACAGACGTGGTCGTCGGGAGACGGACAATCACAAGAGTTGTCGCGCGCGATGATCCAGTTCCCCATCACCCAAATTTCAAGTGATCGTTCAGCCGGCTCCATTCCCGACTCAGGCAGCGTGTCGTTTTACCTTCGTATGTTTAATGCTGACCAGCCTTTCACGTTGCCCCAAGATTTTGATATTGTGCTCGCCCCGGTTTCACAGTCGTGGACCGAGGGCACCGGCCTTGACATGGATAACTATCAAGATTATGGAACCGCCAATTGGGGTCGCGCAACTCGCAATACTGCCTGGACCGCAGTGGGAGGCGACTATTTAACGGCATCTAACTTTACGGTGAATTTTGCTCAAGGCTACGAGGATATTGAATTAAATATTACATCTCTGGTCGAGAACTGGATCTCCGGAGCGTACAATAACTATGGCCTTGGTCTCAGACTAACGGCTAGCCAAGAAGCCTATTTTTCAAGCTCTACGGGACAGGATACAGGAAGTTTAATTAATAATACTAATGGGGCCTCTCAATCATATTATACTAAAAAGTTCTTTTCTCGATCCACAGAATTCTTCTTTAAACGCCCAGTGATCGAAGCGCGCTGGGATTCTAGGATCTCAGATGATCGCGAGAACTTCTTATATTCGAGTTCTCTTGCACCGGCCGCAGATAATCTGAATAATTTATATCTTTACAACTATATCCGTGGCCGCCTCGTAAACATTCCGTCGGTGGGTACTGGAAAACTCCACGTATCTTTTTATTCTAGTTCGGCGAGTTCTCCTACGGGCTCTCAGATATCTCTGGCGGGGGGAGGCAGCGTTGCCGCCACCGGGGATTATAATGCTACCGCTAGTTACGTTAAAACAGGAATATATTCCTGTTCTGTCGCTTTGACGGGCGCCCCCACCCCATTAGCGGCGATACACGATGTATGGCATAGCGGCGCTGTAGAATATTTTACTGGGTCTGTTTACCCCGAGTTGATGCCCACATATCAGGCCGCCCCCACATTTAATAAGATTACAAGCGCTAAATATATTAAAAACTCGTATTCTACACGAGAAACTGGAAGGTTTAGGTTTTTTATTCGAGATCGGAACTGGAGCCCAACAATATATACGGTCTCCAACCCCAACAATCCGACAGAGATAATGTATAGTGCGTCCTACGCAATTTATCGCACGGCGGACAACTATCCAGCAATTGCCTACGGTACGGGGTCTGACTTCAGCACTTATTTATCATACGATAAAGATGGCAATTATTTTGATTTAGATGTTTCTTTATTGGAATCTGGTTACATGTATGAAATAAGATTAGCGTATTACAATGACAGTATAGGAGACTGGCAAGAGCAAGCACAGAAATTTAAATTTAGAGTTGAAGAATAATTAAATCATGAGCATTAAAAAGTATTTTGATGTAGCATCAAACATCAAAAGCCTATCAAACAAAACGGCAGAAGAGATAGCCTCACAGATAGAGTCGGTTGCCTACCACGAACAAGACATTATCAAAGAGGAGAGGTTTATCCCGCGGGTAGACTACTCGAACCCGGAAAATTTTGCTCGTTATGGATCGGCTAAGGAATACTATGATGCTTCTATCAAAAGAATCTATAATACCTTTCCTTATGATGGGTCTTTAAATGAACGATTAGAGTGGGAAAATGACTCCACTTATATAGATCTTCATATCTATGATAATCAGTATCCTCGAACGAATGGATATATTGTTTTATCGGCCGGCGGCTGGGGAGCAGCTGCCGGATCAATAACCGATGGTTATGGGCTCCCTCTTAATACAGAATATATCTATTTTAAGGGTGGTCCGCATACAAATCCCAACGGGATGTCGCCGTTCCACCAACAGTTTACGGGTTCTAACTACTACGAACCCTCAATGAATCGCCAGTCAAATTTACAGGCTGACATATCCTCAAAAGGAGTATCTGTTGAGTTTTGGCTCAAGAAAGATGGCTTTATAACTGGTTTTACCGAAAAAGAAGTCATTTTTGATTTGTGGAATAGCCAAGCCTCATCCTCAGCAGATTATGCAAGATTACGAATTGAACTAACTGGTTCGGGACACGATGTCCTCGGAGCGGCTCCCTTTCGCCTTACACTCCTATCGGGTACTACGGGCGAAGTAGAACTTTCTCTTGCTTCTTCTGCTGTAACAACCGCATCTGTAGCCGATGCCAATTGGCATCATTACGCCTTAACCCTCGGAAAGACCGACGGGACGATGTACAGTCGTTTTTATGTCGATGGTCAAGTCGACAATGAACAAGCAATTGCAATTGGTACAGAAATAGGAGACTTCTACGACGTTGGCCTCAAAGCATATCTGGGGGCTCTTATCACATCTCCATCCGGCTCAACGGCCGCGGCTGGCGCAGGGAAGCTATCTGCATCTCTAGACGAGTTTAGATATTGGAAGACTCGTAGAACGTCTGAACAGATTGGAAGATTTTGGTTTACCCAGGTAGGGGGAGGAGTAAATTCTGATCCTGCTCCCTTTATTGAGACCTCAGAAACTGTGAATACCAATTTGGGTGTCTATTATAAATTTAATGAAGGAATTACGGGAACAGCCTCCGTCGACAGTGTTGTACTGGACTACGCGGGACGCGTCTCCAATGGGACGTGGACCGGTTACACAACCAGCTCTAGAAATACTGGGTCTGCTATAGTCCTGTCAAGTGCGGCAATAAAAGAGTTTAAAGATCCTATAATTCATTCATTCCACCCAGAGGTTGTTAGGCTTAAGCACAGCCTGGAGATCTCCGGATCTATCCACGACGAGACCAATAACGCTTCGATTTATAATACGATGCCAAACTGGATAATAGAAGAAGACAACGAAGGTGAAGGAGAGCTTAAAAAACTAACCCAGATTATTGCCAGTTATTTTGACACTCTTCAGTTGCAGATTGAGAGCCTACCAGGCCTTAAGGAAATTAGTTATACTAGCGGAAGCATCAAGCCACTGCCTTTTGCTTCTCGCCTCCTAGAATCTCAGGGGTTTGTGGCACCAGAAATCTTTCTTGATGCAGATGTATTAGAAAGACTAGCCGACAGAAGCGAAACAAAAATTTATGAAAAATCTTTGGCAGAGACCAAGAACATAATATATGAAAATATTTATAACAATTTAACTTATATTTACAAAACAAAAGGAACCATAAAATCTCTCAGAAACCTTATTCGATGTTTCGGAGTCGACGACGAGCTTCTTAAAATAAATACCTACGCAGACAATGCCCAGTATGAAATTCGAAATAATCGAAGAAACGTGGTAGTAGGCGATAAATTTGTTAATTTTAATACGTCTGATAATGTTAATGCCACGGTGTTTAACTTTGCGGATCCCTCAAACGCCAACACAAAGGGGTTTATATATTCCAATGCTCAGTTAGAGAATGGTTATGCCCTGACCTTAGAAAGCGAGATACTTTTTCCTAAGAAACTAGATGAGCAGAATCTCGCCTATGTTAATACTAATATAATAAGCTCTTCATTGTTTGGGGTTCATGGCGCCTTCGAGCATGATACTGATGATACCACCTGGGCATATTCCGATGCAACAAACTTTCAAGTTTACGCTGCCCGCGACGAGCGCTCCTCAACAAATATTAAGTTTGTTTTGACCGGAACTGTGGGCGGCTATGTTCCCCCCTTGGAGTCGCCTCTGTACCAGAACGTTTACGATAATACACGTTGGAATCTATCAGTTAGGATACGGCCCGAAAAATATCCCATGACTAGCTTTGTTCTGGGTGCGGATCCCGACAATTATGTTGTGGAACTCCATGGGGTTCAGGCTGAATCTGGAGAACTTCTGCAACAATTTACTGTTTCAGGAACTGTGACAGCGCCACCATCTGGGTTTATTACTGGTAGTCGGCGCACCTATATAGGCGCCCACAGGCTTAATTTTACAGGCTCCGATATCCTGCAGACTAGCGATGTTAAGGTAAATTCTTGTAGGTATTGGCTAGGTTATCTAGATGATGAAACTCTCGCCGCACATATCCTTGACACGGAGAATTACGGAGCACTGCAGCCCCATTGGTATGCCTACAGTTTTAACCCTAGTGCATCCAATGGTGATATAACCGAATTCGATACTTTGGTTTTTAATTGGGAATTTCTCACAAATACTGGCTCAAATGCATCAGGACAGTTTGTTGTTGATGATATGAGCTCGGGATCCGCTAACTTCACTAGATTTGGCGCTCTGGGCCCAATTCTGAATAGTCAATATTCAGCCAAGGGCTATGCCTTCCCGGCTTCATCTACTGCTCCTATCGATAAAGATTACGTTGTTTCATCCAAACTGAATCTACCAGAACATATCCACTCGGTAGATATGATTCGCGTTCTTAATGCAGAAGATCAGAAGATATTTACTTCCGAGTCTCGTCCCGAATTTTATAGTTTTGCTTTTGAAAAAAGTATGTACCAGGTTATTTCGGAAGAAATACTCAATTATTTTGCCACTCTTAAAGATATTAATGATCTTATAGGTGCCCCCGTTAATCAATTTAGACCTCAATATAAGTCTATTAACTTTATGAGGCGTAAATTCTTTGAGAAAGTGGGGAACGATGAATTAGATTTTGAGAAGTTTTATGAGTTTTATAAATGGTTTGACACCAGTCTGTCAGTCATGCTCTCGCAGCTTATTCCGGCTTCGGCTGAGTTCATTAATGAAAATGTTCTAACTGTTATAGAAAACCATATTCTTGAAAGGCCCAAATATCAGCGCAAGTTCCCCATTTTAGAGAAGCTCGAGCCCGATGAGATTAGCAATGGGGAGCCCAACTCGGTATGGTTGCCTGCTAGCATGCCTCCGATGACACCCATGAATCCTCCCGGATCCCCGGCCCTTCCTAATACAGCTTTTACGAAGAGACAGATCGGCTCTTCCAACACGATTCAAGTGACTCCGTGGAAATTCCTCCACGCGCCCCCGAGCACCGCGCGCGACAACGCGCAGAACGATAAGAGATATTGGCAGGAATATCGTAAGGAACGCTTAAATGAAGATAGGAGTAAAATTCTAGACGCTATTAAACAATCCTATAATCGCCGAATTGGGTCACCGGTTAAATTTAGTGTTGATGCTTCTGTTACTTTTGGTGGTCTTAACCGCCACTCTAGCAATAGACCCGGATATGTCTTCCCGGCGACTGCCCCATTCGGAGGCCAGGAACCAGGCACAAATGCCATGAAAAACGTTATGGTGGCGCCTAAGGCAGACGTTGAGAGGCTAATAGAAACGGGCGACGAGTACCATCCTTCCCGCAAGCAAAGATTGGGGTTTGGGATGAACCCTGGGGCCAATACTGACGAGCCGCTCAAGGCAGACGGTAATATATATGCTCCCATCAGTGTGTATAGCTCATCTGTGACAACGGGTTATAATTCACAAGTTGTTTCTTCTTGGAAGCCAGGGGTGATGGTCACCGACTTACACAAGGATCTAATCAACAATCATGATATTCCCCTACAGGGCCCGTTCACAGAAAAATTTGTAGGCGGCCACGAATACAGGCATACGGCATTAAATCAAGGTAGTGACACAACGACGACACGTGCGGAGGGGTGGCGAATTGCACTTGAGGGTGTTTCTTCTTCCGCCGGCGGCCTTTTCTCCGAAGCACTTTGTGTAATTCCCCCCAATTCCTTAGGAGTTTCAACCCTTAGTGAGATTCCGACAGCAGCTCGGCTCAGAGACGCGACCGCCAAGCGACCGGTCAACGTTAAGAACATTCTTATGACTTCGGCCTCTGCGGCAATCCAGCTCTCTGGATCCCTCCAACACGACAAGATAGGAAATTATCAGAAAAATTATGAGATTATTCAGAGCGCTGGTCGAACTGTTAACGATCTCTATTTCCGTAAACAAGTGTTTAGTTTTGCGTCCAATCCTGAAACAACTGCTACACGAGGAAAGTTCCCACTAGCGATTACCTCAACTGAGAATGTAGGGGGCGATTTAGACTACGAGCTACCAGATCGCGACGGCCCGAACTCTAACCAAACCATTATAGTCAATAGATTTAGTGACCCAGGATCATACGAAGTAATGTCTCGGGGGTATCTAGATCCCCCTCACGAAGAATTATCAGTTTATAACGCGCTTCCTTATAGAAACCGAGGAGTCATAAATCATGGAATGTCCGGGTCCGATATTGATCCTTCCCTGACATCTTCCATTAGGGTGACCGATCAACTTGGGAAGCCCCGCGGACTGAACCAGTTAGCAACCCTTCATGCAGGAAGGTTTGGATATGATCCGGTGTTTGGGTCTATCCCGACTCTTACATATATAACGCAGCCTTCCTATCATAAGACCAACAGAAATCCAAAGACAAGAATCGAGACGGGTGAGCTCAATGTTAAGGTATATGACAATTTATTTGTTCAATATGCTATCCCTCGCTCGACCCAGCAGTATGCCTGGGTTACGGCTTCTTTGGGGAGTGGAGAAACTATATATGGTCTTTCCGGGCCCACATGCACAAGCGCTTCAGTCTTGAGTAAACTTATAGTAAGCTCCTCGGCCTATGAGGCTGTTAATTTTGTTGGTCTTGTGACTTCTATTATTGACCCGGTTTCTGCATCATCCCACATCCTAGGATTTCCTTTAGATGTAGGGGCCGAAGGCGCCTACCCTAACCCATCTTACTGGGACGCGCCGGCCTTTGATAAAACTCCTGATTATTTTAATTCCTTAATGCTTGAACGGAACGGCCCATATCAGTATCCTACTTGGAAACAAATTCGTACTGGAGAGCATCCGATCGCTCGACAACTGAGAAAAACCAATCTTATAGGTGCCGGTATTCCCCCCACTCGAATTCGCAACAAGATCCGAGGGCGCCAGCGGGGATATATTACCCCAACAAGGCCTAATGATTTTGTTGACTACTTTGAAGCACCCATTAATAGTAAGTATAATCCAATATATTTCTATTTTGAGAGCGATTCGGGATCAACAAGTAATTTAGTGGTTTCAGTACCTTATGGAAATAATCTGGATTATTTTGCGCACGAGGGGCTAAACAATCGCTTAGCACTCACAATTGATCTTGATCAAGCTAGTGCTTATAGCGCCGTCGTCGATTACACGCTCGCGAGTGACTTAAGTGTTATCGTCAACTATTCTGAAAGAATTTACCCGGCCAACATTAATGCCTATAATGATACAATTCGCGGGAGAACCAGGTTCTCTATTAACAATATATGGAATTCCGATCGGGCCACCAGAACCACACTCGGAAGCCTCCCAAATTCCCAAGGACACGCGATTGCACTATCGAGCATCTGGCCCCTGGATGGACATCTAAACTTCACCACCACCGCCTCCGTCGGCGCACAGGACGGCGCCGGAGAGCTTATGAATTCCTACTCTCGATACTCGGGGTCGGTTGTCACCACTTATAAAGTAGCCACAACGCGCCCTGCGGCGACATACGCTATGAGAGTTGAGGCAGGTAAATTAACTTGCAATTCAGCCAGTGCTATCACTGCGACCGGGTCGATTGTTTTTGCCGCGGCCGCTGGCGACGGAGAAAAGTTCTTCTTTACGGGTTCGTCTTCTGAGTTTGTGTATAAATTTGTATTTACAGGCTCGGGATATGACGGGACTGCCTATCCAATTCATGTCGAGCGTGCCCCTTCCGCTGCTGAGGCGGCCGAAAACTTGTATAATGCTATTACGGCATCTAATTTCGTGGCCCTGTCCGGGGGCGCGGCATCATATTCAGCAGGGACAACGAAGGTCCAGCTTTCACAAAGTTCCGCCGGTACAGAAGGTAATACGGTTATTGGCGGAGACATTTCCGAGGCTACCTATTTCGGTTTTGGAGGAGGAGTAACTGGATCTAGTGGGTCTTGCTGTGATCCTATCGTATTGGCCGGGGATGCAATGTGGGAAGCCGCAACCCAGTCCGGAAAGAATCCTTATGTTCCCTATTCTACATATGCAGAGAAGATAAGGCTCCTGGGCAAAGACAAGTCGATCGTGCCCGAATTCCGAATAAGTCAATTCGTAGAAACATATTTTGAGACAAATGAAGAAAACTTCTTGGCTGATCTGGATAATATCCTTGAACTTACGGGCGCCAGTATTCCTAACAGTTCCGAAGCCGGTTTCTTCAAAACATATACTAATTCTGATTTTCTCAAATACTTTAAGGTAATCGATGAAGACTTAAATTATAAGAGGGATGGCGCCCGCCGCGGCTGGCCACAACTCGATCAGCACAAGATCGAGCGCGATAGGATAAGCCTTAAGTGCTCAGCGCTTCTTAAATTCCTTCCATACAAGGGTTTCTATCCCGCGGACCGTACCGTTGATTTGGCCACTCTCTTCTCCCAATCATATACGGATGGGCTCATGATTTCGTCACCGGGCCCGGACGCAATTGCTTATCGCGCCCTTCTCGAGCCTCTCTACGCGCCCGGCATTATGTATAATACGATTAAGTCCGGGATTGCTGTTAGTAACTTTATTTTAGCCAACACCTCTAGTTCACCCTCGGACCCGGTACCAGATGCTCAGGGGTTTGCTACAGAGTTACCTGAGGGGAATATTGATTATAAAAAGATCCTTGCTCTCGATTCTGCGTCTGTTAACAATAAAGGATACATTATCCAACAAATTCCCTTCGAGGCCTTATACGAACCGGCAAAATATTTCAATAAATCATTTTTGAGTGGAACAAATATTTATGACACCGGAGTTGGAAATGCGGCCCTAGCAACCGGTTCGGTCTACGTGACGCCGGACTTAAGGGGTAAGAAACTATATGATCTAGCCATTGATAACTTCTTGTGCGAAACAGTTAATTTTTTCTGCGATGACTTAACAAGTTTTGTTTCTAATCGAGAAGACGACTTCTCCGCGGTCCGCGCCGATAATATATATACAATGACGCTTAAGTTATACCGGCCCCTGGCCAAAACCGCCGTAAATAGAGATCTATTCGATATGTATACGAGAACCTCGGCCTTTGGCACCCCACTGGCAGCGAATGTGTCGGCTAATAATTACAGTGCCAGCTTCTCACACGTGACACCACCCTATTTTGCGGGCGCGGGGAGGGTGACATTTGCTTACACTGCCTCATTTGACGGCATGCCGAGCCTAGAAGATATCTTCTCCAACACATCTACCTCCTTTACTCGTCAAGAAACCGTCACGTTTGGTATGGGTGATGACCCAGATTTTGATCCTCGGATGCAAGTGGATAGTTGCTTCAACTTGGCCGATTATATTACTGAAGTACCATCTAAAACCACCTCTCAGGCGTCGCGCTGGTTAATCCAATCTAAGTTTGAAACACCCATATTAAATTTTGCGGGTGTTTCGTATAGTAAGCCTCCGTCTAGTTGTGTGTCTGCCGGCACTTCCAGCGCGGATGAGATTATTTTACGGGGCCTTTGGCACCAATATGGAAGTGCACCAACGGGATCCAATGTAGGAGTTTTTGCTGTCATCGAAGACAATAGTAACAGTTCTCTGGCAGATGTGGTAGGTTTCCCAACTGGTCGACCGGCTCAAGTTGGGCGCCCTAGAGAGGCTTATAAATTAGAAGAAGCAGTGGTGGCAATTCCCTTCAAAACCGTAAAGAATCGTCGAAAATTCTTTAAGGTTACAAAGAAAATGAGAAAGACCGCCTCGTATGAAAATCTCACGAAGGCAATGGAGAAATATATCTTCCCGCCTAAATTTGATTTTACTCGATCCACGACAGTTGATCCTATTCTCATGTATACTTTCGAATTCTCTGCTGATCTAGATCAATCGGACATATCTGATATTTGGCAAAATTTGCCACCCGATATTGCCGATAAATTCGAGCAAAAAGAGGTGATTGTAGATGACGAGCGTTTGGTGGATCTCCTCGTCAACAATTCCGAGAACATTCAGTGGCTTGTTTTCAAAGTTAAGAAGCGCGCTAAAAAAGATTTTGAAAAGTTTAGAAGAAGTCTTGTCACCTCTAACACAGCTGCTATATCAAGTAAGATTGGTGAATATTCTTATAACTGGCCATATGATTATTTCTCTTTGATTGAACTAATTAAAATCGATGAAGGAATACAGTACGTTTCCTCGGATTTGACAGAGAAGACAGACTCAACTGTGGAGATTTCAGGCCCTGTAGATATAAATGTTGTTAATGCAATTGCACTAACAGACGAAAGGTCGGAGACTTAAAAATGGAATTTTTTGATAAGAAAGAAGAGGTTTTAGATTTTCAATTAACCGAATATGGCAAACATCTGCTGGCTTCTGGACAACTTAGGCCAGCCTATTATGCTTTTTTTGATGACGAAATTTTATATGATGTTCTTGCGGCCGGCAGCGCCGGGGAGAGTCAGAACGAAGCCTTCAATCGAATTCGCTTCCAAACTCCTTCTATGAAGGTGACGCCCACGCGAACAGGTGCAGAAAGTCGCCAGGGCCTTTTTCTTCAACAAGGCGCCTTTTCTTCTAATACTTCCGATCCGGCAGACACAGTGGGTGTTTTCCAAGATATGGAAGTTTTTGAAACCAAGGGAAAGCTTGCCTCCCATCCCCTCGGGACGTCTTCTCCTAACTCTATATACAATCCGGCGTGGTCCGTGGAGGTGCTATCAGAGCCAAATATAGTTAGTTCTGTACGGTACTTCGATGATAATGGTATAATAGAGAACATTCCTCAAATTAACGTTAATGTAGAGTATGACACCTTTTTCAAGGAGGGCAGACCTGGCATGCAGGCGCTTACAGGCCACCTAGAAGATACTAACATTTATCTAGCTCTAGATTCGAAGTATCTTTTGCTGGAGATATTTGAGGAGAATGCCGAATTTGGAAAACAGAACTTTGATATAGAAGTCTTTCACTCTGGGTCCGACCCCGAAGGTGCGACGTATATTCCTTTAGCCTTTCGGTCTGGCGGCCGCCCAATGGCACTCCCCAATCCGATCGAGAATGATGAAAATCTTGCCGGCGATGTCGAATATTACATGCAAATTTTGGTGGATGAGGAACTTACTGATGAGCTGCTAACGAAGCACGGTATCCCGGCCCTTGCTGTATACACTAATGCCAGTCGTCTAAAACTTAATAAAGATCTATACGTTACCACTAATACGGAGCCGTGCGAATGAGTATCTCGGTCTTTCCTTATAGAAAACCCCTACCCTTGGTAGACATACAGAAGATCTACCTAAGGGAAAATGTTAATGGTGAACACGAGATTGACCTTCACATTTCCCATGACCTCGCGGACCGCAGGAAGAGTGTGCACGTCGAAAATTTTATTTATTTTACCGATAAAAAAACTGAAGTTGATAAAGCGCTAACAAATCCTGAACTTCTGATGAGATGGATTAGACAGGATAATAGTAAATTTGCTAATATAAAAAAGTATCATTTATACTTGAAGGAAAAGGATTTTAAATTTAAAACCTATAGGAATGAACAGAGAGGTAAAAAAATTTACAATTATGTTTGCAAGAAATCTTTTACCATAGAAAAAACCGAAACTTTGTACGTTTTAGTAGCTGCGTATCGAAAGTATAAAAACAGGATCCAGCTAGGCCACGTTGCCAAAGAAACAATAATCCAAAATGGCCACGTTGCCCTTAGATCCAATTTGTACAAAATAAAAAAAGCTGCTCCGGGAAGCGGCTTCTCGGGTGAGTTATGGACGGGCGGCGTGCATATGCATGGAAAAACGCTGATGGCAGGGAACGTCCACACCGAGAAAGCTCATTCTACATTGTCAGCCGAACCAGTAAAAAACTTTAAAGTGATAGATTTACGATTTTTGAATACGGTGCGCCGGCTAAACTTTGATTCTTTACAACCCAAGAATGGTCGTGTCCCCGTCTTCTCCCCAGTAACCCTATCTCGTAATGATGAGGGTAATATTCATGGTATGTTTTCCTTGGATTTTGGGAGATATGCTCAACAAAACACTAAATTTGGAGGCATGATGAAAAATATGAGTTCACAAACAGCATGCGTACGTCTTGACGACATCCGAATATATAGCCGCCGCGTGAACAATGGCGGGGAAGGAAACGAGTTAACCCCAGGCACTCCGGTTCATTGCGCCGCGCGCTCCACGACTAAATTTGAGAAAGTAGGGTCCCTTAATGACGGAGTACAAATGGTGGATTTTTCGTTGCTAGCGGGAGCGGGGGATGTATTAAACATTTCTTTTGTTGACAGAGAAAGAAAAGACAATATGGCCGGCCATATAGAATATAAGGTTGAAGTGTTAGCCTCCGATCTAAGTGAAGAAGCACTGATTTTTATGAGGGACAATTTGCTTAATCTTTTGACAGCTGCACCGCGCGCCGGCCTGACGGGTTGGAAGACGCTCATTAATACGTACTTAAGTTATGTGAGTTTCCTGTTTGGAGCAGAGCCATTTTCTCGATTTGCCCTTTCTATATGGAAAAAGAATTTTTCTGCTTTAGTATCGCCGCTAAGCGGAGACAAAAGAAACCGACTTCTGGTGATAGAAATAATTGAAGAGTTTACAGGGAAGCTATCAGGGCTGCTTAAGGTCGGATCAGCGATTAGTTCAAGGCCCTTTGATGTTAACTCTAAAATCTATAATTCTAAAAAGAATCAAGAAATTCGAACAACCCACACCTTTCAGAAAAAATATCATATTAAAGATCGTAAAAAAGTAGGCATTAGTTATCTTGATTCTTTGTTGAAAAATAAGAACAGCTTTATACCGACTATTAGTTTTCAAGATATGCGATCGAGGTTTGAGTCCGAGGTATCTAAATATGTGGTTAATAATCCTAATGCTATCGGGGTTAACAAATTTGGATATTTGTCTCCTGACTATATCCAACTAGGGGACGATACATCTATTATCCCGACGACAAATCTTCATTTGGATCAAAACGAATTTTTGGGACTCCTTAGAAATAAATTTTTATATAGAGAGCATATTGCGTTAGAGGAACAAAAGAGTGCAGCAACAGACAAAGAAGAGATTTTAAATTCTGTTGGGATAGGAGTAACGAGGACAAAAGTTGAATTGAAGAAGGTATTAGAAGACAAAAAGTTTGTTACCCCGGCTGTGGTGGATTCAAAGTATTATTTATCTCCAACCTCTGATTTTGTGAGGGATGATGGATATCGCACGATGGCCATAAGTGGATCTACCGAAAGCATCCTGAGGCGGACAAAAACGCAGGAGAATAGTACTTTTAATTCCCATATAATCGATTCACTAGTTGACAAAACAATTTCAGGGTTTGAAGAAAATACGTTGGTAGTGAATAAAAATAATCTTCAGGGTGCTTTATCATTAACAAAATATGAAGAAAATAGTAGTATTACACAGGAGCTTAATGCTGTTTCAAATATTATTAATTTTGGGTCTAATGTGAAAGTAGAATATCTTACCTCTTACGATCTTACTATTGGTGTTAAACAACAAAAATGGAGGCTTTTAAGCAGTCAATTATATGAAAAACTTTTAAGGGGGAATGTTACCCTTCTATGCCGCCTCGTGCCAGTGCAAGAATCGTTAAATTTCCGTAATTTGATCGACTTAGAACCAATGGGTTCTTTGTTTGTCCTGGGCTCTCCGGTGGTTCGCAGACAAATGAAAACCTATCGAGATGTTTTGGGGATTCTAACGAAAACGGTGGGGGATGTAAACCGAAAATTGGGGGTTCGCAAAAGCAATGATCCAATTGCTCTTTACGCGAAAAATACGCCACTAGTATTAACAACTCCTGCTAAAAAGCGCGTGCAAGAAGCCCCTCCAGGACCTTCTCTACGCGACTATCGGCGCGGTTATGGTCACGGGTCAACGCGCGCCCCTTCAAAGCCGCGCACCACTACTACGCATGTCCCAGATCGACGCGACACTGACCGACCACCTCGCCGCGCTGCCACTACCACCATGTCCTCCGATGGAGGAGGAGGTTCGAACTATTAAATTATGAACCAAAACAAAGCATTTACTGAAAGATTGATTATTGTAAATAATAATCTTATTGGGCCCAAACGGCGAACCAACAATCCTGAGGGATACCACCCGATGGTTCGTAACTTTTGGCGATCCCGCGATAAGTTACGAGCAGTACTTGGAAATTATTTTACTGTATATAGCGGCCTTGCCGGCCCCTCTTTATATAACTATTCGTCGGCCCAAGATGCCGGCGGCGGATCAGCAGTAGACATAGGTTCCACCGGAATCGGACCACTTGCAGATCAGCTTGATAATATTGTTTTATCCATCGCAAATAGTCCGGACATTGAAACAGACCAGAGCCCAACACTTCTAATACGCTACAATACGGAAAACTGGAAGCAGTACGTTGATCCAACAAGCAATGCGTGGGGTTTTTTAGACGACCACCTCAATGGCGCCAATTATATATATGGGTTTTATGAGCGGAAGACGACCACGTACGCGGGGCTTATGAATGAGATC
>Ga0209434_1000263_pt1 | contig 27045 bp, 32 predicted proteins | sample ETNvirnome_2_300_FD_184068 | JGI IMG/M metagenome (GOLD analysis project Ga0209434, IMG submission 184068) | Marine viral communities from the Pacific Ocean - ETNP_2_300 (SPAdes) (version 2) | ecosystem: Environmental > Aquatic > Marine > Oceanic | place: Pacific Ocean | collected 2013-06-22 | reverse complement strand
GACAACAGGACAAAGAAAACTTTCGAAAAGCGCACTTAAAACATCCTGAGAGAATGGTGTTTTTCTGGAATAATCGTAACGCGCGCCGAAAGCAATCAGGAACTCTGATTTTTTGGTTTAAAGAATTTTTGGACATTGTGGGGCACGATAAGGCTACTCTTATTATGCACACCGAACCAAAAGATCAGCATGGTCAAGATTTAGAGCATATCATAGCCCATCTTGGCCTAGCCGATGGCCAAGTACTGCTTTCGAAAGAGCGAGTCCCCCCAGAACAGCTGGGACTGTTGGCGGGAAGCTGCGACTGTACTATTAATATTTCCGATGCGGAAGGCTTTGGGCTCGCTACCCTAGAGTCTCTAGCCATGGAGATACCCATTATTGTAAATATGACAGGAGGATTGCAGGAACAAGTAACGGACGGGGAAAATTGGTTTGGGATTGGCCTGGAGCCAGTGGCAAAGGCTGTTATTGGTTCACAAGAAGTGCCTTATATTTATGAAGATCGAATAAGCAAAGAAGACTTTGTTAATGCCTTGGTGACATTCCACAATCTGTCCTCCATGGAACGCGCTGAGATGGGCCGCCTCGGCGCCGAACACGTACACAAGAACTATAACTTTGAGAAATATATAAAGAGATGGGATGAGGTACTCACCAGTATTCATGAAAATGAAGGTTCATGGGACACTCGTAAAAACTATAAGCCATATGTCTTTAAGGAGATAGAAAACTAATGAAGAAGATTATTATTAAGGCCCCGGCCCTTTCCCGGTCTGGGTATGGCGAGCAAACAAGGTTTGCCTTGAGGGCGCTGCGACAGAGGGAAGATATTCTAGATTTTTATTTAATCAATATACCATGGGGTGCTACCGGCAATATTATCGAACAAACCGAAGAACGCGTGTGGTTAGAATCACTAATGGCCAAACACAATGGTCATGTCGCCGCCGGCGGTACGTACGATGCGTCTTTGCAGGTAAGCATTCCCAACGAGTGGGAGCCCATGGCTCCTGTCAATATTGGATTTACAGCCGGAATAGAAACGACCAAGGTGGCGCCCGAATGGATTGTTAAAGGCAATCAAATGAATCGTATTTTTGTAGTTTCCAATCATTCAAAGAACGTGTATCAAACGACAACATGCTCCGTCAGTGAAGATAAAACAGGGAAAGTAATCGATAACTATAACCTACAGCGCCCCATTAATGTGACCAACTACGCTATTCGAAAGGCCGACCCGGTACCAATGGAGGATGTTAATTTAGATTACGATGTTAACTTTTTGTGCGTTTGCCAGTGGGGGCCCCGTAAGAATTTCTCTCAAACTGTTCGTAGGTTTTTAGAAGAGTTTCAACACGAAGAGGTGGGCTTGATTGTTAAAACCAATATAACGAGCGATAGCGTGATGGATCGTCGAGGCACAGAGATGCGCTTAAAGGGTCTTCTACATGAATTTCCTGAAAGAAAATGTAAGGTTTATATGATTCATGGATCAATTTCTGAGGGAAATCTGGCATGGTTATACACTCATAAGAAGGTTTTGGCTTTAATCAATATTGCCCACGGAGAAGGATTTGGGCTCCCGCTGTTTGAAGCGGCTTGTCATGGGCTCCCGCTGGTGACGATTGCGTGGGGAGGACAAGCGGACTTTATTTATGCCCCGAACAAAAAGGGGAAAATGCGGCCGCATGTCGCGAAGGTGGATTACACACTCCAGCCAGTCCAGCCCGAAGCGGTTTGGAACGGCGTCATACAACCAGATTCGATGTGGGCGTACCCAGATGGAGACAGTTATTGTCGCGCCCTCCGAGAAGTATACAAAAACCCGGCGCGGTTTAAGTCCCAGGCCAAGAAACTTCAGAAACACATTTTAGCCAATTTTTCAGAAGAGGATATGTATGCAGAAGTGCTCAATGCGTTTTGGCCAGAAGATGTTTGGGGACCGATTGATAAAGCTTCAGAGTACTTAGATCTTGAAGGCTGGCTAGAAAATTTGGATACCGAGGTTCATGATTAATGAAGATTGGATTTATAGCAGATTTTTTCGTAGAAGAAATCCATGGGGGCGGCGAACTCAATAACGAAGAACTCATCGGGCTCTTATCCGAAGCCAAACATGACGTTTTAAAGATAAAAAGCGATCGTTGCATAGCCGGAGCCTTTGAACATTTTGAAGAGAATGGTTATAACCATTTTATTGTAGCAAATTTTGTTGGTCTTCCTGAAGAAGAAAAACGGCGTCTTATGAAGAAAAAGTATATTATTTATGAACACGATCATAAATATTTACCAAGTAGAAATCCGGCGACCTACCCTAACTTTTTAGCACCAAAAGAGGAATTGATCAATGTAGATTTTTATACAAATGCAGTAGCAGTTGTGTGCCAGTCAACATTCCATAAAGAGATAGTCCAGAAAAATTTAGGACTTGATAATATTATTAGTGTAGGTGGCAATCTGTGGAAAACGGAGGTCTTAGACTATTTGGCTGAGCTGGCTGTAATCGAAAAGAAGCCGACTACCGCAGTCATGGCATCTCCCATACCGCACAAAAACACGTCCGATGCTCTTCGATTTTGCACCCTTCAGAAAATACCTTATGAGTTAATCCCCTCGTTGCCTTATAGGGATTTCTTAGAGCGCCTAGGCAAAAATGAAGCTTTTGTGTTCTTTCCCAAAACACCGGAAACATTATCTCGTATTGTAGTTGAGGCGCGGATGATGGGAGTTAAAATCATTACTAATAAGCTAGTGGGCGCCACAAAGGAAGAGTGGTTTAAACTTAAAGGAGTAGAGTTGGTAGAAGAAATGCGCGCTCGCCGAGAGCAAATACTCAAAACCATAGTAGATTTATTGGATGACTAATCGTTTTAAGATATTCATTCCTTTTTATAATGTGGAAGACTGGATTACGCGCACAGTACGAAGTATTAAACGACAAGAATATGAAGATTATGAATGTATTTTGGTCGACGATATATCTACCGATAGTTCAGTAGAGATAGTAGAAAAAGAGATCGCCGACGACAAGCGATTTAAACTTATTAAAAACACAGAAAAGAAATACGCGTTAAGAAACTTATGCGATACCATCACGGCTTTTGAGCCCGATGACTCCGACATTATTGTAATAGTACATGGTGACGACTGGCTAGCCCGCCCGGACGTTTTTTCGATTTTAAACAAGCACTACAACGAAAGCGAGTGTTGGGCGACATATGGAAGCTATATAGAATATCCTTCTAAGATCCGCGGCAAGTTCTCAGTAGCGGTACCCTCTCAAATCATTGAAGAAAATAACATTCGCAACGTACAATGGATGACGAGCCATCTCCAAACTTTCAAATATGGCCTCTGGAAGCACATTGATCAAGAGAAGTCTTTTAGAGAATCGGACGACCCAAATAAGGAACACCATCTACCTTTCGCATGGGACTTGGCGTGGATGTTTCCTCTGATTGAGTTGGCCGGCGAAAGAAGTCAGTTTGTTCCGGAAGTTCTTTATGTATATAATCGCGCCAACCCGCTAAACGTGGATAAAGTGCAGCGACAGCAGCAGCTAGAAACAGAGGTTAAGATTCGCAACATGACGCCTTATGCACCCCTTACAACGTTGTGAAAGATGATACATTTAATTAATGGGCGCGGCCAACTGGGCGAAGAACTTAAAAAAATACTGGGTGACGTAAAAACCCGGACTGAAGTATGTGTTTATCACACCTGGAATGTGCAAGATAAATCCGAAGAAGCCCAGCACGAGGAGTATAAAAAGTTCCAGATCTTTGTAGACGCTCACAGTGCCACGAAGATAATGTTTGTTTCCACAAAATCTCAACGAGAAACGTGGTATACTCATTATAAACAGCTAGCCGAGGCTTATGTTATTTTATACTGTAAGAACGCGATAATAATGCGTTTGCCAACCATAGCGGGGAAGGGTGTAGTAGAAAAATTTGAATCCGGAGACGCAGAGCCATACGGCGAAATGGAACTTATAACTATTCACCGCGCCGCCCGGGAGGTGATTAATCTCTGCGACTATACGGGCCCGCGTAAAAGTTTTGATATAGCAGGAGAGACTATTTCGGCTGAGCTTGTTTATAACCTCGTAAGAAGAAAACAAAATGTCTAAGAAAAAAGAAGACCTTAAACATATTTTGGACTTAGTAGAAGAATACGTAGAGAACCACCTAGGAGAAGAGTGGAACCCAGGAAAATGGGTCAAATATGCGGGCCCCTATTTTGATGCAGCGGAGTATAAAAACGGCATTGAGTCTCTTTTGAGCGGCTGGCTAGCCCTAGGCGCCGACGCTATTAAATTTGAAAATCGATTTCCGGCTCACCTGGGAAAGAACTATGGCCTTTTGACAAACAGCGGATCCAGCGCCAATCTGTTAATGATGAGCGCCTTAAAATCACAACGACTTTATGATTTGCCGATCGGTACCAAGGTGCTCACTCCGATAGCCGGATTCCCCACCACAATTAATCCCATACTCCAGGTAGGATTCACGCCAGTATTTATAGACATTGAACTTGACACTTTAAATCTGAATCTGGATCTTGCGGAAGAAGCGCTAAAGGGCGGAGATATTAAGGTTATAACTTTTGCTCATGTGCTAGGAAACCCTCCTAATATGGACAAGTTGATGGATCTGGTGCATAAATATGATCTAATATTATTAGAGGATTGTTGTGATGCCTTGGGCTCCATGTACGATGGAAAGCCCTTGGGCTCTTTCGGAGAGATGGCTAGCTGCTCTTTTTACCCAGCGCACCACATTACTACTGGCGAAGGCGGCTTCGTCGCCACCAAAACCATGGAACAAGAGCGTGTTGTGAGAAGCTTTAGAGAGTGGGGGCGCGGCTGCTACTGTGTGGGAAAAGCTAATTTGGCCGCCGAAGGGACATGCGGGAAGCGCTTTTCCAACTGGCTACCGTGTTTACCGAACGACATCTTCGATCACAAATACGTATATTCAGAAATCGGATATAATCTTAAACCTATTGAACTACAGGCCGCCATAGGCTTGGCACAGCTCGAAAAGCTTCCTGAAATCGGCACCTTGCGCCGGCGGAATCACGGACTATTACACAAGGTCTTTACAAAATATGAGAACTATTTTCATCTTCCCTCTGCGACTTTGGGTGCAGATCCAGATTGGTTTGCGTACGCATTGACGATTAAGGACAAATCGCCGTTTACACGCTCAGAGTTTTGTACCTTTTTAGAAAGCCGGAGGGTTCAAACCCGACCATATTTTGCTGGTAATATAATGTTACAGCCGGCCTACGCGGATTTGGTGTCGTCCGAGGAAATAATAGCTGCTTATCCTATTGCACGCAAAGTGACAACGGACACATTTTTCTTGGGTTGTAGCCCTGTAATAACTCCCGAAAAGATAGAGTATATTAACCAAACCGTAACCGAATTTATGGAGAGGAAGTCCTTGTGAAGATAGTATACATTACCGGCTGTTTAGGATTTATAGGCTCATACGTTACGCGTAAATGCTTGACGCGCGGGTGGAAAGTGTATGGCATTGATAAGTGCACTTACGCGGCGCGCCCGGAACTTCTTGAGGAGTTTGCCCAATATCCCAACTTTACATTTGAAAAAATTGATATCAAAGACTTAAAACACTTATATGATTGTGATTACTTTATCAACGTCGCTGCTGAATCCCATGTAGGAAATAGTATTATTGACAGCGATGCTTTTATTAATAGCAACGTGGTAGGGATAAAAAACCTTTTAGATCTTATTCGCTTTAAACCAGACAACGTTTCTAAAAGGCCTGTATTTTTTCACTTTAGCACCGATGAGGTATATGGAGATATTGAATCCGGCAAGCACATTGAAACAGATCGCTTAAAGCCCAGCAACCCTTATTCCGCAGCCAAGGCAGCGGGAGACATGTTAATACACGCGTGGGCCAGAACGTATAACATAGAATATATTATTTTACGGCCCACCAACAATTATGGAATTGGTCAATATCCGGAGAAGCTGTTACCCCTCACGATTAAAAACTTTAATCGAGGATTAAAAATTCGTTTGCATAACGAGGGTACCCCGATTAGAAATTGGCTTCATGCCGAGGACACCGCCGATGCTGTTCTGGCGATTATAGATTCAAAAGAGACTAATGAGATTTACAATGTAGCTGGCGGCTTTGAGCAAGAAAACATTGATACCGTTAAAAAGATTATTAAAGAATACTATGGCGCCGGCGCCGATTGGAAAGAGTATACCGACTTGTCTTATATCCGAGAGGGTCAAGATGTGCGCTATGCCTTAGAAGATAAAAAACTACGAGACTTAGGGTGGAAACCAAAAAAAGTATTTGACAAAGAGATTAAACTTATAGTAGAATACTACAAGAACAACTTCGTATGGTGAACATAATATGAGATTAGCTTTTAAAGACATTATAGATAAGCACAAAGATGTTCCTTGTGTTGTAAGCGGCCACGGCCCCAGTCTGGATGCCACGAAAGACACCATCGTAAGCGCGCAAGCAGCCGGAAAGGTGATTCGGATATGCGTTAACAACTGGTTTGATTATTACGAGCAAAAACCAGACTATTGGGTATTATCCAATGGAGAGTTTACGCTTGGTGCCGGCCTAACAAATGATGGGTGGTGGCAAAATCGCGGGTACCCGGCCGATGCGTATAACAAATATAATGTCCCACTGCTTTTTTCAAACGTGGCTGATCTAACGGATTACGATCTTTTAGATAGGCTGTTGGTTCCCGATTATCTTCCTTTTGACACTAAGCATTTTAAGGGAGATACATGCTTCACAATATTAAACAATTTTCGGAGTCATTATGAGAAGCACCAAAATTTGGATTATAGCTATTACGGTAATAATCCCCACATGTGGACCCCCCCCGATAAAAAAGCCTTCGCGGAGGTCCAGTGCGACCCGGTGTTTTTAGCGTATCCCGCGGCTTCATGGTCCAAGAACAGCAAGTGTTGTCATCGACTTGAGTCGGCGACACGAACGCTTCAAGAAGAACTCCAGCACTACACGGGATATGAGAGGCACTATAGTACCGGCCACACAGTTGCGGTCTCGGCGCTCACCATTGCGGTTTTGATGGGGTGTAATCCGATTTATGTTACAGGGGTTGACCTAGATTATAATCTCGGATACGCCGTCAACGAGTGTAATACTCGCCAACATATTCCGCGAGGCGCTTACGGCCACTTTAAGGTCTTAGGCCGACACCTTGAGGATGATTTCGATATCATTAACGCCAGCGCGGCGCAAAAAGGCATCAAGATAATAAACCTGAATCCAGACGCGTGGTATAGATCTTTTGAAAAAGGAAAGTTTGCATTTTGAGTAAGATTCATGCTATAATACCTGCTCGGGGCGGCAGTAAGGGCATCCCTAGAAAAAACATTAAACTTTTAGGACGGTATCCTTTGATTGCCTATTCAATCGCAGCGTGTCAAATGAGTAAAAATATTGATAGAATAATAGTCTCAACCGAGGATGAAGAGATAGCCGCGGTGTCTAGGCACTATGGGGCCGAAATCCCGTTCATGAGACCAGCGGAATATTCGATGGATACTGCCACTGACGTGGATTTTTTAAAACACTTTTTCGACAACATTGCAACAGCAGAAGTTGCGCTCGTAAGACCAACAACCCCTTTGCGAAGCCCCCACGTTATTGATGAAATAGTAGACTTTTACTTTCAGAAGAAAGAGGGGATTAGTGGATTGCGCTCGGTGAACGAATTAAATGAGTCTCCGTACAAACTATTTCAAGTGGTTGACGGGCATTGTCGGGGGTTTTTTGAAGACTTTAATGGAATAAAGGACTATTCTAATTTACCTCGTCAGACGTTTCCCATGGCATATGAGGCAAACGGTCACTTGGATATTGTTAAGAAAGAGACAGTGAATAAAGGAACCACTTTTGGCACTAAAATTGCTGCACACATGGGCGCCCCGATTGTGGACATAGACTCGATCGAAGACTTTAAATACGCTGAATATCAGCTAGCTATGCAAGAAAATATATTAGTTAAACATCTAGGAGGACTACATGACTAAAACGTTTATTATAGGAGAGATTGGCATTAATCACAATGGAGATATCAATATTGCCAAGAAACTGATTGAGGGGGCCGTCATCGCCGGCGTCGATATGGTTAAGTTTCAAAAGAGAACCATAGACCTCGTATATACCAAGAGGGATCTTGATCGACCCCGCGAGAGTCCATGGGGTACGACCAACCGTGAGCAAAAACACGGCTTGGAGTTCGGAAAAGCAGAATATGATGAAATAGATCGATACTGCAAAGTTAAAGGTATAGAGTGGACAGCCTCCGCATGGGATGTTCCCAGCCAGTTATTTTTGAGAGAATACAATCTGAAGTACAACAAGGTAGCATCAGCAATGCTGACAAATCGGGAACTGTTGGAGACGATAGCAGAAGAGGGTCGATATACTTTTATCTCTACAGGAATGAGTACTATTGAACAGATAGAGAAAGCAGTGGCAATATTTGACGAAGCCAAGTGTGGTTACGAGATCATGCACTGCAATAGCAGCTACCCCATGGACCCGGCCGATGCCAATCTCAAGACTATCCCCGCACTTCGTGAACATTTCAATACACGCGTGGGATATAGCGGCCACGAAACTGGCCTTGTGGTTAGCTGTGCCGCGGTCTCTTTGGGTGCCACATCTCTAGAGCGGCACATTACTTTGGATCGATCGATGTATGGGTCAGACCAATCAGCATCATTGGAGCCGGGAGGCCTCCGTCGTTTAGTAAAATATATTCGGGCCGTTGAAGCGTCCTTGGGAACCGATGAAAAAATAGTGACCGAAAAAGAAAAAGAGATTGCAGCCAAGCTGCGAAGGGTGAATACGTTATGAGATTACGACATTTTGGCATTACTGTTGGCAATATGGAAGAATCTTTGGAGTTTTATCGCGACTTTTTAGGCTTTGAGGTGGTTCGGCAAATGGATGAGTCTGGCGAACAGATCGACAACTTTTCTGCACTGAAGGATGTGAGAGTCCATACGGTAAAGATGCGCGACAGTGAAGGGCAGATGATCGAGTTGTTATATTATCATTCCCATTCTCGGTTTATGTATAAGAGAGATATCGCCGATATTGGTTGCTCTCATTTTGCTGTAACTGTAGACGATTTAGACGGAACTTTAGCCAATTTGGCTCAAAAAGGCTATAAACCGCACTGTGAGCCCCAGTTTTCCCCAGATGGAAAGGTTAAACTAACCTTTTTACAAGGTCCTGATAACATATTAATTGAGCTAGTTGAAGAGTTATAGAGGATGCTAGCGGGGAAAACGGCACTAATAACCGGCGCCAGTGGTGGCTTGGGCCGTGCTATAGCTTTTGAGCTGGCCAAAAAGGGTTGTCATTTGTTTTTGGTGGGGCGAGATCTCGAAAAGCTTTATATATTGCACGAAGATATCAAAAAAAAACACGATGTTCCCATAGAATCCATGTCAGTTGACATGACAATCGACATAGAAATAGGATATTTATTGTCTCAAGCGGCCGATCGCATCGATATTTTGGTGAATAATGCTGGGATGTTCCCTATAAAAACGATTGCTGAGTCGAGTAATGAAGATTTTGATAAATGTTTTGCTGTAAACGTACGTAGCCCTTTTATATTATCGCGTGAACTCGGACGTCACATGTGTGAAAGGGGCTGGGGTCGGATTATCAACATCGGATCGTCTTCAGCGTACGCCGGCAGCGGCGAAACAGGCGTCTATTGTGCCTCTAAGCACGCCCTGCTTGGCCTCAGCCGCTCTTTGTATCAGGAGTATAGGGAAAGGGGTGTCCGCGCCTATAGCGTCTCTCCTGGGTCGATACAGACGCCCATGGGGGCTACTGATACTCGGCAGGATTATTCGACTTTTCTCAATCCTCAAGAGGTGGCGGAGTATATCTCATTCATTATGGCCTATGATAACGAAATGATCTCGGAAGAGATTCGTCTGAATAGGGTGGTGATACGATGAAGATTTTAGAGCGCCTATTTTCGCTCGAAGGAAAGGTGGCGATTGTCACTGGCGCGGCCCGAGGGAACGGCAAAGCTATTGCTCAGGGTCTTAATGAGGCCGGGGCTGATGTAATATTGGTGGACATAATCGAAGAGCTTGCCGGCACCGCGTATGAATTAGATTGTGAGGCTTACTTGTGTGACATTACCGACTCTGATTCTTTAAGAGAGTTGGTGGAATATGTCTTAAATAAGTTTCATAAAATTGATATCATAGTCAATAATGCTGGCGTAAGCATCAGCGCCGACTTTCTATCCTATCCGGCAGATGCATGGGAGAAAACCTACAGGGTTAACTTAAAGGCCCCGTTTGAATTAATCCAGCTAGCGGCAGAACACATGAAAGGTAACGGAGGCTCTATCATTAATATAACGAGTCTAAACGGAGAGCTGGCCTTTCCGGACAATCCGGCCTACGTGGCATTCAAGGGCGCCCTTAGACAACTAACTAAGGCCACCGCCTATGACTTGGGAAAATACGGAATAAGAGCCAACAATCTGGCCCCTGGTTATATAAAGACCTCTATGACAAATCAAAGCTATAATGACTCAGTGAAGCATGCCGACAGAAAAAACCGAACCCTTCTGGGGCGGTGGGGGCACCCCGAAGACTTAGTGGGAACCGCCATCTTTTTAGCCTCGGACGCGTCCTCTTATATTACAGGCCAGGATATTTATGTGGATGGCGGATGGAGTGCCAAAGGAATATGACATCATATACAGACATTATTTACCCCGCGGACGAAGACAACAGCTATCCTCAAAAGCTGAGCAGCTATATTTACGAGCGATTTTTTAGCGAAGACCCAGGGTATGTTCCCACAATATTGGATATAGGGTGTTGCACCGGGAAGGCTCTTAAAATGTTTGATAAGGTTAATCCAATGGCACTTCATGGTATCGACATACGTAACGAAGAGATCGAAGGGTTTGTTTTTAAAGAGTGCGATATAGAGACAGAGCCGATTCCCTACCCGGAAAACTATTTTGATTTTGTATACACCAAATCGGTATTGGAGCACGTGCGAAACACAGATAATTTTTTGAGTGAGACTTTGCGAGTTCTTAAGCCGGGAGGTGTTTTTGTGGGCCTAACTCCCGATTGGAAAAGCCAACAGAATATCTTTTGGGACGACTATACACACGTTAAGCCATTTACTCGAAAGGGGTTGAGAGACGCACTACGCATTCACGGATTTGAAGATGCAGATTGTGAATACTTTTATCAACTTCCGTTTATATGGAAATATCCGCGGCTCTCATTCGTGCCAAAGCTCATCGCACTCCTCCCTGATTTTCTTAAGTGGAAAGACCGTGAGCAAAGAAATACTCGTGATAGAAAGCTGATTCGATTTTCAAAGGAAGTCATGCTGTTATCTTATGGGGTGAAAAAATGAAACACGTAGATAAAGGATGGGGCTGGGAACGCTGGATTGTGAACAAGGAACAATATTGTGGAAAGCTGTTATATTTTAACAAGGATAAACGCTGCTCCTGGCATTACCATAAAGTAAAGGATGAGGTATTTTATCTTCAGTCGGGGAAGATGATTGTTAAATATTCCGACGAGGATGATATTGAGGAAGCGAGCGAGTTAGTTTTAAACGCCGGCGACAACTTTCATGTTTATATTGGTTTACGCCATCAGATGATTGCACTCGAAGACTCAGAGCTGTTTGAGTTCTCGACGCAGCATTTTGATGAAGATAGTTATAGAATTGTGAAAGGAGACTGATGTCATCACGTACCAAAGTAAATCTTTATTGTAGTCTAATCTCTCCGGAGAACTATAGCTCAGAACAGGACTATTATTCTTTTGGGCCCACCTATAGTCACGTAAAGCCCGAAACAGTAGAGTGGGTGTATGGGGGCGGCTGCATGTCTGAAGCCTTGAAGCCCCTTACACAGTTGCCAGAAGAGGGCATAGAAGTGAGTTTGTTTACAGATAAAGATATCATATCGCCTTTGGTAGAGACTACAAAGACTCGCTATAAGGTTGCCCTTCTTAATGAGTGTCGTTCTATTCACCCCTTTGCATATAGCTGGATAATAGATCGAGAAGATAAGTTTGATTTTATTTTTACATATGATGCCGATCTCCTCCGTCGTGGCAAGAAATATGTAAAATATAAGCCCGTTATGGCGGGGTCCTGGATTAAAGAAGAAGACCATCAGATCTATGAAAAAAGCAAGCTGGGATCTATCGTGGTGACCGAAAAGGGAAAGGATATGATCATCTCTCCTTTGGCTCGTGGCCACAAACTAAGACACATTGTGGCGGACTTGATTAAGAGGCGCAACTATGACATCGATTTGTGGGGAAGAGCATACAAATATTTCGAGAAAAAAACTGAACCCCTAGAGGACTATTGCTTCAATATAAGCATTATTAACGCTTCGCATGCCAACTATTTTAATGACAATTTAACAGATTGCTTTCGGACCGGGACCATTCCTATAGCGTGGGGGTGCACCAACGTAGGCGAATACTTTAATGAAAAAGGAATCCTTCAGTTTCATACTGGGCCAGAACTGGTGGAGATATTAGAGAATCTTTCGCCGGCCCTTTATGAAGACCGCCTTGAACACGTTAAAGACAACTTTGCTCGTGTTCGTGAGTACAATCGGGTGGATGATAATTTATTTGCTTTGATGCAAAAAACTCTAAATTTGAATGAACTTTGAAAGCGGAAGATGGTATAATCGCTTTATGGCTAACAGAAAATATTTACCCACTTTGTCGGAACTTATAGATCGACTTTCGATAGTCCAGCTGAAAGAAGTGTTTATTTCGGAACATCACAAAGAATATGCGGAAGAAATAGAAGCCATTGTTCATGACATACAGGTGTGCCTAAATGACGGAGCGGGTACCATTAGCGCACAAACGATCCGAGCTATTATAGTATTGGCTCAAATGAATTTGCATATATGGCATAATGAATCCAATTATCGTAAAGGAATCAAAGATGGAAATAATCTTGAATTAACACACGGGCTTAATGGAATCAGAAATACAGCAAAAAATAAAATTCAAGAAATTGCAGGTGGGCGCAAAGATTATAAAATCGATTGTTTGGCCGCCGAGTTTAAAGATTGGGAAATAAGTTGGTAAGGAGAAAAATATGAAAAAAGCTTTATTAATAACATGGGAGAAGTTTCAAGATCATGAAGTGATCTATCCGTACTATCGGCTCCACGAAGAGGGGTTTGATGTCGATATTATGGCGAACGTGGAAGGAAAAATCTTGGGTATTTTAGGTACGAATATGGACAGTACTTTGACCGTAGGCGCTTTAAAAAACACTGATTTTTTTGAGAGTGCCTTGAGGGATTATGAATTCTTAGTAATTCCTGGAGGTGTAAAAGCTCTTGAAAAGCTACGCCAAGAGCGCCAGGTATTAGATTTTGTGAAAGCATGGAACACGGCCGGCAAAGTAATCGCTAGTACGTGTCATGGAGCGCAACTGCTGATATCCTCTCAGGTGGTGGCGGGAAGAAAGGTTTCTGGATATTACAGTATTAGGGACGACATTAACAATGCGGGTGCTACCTACGTTGATGCTCCAGCAGTGGTAGATGGCAACCTGATTTCGTCTCCTCATTATAAGTGGATGGGAGCCTGGATGAAAACCGCCATTGAGGTTCATAATGGACTATACGTCGAAGATAGTTGATAAGCCGTGGGGGTATGAATATTTAATATATCAAAATCAACATGTGGGGTTATGGTATTTAAATATTGAATGTGGACAGAGTACGTCCATGCATTGTCACCCCAACAAAAACACTGGCCTTATTTTGCTAGATGGAGATCTAGAGGTATCGTTTTTAAATGATAGCGTGGGACTTAACTATCCGGACAAGCTAATGATCCGTCGTGGTCTTTTTCATTCGTCTCGGGCTAGCGGCGAGACAGCATCGGTTGTTTTAGAAATCGAAACTCCTCGCGACAAGCACGATTTAGTGCGGCTGGAAGACAAATATGGTCGTGAGCAAGAAGCTTACGAAGGAAAGAACTTTGAGAGGCCAAAGACAGAGGATTGCCTCTGGCTGGAAGAACCGCCGGGAGCTGATCCTCTCCGCTATAATTTTGGGCGCTGCCGGCTAACGATGGAGCGTGTGCACGGAAGAGCCCAGTTATTAGAAGGTCGACATGAGGATGATATTATGATTTTTTTGCGTGGAGGAATCTTCAAAGAAGATGAGAGGCGCCTCTATGTTGCCCAGCCCGGCGATGTGGTTGTCGGCAAAACATTGGAAAAAATAGCAACCACCTTTGATTTAGATGACGAGATCTTTCTCTTATCTATTAGAAAGAGAGAAGATGAACATGGGAATCCCTAAATATATTTTCGATCTAGACAAGACTCTCTGGAACTGTTACAATGCTAGTGGAGAGGAAGTGTGGGCTAAACAGTTGTCACCCCCTTTTGTATTTAAATCAGATAATGTGCTTTGCGATGCCTCTGGGTCTTGCGTAAAACTACATAATGGCTTTCGTGAATATATAAAAAGATTGGCGGAGCTAGCTGACATGCCCAGTATAGGCTTTCTATCGGTGGGAGCCCTACAGGATATACCACTCGAAGAGCAACCATCGGTGGCTATATTACAAAAATTTGAACTTTATTCCTATTTCAATGCTGAGAGGATTTTAGTCTTTAAGACAGAAAAAAAGGATAAGTATCTTAAAGACATGGGCTACTGTGTGTTTATTGATGATGACGATAAGCACCTAGCCGATGCCCGTAAGCTGAGTAATGTTACGGTGATCGATCGGAAGTCTTTTAAAGATTGGACGAGAGGGCCACTTTTATGACCGATATTGACTTTCGCCTAGGAGTATTCCAGCGCGCTTCTCTGTGTAGGAATTTTGAGAATGAGACGTTCAAACAAATCCAGGCTAAGAATATTAAGTTTCCTACCTATTTGTCCGCCGGCCAGGAATATATTTCCGCCACGATTGCGGAGGCTCTCCGAGAGAAGGGGGTAGAGCCCGACATATTTATCCAACACCGGGGCCACTCAACATACTTGTCATTTGGAGGAAAGGTAAACGCGCTTGTAGACGAGCTACTGGGGCGCCCAACCGGTTGCGCCAACGGCATGGGAGGCTCAGCGTCGATTCAGTGTCGAGAAAAGAAGATTTATGGTCACGATGGGCTTATGGGAAGTCAGGTGCCCATTGCGGTGGGTTTTTGTTATGCAACGAAAGCCCCCACCATTGTTTATGTTGGAGACTCGGCGGTTGAGGAGGGATATGCTTTAAGCGCTATTGGGTGGGCATCCACCAAAAATTTGCCTATATTGTTTGTAGTGGAGGACAACAACCTTTCCATCCTTACTGAAAAAAAGGTGCGTAGAAACTGGTCTATAAAAGATGTAGCGGCAGGGTTTAAAATAGAGGCCCACGATATTAGCGACGATCCTCTGACAATTAGAGAGGCCATGACAGGAGTCTTCCAGGGCCCCCTCCTCCTTAATATTAATACTGTACGAAAATATTGGCATGCAGGCGCCGGTATAGATGATGATAGTGTGTTTGATAGATACAAAAATGAACTTGAAAGCTTAGGGCCCCCCGCACAAGCTATAGATAAAGAAACAAAAATCTTGGTGAAAGAAATATGGACAAAACAGTTAGAGAAACAATAAAGTCGATAACGCACTCTCACTTGTCTGAAAGAGGCGGACTCTGCCTGGGCCAATGCCTTACAGCCGTCGGGTGGGTAGGAGGAACTCTTCCTGAGCTTTATGAGGAAGACGGGATGGTAGAGGTAACAACAGCGGACGTGGCCAATGGTGGGTTCGCGGTGGGCTCAGCGTTAGCCGGCCGGAGACCGATTTATGTAGTGAGATATCAAGGTTTTCAATGGTATAATGCCCCTATGATTATCAACTACGCCTGCAAGTCTAAAGAGATTTGGGGCATTCCATGCCCGCTCATAGTACGCAGCGTCGCTATGGAAGGCGGAACGGGCCCCGTTGCGGGTTCTTCGCATCATGCGCTTTATTATAGAATGCCGGGAACCAACATAGTATCTCCGATGACTCCAAAGGAATATGAGCAAGCATATCAATGGTTTATGGATCACGATGAAGTGCTCTATATCTCTGAGCACCGCGGTAGTTACAATAATACAGAAGAACTAAATGATGTTATCCTAGAAGAATCGGATATTACATTGTTTCCGATTTCTATAAGCCGCTTTGCTGCCGAAGAGGCGAGAAAAATATTAGAGGAAAACGGCATTAAGACGAGTATCATCCACCAAGTATGGCTTAAGCCCTACGTAATCCCAGATAGTTGGCGGTCGTGTTTAAATAATTCCAAATATGGTGGTATTGTTATAGATGATGACTATCCCGACGGGATAGCTCGTAGTGTAGCGCACAAACTAATGAATGGGACAACTAAATTTGTTGATGTGCTTGGACTCGAAGACAAAACTGCGGGCTTCCATCCAGATGCTGACAACTTGCCCCCGAGCGCGACGAAAATAGTTAAGAAGGTTATGAGCTTAATAAATGATTAGATCATTCCCCAGATACTTCGTTCCGACCGCTGACCAGCGCACCGGCGAAAGTAACGGTCGCCTTTATTCTATATGGAAACATCACGAAGGCGAAAGAGCGGTGCCCCCGATGGAACTCTATGTCACCACTTTTGAGCCCAACGTTCTGAAAGGACCGCACCTTCATAAGACTCGATGGGATTATTTTACTTGTATTCGAGGACGCGTGTTGATAGTAGTCAGAGACCAAAATAATAAATATCATGAGTTTATATCTTCTGAGGAATACCCGCGGACGGTAGAAGTTCCGGCCAATATTCCATCTGCCACCATTAATTTAACAAACGAAGTGGCCATGGTTACAAACCTGTGTAACCCAGCGTGGCACCCGGACAACGAAGACAACTATAATGTTGAGTTCCATGGCTATGATTTTGACAAAGCAAGGAGTATATATGTACCAGTGGCCTCTAATAAATGATAATATTTCTGAAACAGACAAAGAGGTGATGATAGATTTCATCAAGCAGCCAAATGTTCGTTTTACAAACGGTAAGAAAGTAAGAGAGTTTGAAAAAGCATGGTCCGACTGGCTCGGGGTTGAACACACGACGTATGTGAACTCGGGCGCTTCTGGCAACTATATTATGATGTCTATCGTTAAAGAGTTCAAAGGAGTGGGAGAAGTGATTGTGCCTCCCATCGGTTGGGTCTCGGATATAGCCTCCGTAGTTAACTTGGGGATGACTCCAGTTTTTGTGGATGTAGATTTGAGTAACTTCTCTATTACTTTAGATAACATTAAAGAAGCCATCACAGACAAAACAAAAGCTATTGTTTTGGTGCACGCAATGGGATTTAATGCGATAAGTGACGAGCTTGTTCGCCTGGCAAAAGAAAAAGACATTATCCTTATTGAAGATTGTTGTGAGTCTCATGGAGTTACGCATGGCGGACAAAAAGTAGGAACTTTCGGAGACTTATCCAACTTCTCTTTTTACTTTGGTCATCATATCACCACAATCGAAGGAGGCGTTGTTTGTACCAACAACCCTGAGTATCATGAATATATTCGCCTATTTAGATCCCATGGGATGACTCGCGAAACATCGCCGGAGTTTCAGGAAAGATATAAAAACAAGTATCCGCGCCTTAATCCCCTGTTTACTTTTGCAGTCGCCGGATATAACTTGCGAAATATGGAACTTAATGCTGTCCTGGGGCTAGAACAGCTTAAGAGGCTTGACAACAATATTGAACGACGCGTTGGCAACTTAAGAACGTGGCTCAAATCGCTCGATGAAACTGCTTATTATACGGCTTATGAACAAGAAGGAAATAGCAACTTTGCGTTGCCGCTTGTATTGGCCAATCAAGATGATAACCTTTTTGAGCGCGTGTGTGCGCTCTTAGAGGAGTGTGGGGTTGAATATCGGATTGGGACTGCAGGCGGAGGCAATCAGGCGCGACAACCCTACTTGATAGAAGGAAGATACAGTTATAAAATTAATGGCCTCCTAGAAACGGCCGATCATATTCATGACTATGGACTTTATGTGGGGAACCATACGGATCTCACAGAGGAACAGATTAAGAAACTATGCAAAGCTTTAAATGGAGTAGCCAGTGTTTGAAAATCAAAAGACTTTAGTGACCGGCGGCAGCGGCATGATTGGGCGCCAGTTGGTAGATTTGTTATTGCTTAGGGGCGCCGAAGTTCACGTTGCCGATCTAAATGAGCCCATTGGGATGCCAGACACTATTCGTTTTCACAAAGTAGATCTTCGAGAATATGCTGATTGTCGGCGTATCTGTGCTGGCATGGATTATGTTTTTAATCTCGTCGGTATTAAGGCCTCTCCTAAAATATGCCTAGAGCGCCCCGCTGACATTATGGGGCCCATGATGCAGTTCAACACCAATATGCTTGAGGCCGCGATGGGTGCCAACGTGAAGTGGTATTTGTACACCAGTACTGTGGGAGTGTATCAGCCAGCCGAGGTGCTTAGAGAGGACGACGTTTGGACGACAGTGCCTTCTCGCAATGATTGGTATGGCGGCTGGGCCAAGAGGATGGGAGAGCTTCAGTGTGCCGCGTACGCGGCTCAAACCAAAGAGAACAAGTGCTCTATAGTACGACCAGCTAATGTGTACGGTCCTTACGACAACTTTGATCCCGAAAATGCTATGGTTATTCCTTCTTTGATTAAAAAAGCATATCAAAACGAGATACTAGAAGTGTGGGGAGACGGAACCCCTATTCGAGACTTCATTCACGCTAAAGATGTAGCGCTCGGAATGCTTTACGTCGTAGAGAATAAGATTACAGAGCCTCTAAATTTGGGCAGCGGCGATGGTGTGGCGATCAAGGAGATAGCTACGGTGATTGCAACTGAATTTGATAAGCCTATCAAGTGGTTAACTGACAAGCCGACGGGAGATCCCAGAAGGGTATTTGACATGACTCGGGCGTTTGGACACGGATTTCGACCCTCCATTTCAATTGAAGAGGGAATAAAAGACGCGATCCGGTGGTTTAAGGAAAACAAGGAAGTTACTGAAAAAAGATACGATGTATTCAAATAGGGTCTTTATTACCGGTACAAGCTCTGGCCTTGGAAAGTTCTTAGCTACAAAGTTTACCGAGAAGGGACACGCTGTTATTTTTCACAATGGCCGCGCCGACTTCGATTTGCGAGACGAAGAGCAAATAAAGTTATTAGCCGAAAAGGTAGTTGAGTCTCGCGCCAACGTTTTAATAAACAATGCTGCTATTATTTGCCCAGGAACAGAGTTACAAGAATATTCTGTTGAGCTTATCAATGATATGATCAATGTTAATTTACGCGCCCCCATACTTTTAACCTATTATCTTCTTCCGCATCTTACAGATGTAATCAATATCAATTCGATGGTGGGGCTTGAGGTAAAAAAGAATAGAACATTATACTCGGCAACCAAGTGGGGACTAAGAGGATTTTCCAATAGTTTAAAAGTGGAGCTCGGAGGAATTAATATTTTAGATGTCTATCCCACTAATATAAAAACAACCCCCGATAAAGAAAACGCTATGGAAGTGGAAGGCGTCGTTGAAAACATATATCAAGCATTTATGTCCAAAAAACAAGAACTAATATTAGACGGGAGACCAAGATGAAAAAAAAGAAAGTTTTGATTTGTGGAGCGACAGGGTTTATAGGAAGAAATATCCTAGAAAGGTTACATAAGAATACCAATTATAATATTACTGCAGTATATCACAAGCGTCCACCCTTGGCGGGTTATGGACGTGTGGGAGCGACGGGAAAGAGTAATCTTGGATGGATACATGCAGATCTCACGCGCGCCGAAGATGTAGAAAGAATCATGCGCGGCGTCGATATAGTTTTGCAATATGCTGCCACGACAACTGGCGCCGCCGACATAGTTTCGAAACCATATATCCATGTTACTGATAACGCGGTGATGAACTCTCTCTTGCTTAGGGCGGCGTTTGAGAATCATGTCGAACATTTTATCATGCCTAGCTGCACCATTATGTATCAATCCAGTGACAAGCTCGTTAAGGAAACCGATTTGGATGAGAGCCAAGAAATTAACCCCAAGTACTTTGGCGCCGGCTGGATGAAAGTTTATTTGGAAAAGACTTGCGATTTCTATTCCAGATTTCAGCGAACCAAACACACTGTTTTACGACAAACCAACATATACGGACCCTATGATAAATATGATTTGAAGAAGGGGCACGTTTTTGGATCAACAGTGATGAAAGTTATGGAGGCCGACAAGTCAGTTGTAGTGTGGGGAACAGGTGAAGAAGAAAGAGATCTTTTACATGTCTCGGACCTTGTAGACTGTATTGAAGCGGCAATTGAAAAGCAGGAGACCTATTATGAACTACTTAATGTGGGCCTCGGAAAATCAACTCCTATTTCAACTTTGGTTGAGAAGATGGTGGCCCTTTCTGGCAAGGAATTGGCTATAGAGTATGACAGTACGAAGCCAACGATCAAAACAAAGTTGGGAGTTGACATTACACGGGCCAAAGAATTGTTTAAGTGGGCGCCAAAGATTTCGCTAGAGGCAGGAATAGAAAGTACGCTTGAGTGGTATGGCTCAAAAGGATAGAACCATGCTAAAGGTTTTGAGCGCCCAAGCGCCAGGTTTTGAAAAAAATCGAACCCAAATAATAGCTAAAATTCGAAAGCTAGCCCCGCCGCAATGCCGCAAAATTTTACTTATTCAGCCGGGCCAGATCAGCGAAGATCTAATAGACCTTCCTATTGCTCGTAATAATAGATACTATATGTACCCCCCCTATGCTTTGGGAGTACTATCTACCAATCTTAAAAGAGAAAACTATGAGGCTAAGGTGCTTGATCTTAACTATGAAATATTTGAATATATTCACAATGAAAGAGGGAAGCAGATCACTGAAGAAAATATTAATACTTTATGGAAAGACAAACTCCGCGAAGCGATCGAAAGCTTTAAGCCCGACTTGGTGGGCATTAGTTGTACTTTTACAATGGGCCACGATCTCTTAATGCGCACCGCTGATTTTATTAAAAGCGTACAAAAGGATATTCTCATTATTGCCGGAGGAGTACACGTTACAAATGCGCCAATGAACGTGCTCAAAGACGGGACAAGTATAGATCTGGTATCGTTATATGAAAGCGATACAAGCTTTACAGCCTTGTTGAATTTTATAAACAACAAAGAGGCGGAAGAGGCGCTCTCGCAACTCGGCACTTTAATTAACAAAGAATATGTTTATTTGGGAATCAATCAAAGGCCATCACCTGAAGAACTGAATGTAATTCCTGACTATGACTCGCTTCCTTTACAAAAATACAGCAACCTGGGAGAGATAGGAACTTTTCGCTACTGGAGAGATCCTGTACGATTGGGCTCCTCTGTGCTGTCTAATCGTGGGTGCAGAGCTCGATGTACCTTTTGCAGTGTAGAAAACTTTAACGGAAGGGGCGTTCGGGCGCGTAGTGTTACCTCTGTAGCCGATGAGATCCAGTATCTAAAAGAACAGTATGGGATATCTCACATTACATGGCTCGATGATGATTTATTTTATGACCCTCGTCGTGCCCAGTCGCTCTTTAATGAAATCGTTAAAAGAGATTTAGATATTACATGGGACGCGTCAAACGGCATCATTGCCTCCGCTGCAGTCGTAAAAGAAGATTTGGTGGCTGCAGCGGCCGAGTCAGGGTGCATTGGGATGTACTTTGGAATAGAATCAGGCAACGACGAGATTTTGAAAAGAATCAAGAAGCCGTCTGGAGTTAGACATTTTCTCAAGCTCGGAGAAATGATGAAAAAGTACCCTAAAATATTTACCCGCGGGTTCTTAATGATGGGTTTTCCCGGCGAGACCCTGAGTCAGATTAATGATACTATTGAACTATCTTTAAAGATGGAGATGGACTGGTATACGGTTCAGTTGCTTACTCCGCTTCCGTCGACGCCCATTTACAACGAAATGGTAGAAGAAGGATATATAGAACAGAACAGCCTAAACACAGATGGCGAAGGGTATACAATGTTTTCTGTACGCGAATCAGAGAGGCAGAGAAGAAAAGAAAAAAAGCAGAAGATAGACGCACACGAGTTTTATAATATGTTTAAGTCACGATTGAATGTGGTTCCGTCAAAAAACGAACTGAATGAGCTGTGGTTTTTAGTAGATTATTTAATAAACTATCAGCGCCTGCTTGAGATGGATAAATCAACCAAGCTTCAAAAGATGAAAAGATTTTTAACTGATGTTTCAGATCGCATGACGATTGGCAATCCAGTTTCCAATCTTTTTTTGGGAATTGTAGAAACGAAGCTGGGAAGCCACACCGAGGGAAGCCGTCGAAAGCTCTTAGCAAAAGAATATATGAATGAGTCCAAATATTGGCAAACGCGTTTTGATTCATTAAATTTAACGGAGTTGTTATGATTAACAACAGGAAAGGTATTTAGACATATGAAGATTGGCTTTGTTTTCCCGAGTAGTGAATATTTGTTTGATCCATTTAAGGGAGATCCACATACTCATTTTCAAATATTAACTGTTTTGGAACACCACTTTGGAGAACAGGTAGATTTATCACTGATAGATCTGCGAGGCATCAAAAAAGAGTTTCAACTTCGTCATATACCAGAATGTGACGTGTATCTTTATTCAGTTTATACACTAGATTATGAAGAGCAAGTATCGATAGTTAGTGGCCTCCGCGCGCGACTGCCGGCAGCTAAACATATTGCTGGCGGACCTCATGCCGGCGTGTTCCCAGAAGAAACCTTAAAAATATTTGACACGCTTATATTAGGCGACGGCGAAGTATCTATCGTTCAGGCTATAACAGATCTTTTCAATTTAAAACTGCAAAAAACTTATAAGCAACAAAAGCCAGTAGACATTAATCTCTATCCCCACCCCCTTAGAAAATATCTTCCAGAGCCGGCTATAGCAAAAAAGAAATTGATGACTTTGGCACACCACAAGGGTCTTGAAGAGATGTTGAGCACTACTGTTATATTTAGCCGGGGGTGTCCATATCGTTGTGCATTCTGCGCAATGCCGAGCCTAAAGCAATACAATCCAGGCATACGTTTTCGGGCGCCCGAACTAATAACGGCCGAAATTGAATATTTAAAGCAGGCATATCGGATAGAAGGTATTAATTTGCTAGATGAGATTGCTATGCCGCCGGCACCTAAAAAAGCAATTGCACACTTAGAAGCAATCGGAAAGACAAATATAACCTGGCGAGGACAATGCAGGGTGGATGGCATAACCCCGCAACTGGCCAAGATTGCGCGCCAATCGGGCTGCATAGCTATGGGCATGGGGGTAGAAAGTGCCGAGCAGCGAGTATTAGACATTATTGATAAAAAAATTAAAGTTGAAAAAGCAAAGAAAACGATAGCCTTTCTTAAAGAAAACGACATTGAAGCGCGCCTTTATTTGATTTTAGGCGCTCCTGGAGAATCTCCAGACATCGTTGAAAATATGTGGAATTTTATTGTCGAGACTGATCCGGACTTGGTATATCTTTCTTTGTTCACAGTTCGGCCCGGAACCGAAGTTTATAATAATCCCAAAAAATATGGTATTAAAAGTATCGAAACAGACTGGAACAATACGATGCATTTGTATAATCGATTCGATAAAGAAAGACCATCTTTAACTTTAGAATATGAAAAAGATGCTCCGTGGGGCAAAAGTCTAAATAACGAAGAAATCCTTGATAATTTTATCGAACTGCAGACGCGCATCAAACAACACAATTTGAATACTCAGTATTGTGATGACGAAGAGAAAACAATCGAGAGAGAGGGCTAGTCATCATGATTACTCAAGAGCAATATGATTTTTATTGGAAGAATGGGTACTTAATCTTAAAAGATGTTTTAACCCTGGAAGAGTGTGATTTTGCATATGCTCAAATAAGACAATACGCAGATAAAAACTTTGCCGCCATTATGAATCCAGATAGGCCAGAGTTTCTTATAGCTCAGTCGTTTGGCAATAAAAAACGAGAAGAGCTTTTGGGAAAAAAAGTGGAATATATTAATAAAGCACACCAGGTCGCCGCTCTAATGAGGAGTATTATGAAAAACCCCAAGGCCGTAAGCGCTCTAGAAGACCTTCAGAGGAGGGAAGTGGCGGGGCTTATGACCCAGATGCTTTTTAAAGAAGCGGGCTCTCCGTATGCATCGCAGGCATGGGAGCCACACCAGGATAATGCTTATCCGCGAAACTCCAATGGCCAATATATAACAACCAATTTTTTCTTTGAGGCAGCCAGAAAAGAAAACGGCTCTTTATACGTTTATCCCGGCTCTCATCTGGAGGGATTGATGGAATGCGAAACCAGAGCTAGCTACAGAGAAACGATTGGAAAAAACCCAGGCAACACTATTTCTGAAAAGATCTTAGCAAAATATGATAAGATAGATGTTGAATTTGAAAAAGGAGATATGTTAGTGTTAAATGGAAACTGTGTGCACGGCTCGTATCCCAATGTCAGTGATCGCTCTCGGCCGTTTTTATCATGCTCTTATATAAGCAGGGGTGAAATATTTATTTCTGGTAAAAACGCACAGCGCAAAGAAATTTTATTACGTTAATATGACAACCAAAACGGCATTTATAACTGGCATTACGGGCATGGTGGGTTCACATCTAGCGGATTTTTTATTAGAAAATACCGACTGGAAAATCTACGGTTTTGCCCGCTGGAACGATGATCTAGATAATATTAATCATCTTCTGCCGGTGATCAATAAAAAAGAGCGTATAAGGCTAATATATGGAGATTTAAACGATTTGTCTTCTTTGCTATATGCTTTGGATGCTACACGTCCAGATTATGTTTTTCATCTTGCGGCCCAAAGTTATCCCCAAACGAGTTTTGAAGCGCCACTGGATACGCTTAATACAAATATAATGGGAACAGCCAAACTATTAGAATCTATACGAAAACTAAAGATAAATCCTGTGGTTCATGTCTGCGCTTCTTCTGAAGTATTTGGAAGGGTACCCAAGAAGTATCTCCCAATCAATGAAGAGGTGCCCTTTCATCCCGCCTCCCCATATGCTATTTCAAAAGTTGGCACAGATCTTGTAGGCCGTTATTATGCAGAGGCATATGGGATGACTGTGATGACAACTCGTATGTTTACCCACACTGGCCCTCGCCGCGGCGACGTTTTTGCCGAGTCTACTTTTGCCAAACAAATTGCGATGATCGAAGCGGGCCTACAAGAACCGGTCATCAAAGTGGGAAATCTAGATTCCTTACGAACATGGTCAGATGTGAGAGACGCTGTACGCGCATATTATCTTTTGGTAACCAAAAACCCCATCGCCGGCGAATATTATAATATTGGGGGTTCTTATAGCTGTACTGTCGGGCAAATGTTGGGCCACCTACAAAGCTTGTCCACAGTAAAAGATATTGCGGTAGAGGTGGAAGGTGAAAGATTAAGGCCGATTGATGCTGATTTACAGGTGCCCGACACTACTAAGTTTAAGGAACACACAGGGTGGGAGCCCCTTATTACTTTCGAAACTACGATGAGCGACTTGCTTAACTATTGGCGCGAACGCGTGAGCTCCGGAAAGAACTTTTTATCTAGGTAATCATGAAAAAAATATTAGTTATAGGAGAAGCATGCCAAGATATTTTCTGTTACGGGCACACCGAAAGGCTGTGCCCCGAGGCGCCGGCTCCCGTGTTTAATCCGATCGACAAAGTTCAGAGCAGCGGTATGGCTATGAACGTTCAGCGCAATGTCATTTCATTAGGCTTAGAGTGCGATATCATTACCAATGAAAACTGGCGAGACGTAGTAAAAACCAGATACATTCATAAAAATACCAACCAGATGTTCATACGTATAGATGTAAATGATGATCAGATAGAACGATGTGATTTAACAAACATAGATTTTAAACGATATGATGCTGTTATAATTTCGGATTATTGTAAGGGATATTTAGCAGAAGAGGACATTGCACACGTTGGCGCGAATCACGATTGTGTTTTTTTGGACACCAAGAGGGTTTTGGGGCCGTGGTGTGAGAATATTACTTTTATTAAAATAAACCAATATGAATACGAAAAAACGAAGCCCACTATCACTGATAAAATAAGAGATAGACTCATTATCACCTATGGGAATCGCGGATGTGAATATCAAGGGAGGCTATTCGAGGTAGAAAAAGTTGATATAAAGGATGTCACCGGCGCCGGCGATACGTTTATGGCAGCGTTAGCTACAGAATATGCCACTTCGCAGGATGTAGAGAAAGCCATTATTCGTGCAAATGAATGTGCTACCTTGGTGGTACAAAAGCGAGGAGTGAGCGTTCCTACGTGAAAAGAGTCTGGACAAATGGGTGTTTTGATATATTACACCGCGGGCATGTTGAAATGCTGGCATATGCTAAGTCTTTAGGGGATCACCTAACAGTAGGAATAGATTCGGATTCCAAGGTAAAGGAAGATAAGGGCCGTAGCCGCCCTTACAACACACAAGGGGATCGTGCATACATATTAGAGTCACTAGAATCAGTAGACAAAGTTGTAATCTTTAATAACACCTCAGAACTGGAAGAAAATATTAAGGAGATCGGCCCAGATGTGATGGTGATAGGAAGCGATTGGCATAAAAAAACCGTAATTGGCGCGAAACATGTTAAAAAACTTATATTTTTTGATAGAATAGGAGAGTATTCTACTACTAAGATTTTGGAGCATGGCACATGATAATTTATGTTGATATAGACGAAACGATATGTCGATACGAAGGCCCCCGAGAATATCCGGCCGCCGTACCGATTCGGGAGCACATTGACAAGATTAACCAACTTTATGACGAAGGAAATACGATTGTTTATTGGACCGCTCGCGGCAGCAAGACAAAGATTGAC
>Ga0209434_1000262_pt1 | contig 27052 bp, 17 predicted proteins | sample ETNvirnome_2_300_FD_184068 | JGI IMG/M metagenome (GOLD analysis project Ga0209434, IMG submission 184068) | Marine viral communities from the Pacific Ocean - ETNP_2_300 (SPAdes) (version 2) | ecosystem: Environmental > Aquatic > Marine > Oceanic | place: Pacific Ocean | collected 2013-06-22 | reverse complement strand
GAATTTCATCAGACCACTTTTGGGAGGTCTCAGCGTCACTAGAGAGAGCAGAGCTCTTTCCTCGGGGTCGAACCTCAGTCGTGGCCCACTTTCTTCCGGGCATTCTAGCGCAAGAAACCTTAATATCACGACCTGTTTCTAGATCAGTGATATCACCGTAGTCCTCATCAAGCATGATGTTGAGAAGAGTCTGGTAAACAGTCTTTCCAAATCCCCACACCTGAACTCCCTTGTCCTCCTCACCTCGGACGATAACTGGTGCATAACACCGCATCTTAGGGTAGAGCTTCTTAGCGAGCTCGTAGGACTCCTTAGAGCCATCGTCTCTGAGCTTTGTAATTAGCTCCTGGATGGGATCAGGACTTCCAAACTGATAGGGGGCTAGCAGGCCTGGATTATTTCCTATATTATAGTAGAACCACAACTCCTTGAAGGGTTGACCCTCATTGTCTGGGAAGGATAGCAGACGAATGGTATATTCCTCTCCCTCCTTTGGCCTCCATGAAAAGGAACTCTTTCTATTATTTCCACTTAACTTATCAAGCTTGCGACGGATCGCATCAAAATCAATTGTCATTTTTTCTCCAAAATTTTAATTTATTAATGATCAATAAAGTAATATCTAAATTTTTAATATTACATTCTAATAATATTTTTAAAATGCTAAATGTTTAAAAAAATCTTAACCTAATGTAACGTAACTAACTGGTAATCTATCCGCCTCCGAAGCTAGCCTTAGCGATCCTCATAAGGGATTGTCTTTGCTTTTTGGTGGGTGACTTTAAGGGTCCCACCCATCCAATGTTACCAACGCTTCCAGCTCCGCCCGCGGAGCTGTACTCCTCGAGATCAGGGTCCTCTTCTGGGGCTACCCGTTTCTTACCTTTTTTTTTTGATCTCTTCTTCGTCTCATCCACATGATCAAAAATTTCTTCGAGGTGATCACGGACAAACTCCCGCAACTGTGAATCCTCCTCAGCTGCCTGACTCACGTTATATCCCACGTCAGTCTTATAGTTGACGATATAATCGGCAAGGACCTCTTCCTCCTCAGGGCTGACCTCCATTCCCATCATGGCGATGGTGGGATAGGGGGCATAGCCTCCCAGGGAGCTCCGATAGGCGGTCTCCTCATCAGAATCGTCAGATTCTAAAGCTGCCTCGAGAATAAAAGATCTAAGGCTGGATCGCTGAATCGATTCCTGTAATTCCTCTTCACCTTCCACACTCTCTCTCCATTCTCTTCCCTCCTGGGACTGGAGCCAACAGTCATAAGCGTTCCCACAGTCACTGTCTGTGGGAGCTTCAGGCACGCGGGGTGGTCCGGTGATCGGTCGGTCGCCGCCTGGGCAGATCTCAGGCACCAACGACCCGGCGTGCTCCAGGAGCTCCGGGTTATAGGGGTTCTTGGGGAAATGGTCCCAAAGCGGTGGGGGATTTTCTGCCTGGTGGTGTTCTCTTTGCTCATAGTATCCCTCAACCATATCAGATAAAAGAATCAACACAGAGGGCATCTTAAACAAGACGAATCTCGTTTCAGGGGGAACATTTGCATCACTCAATATTTCCATATCGTAAAGTTCAACTATGAATTCCTGAAATGCTCTGGCGATGACCACCACAGCACCCGAAGTTCCCAGCTTTCTTCCTGGGAACGCCACTGTCTTCCAACCGCCACGTCTTTGGAACCAGGTTAAAGCAGCGAATGCGGCATCCGGATGTGCAGTAATCCAGCCTATGTCCTTTCCTAAAACTCTAGCAGCAGTTCTGGGATTCGCCATGATGGCCTCCGGGGATCTCATCCAGTTGGGAGAAGGACCCATTATTCCGCTCATCCTTGTGACTCGTGCAACAGGATTTCTGCTAGTTCTCAGCCACGCTTTGGCCTGGCGGCCGTATCTCGACAATGCACTGAGCAAAGTTTTTAAATTTTGTATTCTGCCGCCAGCGAAGGAGCCAGCTTCAGAAGCTCCCGGATCGGGAATTGCCTCAAAAGATCTCTGGATCATATCCATCATATCTCTGAGCATGTCGCTGATTGTATCTCTCATTTCATCGGCGAGGCCATCGTACTTAGCAAGGCGAGCAGCACCCATCGGAGTATTATCACGGAGGAGCTGGCAAGCTAGCTTTTCTCCACGATGTGTGGAATCTCGCAGCTGCGTGATATTAACCCCAATTGCCATCGGAAACAAGACACCGATATCCAATCCTGGTATAAGACCTAATGTTCCCATACCTGCGTCTCCAAGGATGTCAGTGACCACATCCCCCCAGGCACCCTCATGCATCGGGTCTTTATCTATCGTCTCTTCAAGGGGAGAATCATCTAAAACTGCCATGAGGCTGTATTTATCTTTCATATTTTTCTCACTTATTCCTTTTCGGATTGGCTGCATTACCCTAAAGTTCTTAGGGACCTTCCGGGTTCTTAAATAAATATTCTCCTCATCCTCAATATCATAAATTTCTTCATCCTGATCTAAGAACATAGGGAACTCTTCCTCAGCAGGATCATATCCCATATTTACTCGGGACATCCAGGAGGCCCAGCCCGCATCAGCCGCAGCGCTGGGAATTCCGTTCGTTTGAAACCAGGGTCTAGTCGGACGACCGATCTTTTGCTTGTAATCATCACCCCCACCCATTGCCCCCAGAACAGGGACTCCGGTTATGGCGCCACTAGCCTCTTTGATTTTCTTTTTTCCCACACTATTAAATAGGTGAGATCTTATATCTTATCCTCTAAATTTGTAGCTCTGACAGCCATCTGCAGCAATGTAGCTAGCTTCGGCTCAAATCCAGAGTAAAACTTGTTCTCCTCCATCGAGGGTCCCTGGGAGGTGGCTATGGCGAGCCACTCGTCCTCAGAAAGATTAACGCTGAAATGCTGAAGAAGCAGGAGGCTTCGGTGTGGCACAGTCATTCGCTGGAGATCAGGATCATACTTGTACAGCTGACCCAGCTTTTCAATGTGCCAGTCCGAGTCGTTTGGCAGGAAGGTGTCTCTATCAAGATCTCCCACCTTGCCCATCGCATGAAAAAGAGAGGCGACGATCATGGATTCTGTTGAAGTATCCCAGTCTAGAGACTTGCTTATAGCTCTCATGTTTTTAAAGGTGCTTAGGGAAAATTCAATTAGGCCGCCAGGCTTGCATGATCTCCAGAGATTTCTATCCCTGTTGGGACAGAGAACGAGCCTCTCACCAAGGTGATCGATCAGAGAGAGAAGCTGATCGGACCTGCCCTCAACCTTTTGACACAACTTTCTAAATAGATTCCAATTTTCCTCAATCCTTTGAACCTCTCCACTGGATTCAGACATGATAAACCTCCTAGTATATTTTCTCACATGGAGGGACTATTGTTTAAATTCAATGAGCTTTTTTAGAATTTTTTTCATCACCACAGATTCTGAGTTGAGGGATAGCTGTGCATCTACATCAGCGCGGGCTGTATCATATAATTTTTCAAGGTATCCCTCTCTTCTGAGAATTTTAAAGGTCAGATTTTCAACTGAATACTCTCCGCCTTCTTCTAGACCGCACTGTCTCATCTTTTTAATCTTTTCCTTGAGCCTGTCAATTTTTGCCAATCGATTGGGACTTTTAAGGACCTTGTCTATCTCGGACATTAGATTTTTAGATTTTTTTATAATTGCATCAAAATCTATCTCAACTTTTTTCTGCTTGGGCTTTCTGATCCACTCATTTCTAATGACGCTGTAGGTTCCAGTCGAGAAGTGTGTTTCATCTTTGTCTTGAGCGTAGACCTCCACATCATGTGCTTTAATCGTGATATCATGTCGATCATTCCAGAGGGCACGTTTAGCATCTAAAAGATCTTTTACAATCTTTTGATTTTTATCCACCTTTGAAAAATCTATCAACAGATGAAGGTCAATATCACTCATCTTAGAGTAATTGTAATTCGCCATGGAACCTGTCAAAAGAATATCCTCTATGGGTGTGGGAATTCTAAGGAAGAAATAAAATTCAGCAGCTATTTTTAAAAGTCGATCCCTTATTTCCGGCCTTAGCTTATCGGATTCCCAGATTATCTGGCTTAGCTTCTTGTGAGGAAGCAGTTCAGAAATATTATCGTCTTCTGTTAGGATGACCGAAGAATTCATAACAATAATTATGTGAATCCCGTGATTAAATTTTTTCAATGCTCATGGGAAATTTTCCCGAGAGCTTTTCTAAGCTTAACCCATCACCTATTATTCTTACAAGATCTTCTACGTGTGATTTTTTTACATCGATTATCAGTGCATCGTGAATCACAAACAGCGGAAGAGCAGATAAATCATCCTTTTTAATCTCCTGCACAATTTGTGAAAATCCCAGGAGTGCTGCATCTACCCCGGAAGACTGCGCGTAGTAACTTACCAGCAGATGAGAGAGGTCTGAGTCTGGAAATATCCGCCTGCCATACAGATTCGTTATGTAACCCTTATCTGCCATCTGCTTTTTAAGTCTTCTTCCCAGGGAGGATATTCCAAAATATTGTCTCACCTCTCCTAAAACTCTAGCAGCATCTGATCTTCCCGTACTCCTTTTAAATCGATAAGGAGACATTCCATAAATTGCGCTAAGCGTTGAGATCTTTGACATCTCCCTAGAGACCTCTCCTCCGAAGACACTGTTAGAGATGTGAGTGTAGAGATCCCTGGGTGTTTCCTGACCTGCAGCAGCTAGAATGATTCTGGGCTCAAGGCTCACAAAATCGATGTGCATTATCTCTCCATCCGAATATCGGGATGATAAAATTTTTCTACTTTCTTTTTTTAAGGTGAGAATGTTGGGACCTGATCTTACTGTAAGCCTTCCAGTGACCGAGGATGAGTGGCTATAGATAGTTTTTTTTGCGTATCCTGACTGATCAGGTCTAAAGCTCTTCAGGGTGTGAAGATTGGTCATATTTTTTTCTGTTGTCTCAATTAGAGAATATTTTTTCCTATCTATCTTCGCCGGATGAAGGTCTATGAGAAGCTCTCTAATCGTGCCCATCTCTCGGGTATAGTATGTATCATCCACCTCCTCAAGTAACAACCTAAGCTGATCTAGCAGCTCAGAAATATACTTTTTAAAGGTCTCATCGGGAAGAGCCCAATACCACTTAACATTATTGATTCCAGCAGGTCTAATTATCTCCCACGACCTTTTATGAGAATCAGCGGGATAACTTTTCACAGACTTTCTGAGAGACTCAAGAATTATATTTAAACTCTTTTTCTCAGATTCACCTCCTCCGAAAATCCAGCTCTCGTCTGGAATAGAGCTTGTCCATCGAAACTCTTGACTATTGAGGTCACAGTCCAGATGTCTTCGAGTACCAAGCATTCTCCGATGCAAACACACATTCATGAGTAAATTTACACCCGGAGAGGTCATGTGTTCAATTACTCTGCTTCTGAAATTTCCTCTATGACAGTTACCGCACCCTCCAGCATGTCTCGATAAGACTTTATTACATTTTGGTTGGTTGGCTGGAGGCTTGCCCTGGTGGTGAAGGATCCAGGAGAAAGAGTGTGGGTTAATCCGTTCACAGCGTATATTGAGTCAACGGAGGTTCCAGTGCCCATGTCAATAAAGAATTCTTGAGCGTAGTTAATGAGAGGACACCCTAAGCTGTCTAGATCTATGGAGGCGGGAATGAGATGGATATCTCCGATCTCATCAGAGGCTCCCTGGCCCTGTTCGGGATTTTGCTCTTTTTGTTTTTGATAAGCTCTATACATAAAAATATCTGCCATTTCCCCGGAGGTGGTGCCGTTAATTGAAATGTTGTTAATAGCTGTATTTGAAACTCCAAACTTTATGGTTGGAACCGTATTTGAGATAAGCCTTTTAATGTTCTCATTTTGAGTCTGAACTGAGATAACTGAAGCATCCTTGCTGGACCCCAAAAAAGAAAGCAGATCTTTTTCCTGAAGACGTGATAGAAATCCCCTTTTTTCCCCCTCCACAGCGTTGACATTTAAACTAGAGTCCGAAGAATTTGATGATTGACCGGAATCAACTCCGTTATAGAGAATTGCAAGAGATTTATCCTGGGAGGCCTGAAGGAGAAATTTTTCACTGGAATTGGGACTTGTGGTCTTATCAAAGACGTGTATCTTGGCCACTGTTCTTCCCGGTAAATTATATATCCCTCCCTCACTATCAACCACGTTCGCTGGAACAGTTTCTAGATAGTATGTAATATCCGGGGTTATAAACTCAGGAGAATCGCAACCAAATGATCTGAGTCTTTCGGACATCTGAGACGGGACAGTCTGGGGTTGTTCCTGAGCTCCGGGAGAAGCATTTATCACCTGTTCGACATCCGTTTCAACAATTCCGTATGGGGTGGCACTTTCATCATCTACAAAGGAAGAAAGTATGTCGAATGCTTGCCAGATTGATAAGTTACGACTATTTTTTGTCTTTTCCTCAAATCTTTTTCTAATCTCTAATATCTTCAGCGGAAAAGTGGCGATGGAAGCTCCGTGATAAGCTCCAGCAGAATCATTGAAGGAATAAAATATCACCTGGACCTCATCGAACTTTTTGGTCGCTGCAAGCGGAGCTCCCACAAAGCTCATCACAGCCTTTCCAAAAGAGGCATAATTGTCTCTATCCCTAAATGTCTCAGAGCTGTAGGTTTCAAGATTTAAATTTGGACCTTGATTTATATCATCTATCCACGGATCTTCAGTCTTGTAGGTTTCATTTTCATTCTTAGCATTAAGATTTGCAAGCTTATCATTGATAATTTCAAATATGCTGAAAGCTAATCCAGCTGAGGCTTCTTCTCCCAGTATCGACTTGATTGTTGACACCAGCACACCAATATCTCCTGGTGTCTCAGAGTTATAGGAATTTATTACTGCCTGGATCTCATCATTCAAATTGGATGGAATTGTATTCAAGCTGTCAGTTACATCAGGGGACTTTAAAATCAATAGAGGCATTACATCAGGGATTCTTGTAATACTGTGCTGTGCTGCGGAGATGGCTTTATTAATTGAAGCTATGACAGCTGTGGTATCCACCCGATATCCTGTTGAAATGGAAGCATTTCTACAGACATTAGTGGCTTTATCTCCGAGCTTAATATTAATGTCCACCTCGCCGTTCTGTGTGAACTTATAATCACTTTTTTCAATTGTGAACTCTCCTTTTAGTCTTAGAGAGTTTAAAAATCTTGCGTAGATATTTTCACTATCTATCGCTCCGTCTCCGTGAGACCATCCGCAGTTTAAGATAACTGATGTCAGGTTAAATGATCCAGCTGAAATCAAAGGAGCTATCTCCGATAGTCTCGATCTATCATGAAGAGTTATATTCAAAAATAATCTTCTACAATTCATCAGTCCCATGTTAGATCCAGCTGAGTAAACATTGATTCTTACCTCATTTAAGCTCATAAAAGGTCTAAATCTATCCAGCACGGGAGCTGAGAATTGACTTTGATCTGCATCATGAATATTGGCATTTACTAGCAGCTGGGGTGAGCAAAAGAGCTCTAATCCCGCTGTAGATACGTTTCCTAGACCTAAGCTAGAATCGAAGGATCCCCCCTCTCCCTTTAAGGTATTCACGAGCTCCACAGCACTTGCCACCAGGCCGGTAGAAGGGTCTGTCACGACTGATTGAACAGCAGCGGGCTGTGCAGTTGCAAGGGCATTACTAATAGGATTATCATCTCCTGCCTCGGTCTGGCCTAGAAATCTAATTAATGACATTCCCGTGATCTTTCCCTGCCTATTAACCATAGGAGTGTCAGTTATGAACTTTAAATCCACATAGGGAACAGCCCGAGATATCTCCATCACCGGAATTGAATTCATAAAAAAAGATACGGCAGCACAATCTCGAGAGGCGAGAGAGATTCTGGGAGCTTGTATTTGAATGGCACTAAGTGCAGGAGAACTATTTCTCTCTGGAGCAGACGGGTTTGCATTTATTAAGGAATTTCCAGACGCTGCAGTTCCCTGGATAGGTGCATTGCCTATTGACACCATGTTTCTGATCGATACTGTGGAGTCAAAATAATCAGGGACGGCCGCACCTTCGATGGACTCATAAAATATTTTTAATATCTTTTTTAAACCTCCCTCGATGCTATCAAGAGATTCTAATCCCACATCCTCACTTCTAGTAATAAGGTCTTTAGCATAATAGCTTCCCTCAGATACATTTAAAAGAATATCACAGATCTCGACAGTCTGATCATAGGTCATCTGATCAGCTTTTGAACCAACATCAGAGGTGTCGTTGGATAAAGTTGCCGAAATATCTGATATGAGTCCTGCAGCTGTGTCACTTTCAGATTCTAAGATCAGGGCAATCCAGTCTGAATATCCAAGCATTCCGTGGACCGATGCCATTCCAGTTTCTCTTAAAATTTGACTTGAAGTTTTTCCCATTTTATCTCGCTAGCTTTGCCACCTTTCCCAGGTCGCTTGGTATCTTTAAAAGGGTGCCTGGAGGAACCTGAAGGTTCCACCCGATTCCTGAAGCTGCAGCTATCACCCACCAGTAAGAAGAGTTTCCATACACCTCTCCAGCAATGGTATCGAGACGCTCCTCCCCTTTTACAACCCTAGTTGTGTACAACAGGGTTCCTCGTGAAACGGCAAAAAATATTGAAGAAGGGGTGACAGAGGTTCCCAAGTATTTATTATTATCCAGCCTGGGTGTTGATGAGTATCTACTAAATGCCATTTCGTCTCCTATTCGTTAAACTTTTTACTTTTATGGCCGAGCCTTCCAGCATCTCTAAAGGCTAGTTTTGAAGCTGCCCCAGAGTCCTCATGAGCATCTCCCGCAACATACTCCATGATCTGTCCCACATTGTACAGGGGAGCCCTGTTAAATCCTTCGTTATCCAGACCTGGAGGAAGATCATGAATGGGAGAGAAGCTAACAGTTACCTTACAAAGTTTGGGTGCCCGAGAATTCCAATCAATCTCCCAGGTGGTATCAGAATTTATCCACGTATAGTCTAGTCTCGTAATAACACCTCCCAGGCCTCGGCCTCGGGTGCTTCGAAAGGACTTGGCAACAGGGTTAGCCTCTCTTCCAAGAAGCTCATCATATCCGCTCATGAACTGGGACGCTTGGGTGAGATCCATAGTAATTGTGTCCACGGGAACTCCTGCAGCTAAGGCTGCTTCATTGGCCACTGGCTGGAGAAAGGAGGCTCCCCACTGCATGGGGTCCATCAGCGGAAGAATTAACCTATTAAAAACTTGGTCTGGGTCCGGATAGAGATCATTGTGTGTTACCCTAATGTTTTTATCTTTAAATTTTCCCGGAGTTGCCAGGTCAGTTAGCCGGACAGTGTAGATGGTCTTCTGCTGTCTTCCTCGGGTGCTTCCGCCGCGGAAGATCATTGCCTCATTTACATCGGATATCGTCTCGATAAAAAGGGTCTCTCGGAGGATAACCTTTCCCAGCAGAGGTCTAAAAAGCCTCAGACGATACGGATTTCCGTCAGGATCAAGTGTCTGATCATCGGTTACGTAGTGACCCGCATCGCTAGCTTTTACATAAACATTATCCCCTATCTGATACCCGAACTCATCTTCCATGAAACTAGAAAAAAGAGAAAGAGCACTTGAGATTGAGTCAATTGCACCCTGAACCACAGCTCGAGCTCCTCCGAAGGAGGGAACAGAAAGTGCCTGACTGTCGGGATCCTGAAGTCGATTTATAACATTTCCCAGAACAATGGGATTGGCAAATCCATTAATTAAACCCTGAGAAATTACAGAGGTTGCAGCTCTAGATACACTATGTCCACCCAGGTCTCCCTCGTACTGTAACGGAGTTCCATACACAAGATAGAAGGCCTCCATTACAGCAATTCGAGCAGCATCCACAAAATTTTCTACGCCGGATACAAATGCTTCGGCTTTCTCGGAAATAGCATCTGCAGCCATCGACACGAGGGTGTCAGCACTGGGTGACACATCATCATTACCTATGCCAAATATTCTAGCAAGATTAAATTTAGAATAGTTTCCCTTAATCACGTCTCCAATCCTTAATCTAATTAGAGGAGAGGAGGAGATCATCTGGCTAAAGGGCTGGATGAACGAGGAGGAGCCCCCATCGGATTGAACCAGGGTACCTCTTGACCACTGGGGATAGACCAGGGTGGTTAGCTTATTTATCTTCCACCACATCTCGTTAAAATCCTCCTTTGAGGTGGAGGCTATAATGAATGAAAAAGAAACTGATCTGTCTGTATTAGAATAGGTGTAAACGGGATCAACTCTTCCGAATCCCTTAGAAGAGTTATAGTTAGCCGTATAGGTGTCACTAAGCTCGCTCAAGAATGCGTGAAAAGTTAAAATTTCATTGGTTCTGAGATCATGAAAATAAAAGGGAACGTATTCAGAATCTAAAAGGTTTTCCATTCTTTCCACCACATCTCCCGGTATTCTGGACGAGTCTCCCTGTAGTCTTCTATCCAAGTACGTCTTGGTTACGAGAGACGTCGCCATCATTCCCTTGAGTGGGTTCGTTCCAATGGCCGCAGTACTCATATCAACTACGGCTCCGTAGACAGATCTAGGAAGAATATAGAGAGCAGGCTGGGAGCTGGTTCTCCAGGACAGAGACATGTTGGTCAGTCCGTCGTCCGTACGACTTTTTGCTATTCTGGTGGCAGGGCCATCTGGAAGCTTATCGACATTAAAGAATCCATCATCCTCAATGGCCTTCTCAATTCCCTGTCCCATGGAGCGAATGAGAGATATATCTCCGGTCACGGCAAGCACCTTAAAGAGACTCAAGACCTTAGAGCTAGAGATGACCTGAAATAGCTTTACAGTGGAGGACGAATCAAACCCCCTGTTGCTGGCCTCCTCAAACTCCTGAGAAATCAGATCAGCTGATCTAATAATGCTTCTGGCCAGGGATAAAAAATATCCTGGAGACTCATAGATAAACTGGTATCCTTCAACACCAGACTGGCTTAGATCTCTCAAAACATCACCAAAAAATATCTTAGAGCCCTCGTCGACACACTGTCTAAACGGATAGTCAGTGTTGACTAAGAAGAGACTTCGGATCAACCTGGTCTGGGCGGGAACGTCAGAGGAGCTCTCTCCCATCAGGAGAGGACCTCTTCCCAGGGGAAACTTTCCGACATCAGAAATGGCTCCCATGAACTGATCATCAAAATCAATCGCAACATTAGCCAAGGCCACAATGGCTGCAGCAGCCTGTGTGATTATTGTGCTACTCCAGGGCTTATTGAACGGGCTGTCTGGTGTGCTAGTAGCACCATAGGAGGTGCTGGTCGCCTCATCTAAAGAAAGAAAGTCACCGCTTCCAGCTCGGGCAGACTCATCTCCGATGCTGGGAAATCCCATGGCATTTTTAGATCTCAGCAGCTCAAAATCAATTTGTCGGGAGGCCTCAGTCTCTGGGTTGGTGAGATCATCAATGTTAAAGTCGTCTGGATCCACACTGGTCGAGGGGCTGTAGGCTGTCTCCTGATTATCAAATCCGGTTGCCTTCAGCATTAGAGATCCTCCGATTTTTTTAAGATCATCTAGCGCGACAGTTAGGGCGTCCTTATCATAATCTCCGAAATCATTTTGCACAGTGGTGAAATCTGAGCTGTCTAGCTCTGAGGAGGGAGTTGTCACCTCTGAAAATGCTTTTCCTAACACTCCGGGTGAGAATCTGCTATTGTTTTTAAAAATCTCATATGTTGACTCAGTTACTTCAGTTCCCAAATCCTCGGGAGTTGAGATCAGCGTGGTTCCGGTCTCGTTGATATCAGATCCCACAATATCAGCTAGTAAATAATTTCCATTTGCGTCAGGATTGTCTCCCGTCTTATCAATGAGATCGTCAAGAGTGTGAGATGTGTCGTCAAACTCACCGCTATTAGAATAACGAGACAGTTCCATTCCCAGTGTGGTGGAGGGATTAGATATGGTCACAAAAACATCCTCAGCGCCCTGATTCTCAGCAACGCTGATAACACTTCCCCGGTCTGTGGGCGCTGCCTCCTCATTTCCTCCCATCAGCTTAAAATAGTTTAAATTAGAGATAATGAATTTCGTATAATCCCCCAGTAGTCCAGTACCCGTTTTGTCTAGCTGTAGCAGCTGCTCTCCGGTTCCGGGGTCCTTACCCAAGTCATCTCCAGAGTCTATCATGCCATTTGCGTTACTGTCGTCGAGGACATAGGATATCTGATCCGCTCCAGATCCTATTGAGGTTAAGAAATCTTTAAGAGTTTCACGGGACATTACTTATCACCCTCAGTCTTTCCAACCTGATACAGAGCCTCATCCACATTCTTCACGAATCTTTTTCTCTCTTCTGGATCCTTAAGTAGCTCTCTTAAAGTGTCAAGACTTCTCTCCATTCTCTTTCCAATAGACTCTATTGAGTCGTGAAGATTTTTTTTATCATCTTCGGAAACTTTTTTATCCACCCAAGTATAAAAGGGATCGTCTTTTAACTTTTTTAGAAATTTTTTATTATCTGGCATTTTCTTAAACCTAAGTTGTTACGGACGCAAGAGAGAAACCATCATCATTAGGCTGAACGAGGGCCCTAGAGAGAGCGGTAATTCCCTGTTGATCAAGGTTGAGAGAGATATTTAGGTGAATTGGAGGCTGATTTTGTCTCGCCTCAATTACCCGACTCACCAGCTGCTCATTAAACTTGCTAACCTTCTCTGATATGTCGATGGCAGTGGCTGCTAAGGGTTCTATCATGGGTATTTCAGGAATGGACATGGCATCTCCCAACTTAGATATTCCTGTGTCCAGCGCTAGGGCTATGTCTTCTACCCAGTTTGCTCCCTGTTCCGATATGTCGATAGCAGCAGCTGCTAAGGGTTCTATTATGGGTATTTCAGGAATGGACATGGCATCTCCCAACTTAGATATTCCTGTGTCCAGGCCTAAGGCTATTCCTTCTGCCCAGTCCGCGCCCTGACGCATGCCAACTTTTGACGGAGAGTCCAACTCGAGAGCGCCGTTGACTCCTTCAATAAGGGAGTCAATCACTTCATCGACTTGATCTGCACCTTGAGTTTTCATACCGAGAAAAATGCTTTCTGCCCAGCCTTGACCAATCTCGAAAAATGGCGCTGTAACTCCAGAAAATGTCTCAATGACCTCTCCAACAAAATTAGATGCACCGAGTTTCTGGATAGCTCCGTCTATCATCTTCCCTACTCCCTCGTTCCAGGAAGTAACAAGTTCTTGTATTCCCTCTTCAGAAGGCAATAGGTTCTCTTCTATTCCCGTAGCAACAGCTTCAGTAAATGTAGTTAATACTACTGTCAGCTCCTCTAAAACAGGCTGTAGATTTTTAAAGATCTCGAGAAAGGGTTCAAATCTCTCAATAGCCACTCCGGCCAGTCGATTTATAGGTTCTAATCCCTGCTGAGTTACCTGGGCTCCAACACTAACTGCATCCTGTCCAAACTCAATTAAATTCTGAGAAGCTACAGCAGCATTGTGTGTAAATACCTCATATGCTGCCTGAGCTGCTTCCCCACCAAATGCCTCAGAGAGACTGGCTCCCATGTTATCAACTGAGTCTGTTACCCGAGCAATGTCCGCCTCAAGGAGGGCAGCAGCCGATGTTTCGTCCACCCCAGCAGCAGCCGTCTCCGCTGCTGCTAAGAGGTCCTCCATGGACTCTGTTGCAGCGTCAGGGCTAAACAACTTCTCCACAACGCCTATGTCTGCAAGATTGAGTCTGTCAGCGATGAACCTTTTCTCCTGCATTCCAAGGTCTCTAACATCCATTCCGGTGTCCTGCATGGCCTGTCGAATCATCTCCATGGCCTTGAGAGGATCCTCATTGGCTGCTTGCACTAAGTCCATTGTGTCAATTTGGAGTCCGAATGCCGCAGTTAGATCAGCTACCTTAGATGCTGCGCCCTCAAATCCTGTGAATCCGCTCACTAGAGAATCCATATGACTGTAATCCAGACCTAGTCGGGTGAGCTGTGTGGATGCTGCAGCCATGGACTTTTGGCTCATGTTTCCAAAGGTGTTGGTGGCTTCGGTCATTCCAACGACATTTTGTATTATGGCCTTGGCTGGGATTCCAAAGCCAGCCTCCATGCGTTTAGCATAGATTGCTGCCTCATCAAGCATATCATTGCTGCTATCTGTATATCGAGATTGCTGCCTTTCTAGAAATACCCTGAGCTCCTCGGCGCTGAGTCCCAAGCCTTTTCTATAGACATTGAGATCCACCAGGGTCTCCTCAGTCTGATCCCGAAGAAACATAAAGGTGAATCCCACATCCTTCGTCATGGCCTCTAGAACTTCTCGGGTCTCCTCAATGGACCCGTACATATTCCGCATGCTAAGCATTGTGCCATCAATGGGCTGACTGAAGTTAGAGTAGAGACTGGCTCCTAGCGCCACCATGCTATCCGACCACTCCTGATTTGCATTGCTCATGTCTCCGAAAGCGCCGCCATACTGATCTCTTATCGAGTAAAGATAGTATCTAAAACTCATCCAGTGATCCTTGCTTAGATATCCATACATCTCATCAAATTTTCCGAGCATAAATTCAGTTGCATTTTGAGCCTGTACTGATACCTCATCCACCACATATGTAGCTTTTTGAAGTGCAGTGCTAGCATTGCTTGTAGATCGATTTACAGATTCCGTAGCCTCAGAGGCCAAGTCCCTAATGCTTGAGGAGGCACTGGCCACCCCTCCTTCAACGCTTCCGGTATATCTCGACATCGATGCAGTAATTCTATCGAGGTCCCCGTCAAGCTCATCAAGCTCATCTCGAAGTGATCGAGACATAGCTGCAGCCCACCCCGCAGCGCTTTGGAGCTCTGTATTCGTGGTTCTCAGACTAGCATTTATGGTGCTAATTAACTCTGCCTGAGTTCTAAGTTCTTCAGTGCTTATTTCGGCCAATTTATTTCCTTATGCTCTTCCTAGACATAAATAGGAAGCTCTTAAAAAGCTATCTCAGTCTTCTTTGTCTATTTAGTGTTCTAATCAATCTTCTTTGAAATTCAATTCTCTCTCGTCGAGTTCCGTAGTACTTTTCCCGTGTCCTGAAAAGGGTATCCAGCCACGCTGTTCGAACTCCCCAATTTTTATCTTGATCCGGGCCCATGTGATGATCATAGTGCCAGGATAGAAAAACCCTGCCCCATTCAGGCTTTGTGTGGGCTCTGCGGTGAATCAGATAATAGGAGGTGATGGAGAATAGGATAGTCCCATAGGACCACGGCCAGATCATCACGAGCGGAGAGTGAACAATTGCCAGAAAAAGTAACGATGCTAACTCCTTTCCGTGAGCATCCCATCGGAGATGATCATAAGAGGGGTCAAACATGGCATTCTTTCTGGCACTGAAGTGATGAGAGTGAAAGTGAAATGAAAAAAGGTGTCCCCTTTTCTTGCCTGCCTTGTGCAATATCCATCGATGAATTGAATATTCTGATAGGTGAGAATAGACCCACCCTCCTAGAATCTGAAAAAATATTTCAAGCATTATCTTTCTCCGAAGGTCTCACTATATGTTAATACATATTTTTCCCATATTTTTTTAGGAGAATTTCTTTGATCCAAAATCTATATTTCTAGAGTCTGATCCTCGAGATGATTTTGCTTTTGCTGTCTTCTTGATCTCTGCAGTCACCCTATTGATGAACCATACCCTGTACTGAATTGGAATATTTCTGCACTCAGTATAGGAGAGTCCCAAATAGTATTGAAGAAGAAAAGCATGCTCGAGAAACACTTCTCGATGGTTAGTCTCGAGGCCAAAAAAACCCGCTACTGAGAGGAAGCTGAACTTTAGAATCCTCCGAGCAGCGCGGGCACCCCATCCAGATTTTCATTTCAATTCCTGGTTCATTTTCTTCTATGTAATTTCTCAGCTTTCTAGAATCCTGAGCTGGCATGCTTCTAATGAAGGCATTTACCTTGGATCTATCAGATACCCCGTCTATTGAGACGATAGACTTTTCAAGTCTTGAGGTCACCAGAGAGTCAGAATGTGAGTCAGGCATCATTTTTCTTTTTCTCTCTGCAGTAACAGACATCTCTTCCTCATCGTTTCCTGTGAGAAATCTAAAATATACCTCCTTGCCGGTAACTGGGAGTGTATATGAAAATAAATTCTTTCCAATTTCCACCGGGTCTATTTGAAGCCTTTTAATGGGGAGATCCCCTAAGCTTAGATCTTGGTTTGATCTTTCGTTGCACTCGGGACACGTTACATCCACTCTGTAGCTAGTCCCGTATCCTGTTATTCTCACAGCTACCATTAGAGCGTTTCGGTCACCAGAAAGCATATTTTCAACTTTAATAGATTTATCTACCACACATGAATTTAACAGGTGAGTAATAACTGTTCCTTTTTTGATGAGAGCTCTAGAGGTGAGAATATCTTCCTCCCGAGCTGTCATGGCTCGGATGTCTATGGTCTTTAGCCCGTGTAAAGAAGATCCAGGCGGATAGGTCTTTCCCTCTGACGGTACAGGAACAGTTTCCACCGGAACCTCCCAACCAAAGTCATCTGCCACAACGTTGCTGGTGGGCATTCCAGCAGCTATATCAGAACCTCCAAAGACCTGGTTTTTCTTTAATCTATCGTCAACTGACACATTAACTCCTATTTTAGATTTTATATTTGAAATAATGCAGTGTAAAATAATTATTTAAAACTAAAAAGGTCACCAAATGGTGACCCTATTAGGAACAAGACAAACGATTTTAGAACTGTAACACGCAATTATCAAATCTGAGCGAGAGAGTAATAGCAACTGGCTCATTGGTAGCAGCATAATCTAAATCCTGATAGTTAGCTGATTTAATGAATGCTCCCTTTATATCCCAAAGCTCCACAACTGTTCCAACCGGATCCAGAAGTTTAAGCTGGCAGTCTCTCTTGTAGAAATCAGCGTATCCTGCGCGGGCTGAGACAGATTCGTAGTGAGTTCTAATCCACTCCATCACCTGTTGAGCTCCTGAGGGGGCGATGGGATCATATAGTGTTAACTCCAGCTCATTAAAGGTCATCTTTCCAGCAAGATACCTAAAAGAGTTAATATAATCCAGCTTAGCTTCCTCAAATGTGAATGTTGGTCTATTTGCCGTCTTCATAAGGAACGCATCTACTCCCTCGAGCTGAAAAACCCATCGAAATTTTCTTTTGGGTTCGAATTTGTTGGGAAGCATGTCCGTTACGGCGAGTGTTTCAGCCATTTTAAATTTCTCCTAATCGGTATTAAATATTTCTCTAGTCAACTTTATTCTACTATTAAATTTTTAAATTTCAGTTCCGGCATTGGTAACCACAAAATCGAGGGCAATAAACTCTGCCGTCTTGGTGGGCTGGAGGAATATTTTTCCTCTTATGGTGTTATTTTCAACGTCTGCCTGGGTGGTGGTGGTCGTATCTATTAATACCTTATATCTTTCCACTCCGCTTCTCTCTTGTATGCTCTGCAAGATGGGATTCACCAGGGCGGAGAACTTATTGAGAGTCTCTGCTCTGTTGGGTTCAAATAGCAGAGTGTTAGCAACAGCACGAACTTTTCTTCTAATCTCAATTAGCAGCCTTCTAACATTAACCCTGTCCAGTGCCGACTGCGCAGCAAGTAGGGTTTTCTGTCCCCACACTACCACACGAGTTCCAGGGAAGTCAGTAATGGGATTAATGTCTGCATCATAGAGCTCATCCAGGTTATCCCTTTTAAGCTCTACTGCAGCAAAGAGAATATTGTTAAGGGATCCTCTACTGAATCCAGCAGGTGCAAACCAAGGATGTCCCACGGCGTCGTTCAGAGCAAATGCTCCCAAAACACCCACACTGGGGGGACACCTAACGTTAGTCAGGGTTGTGGGATCCTGTAAGACGACATCAGGAAAATAAGCTGCAGCAAATGAGGTATTTAGAGATCTGTTTTTAAACGCCTCCACAGTATTTCCCACGCCTATCTTTTGAACTGCTGATGAAGTGACAACATTATTAAGTGTATCCCTTTCCTCGATATCCATGATGTACAGGGAGTCAAATCTATCCTCCACCACTGAAATAGCGTAATCCGAAATCGAGCTGTGTCTCATTCCTGGAATGGCTAAGAGTTTTATGTCAACATCAGATTCATTTCCCATGACATCAAGTGCTTTTCTATAAGATGCCACTGTGGGCCCGTTTTTCCCACCCTGGCTTGTGGAATCATCCATCTCTCTCTTAGCAGCGTTGTTGTCCATCTTAAATTTATCCTTATTAAAGATATTTAATCCGTCAAAGCCACCCTGTAAGAAAAAGGAGAATTTTGCATATGTCCGATTTCCCATCACCTTAAGATCATCCACATTAAAAGCTCTTGTCTTTGTAGCCTCATCAGTAGCAATCCCTCCTTTTCGTGAATAAGAAGCACTCACCCAATAGAGCGGATCTGCGTTGGTGTCAGACCCAGTTCTAACCTTTAGCCTTTCTAAACTAAAGATGTTATTATTAAACCTGTCTGAATCTAAAACTGCTCCGTTGACATCAGCTGTTCCAGGATTGTTACCCACCCAAACATTTCTATTGGTTACTTGGTAGTACGGAAAGAATCCTGCGTAACTATTGAAAGTATTATCGAATAGACCTGCTTTATTGGGTTCCGTTGCACTAGTTTTCCGAGAAAACTGCATTCCCCAATAAAGTTGAGAATCAACTGCTCTTTGCTCTCCGGTTCCAACATAGATATTATCTCTGAATGGAACGGGGGGTTCCACTGCCCAACCCAGAGACTGCGAAAGACCAAGAGCAAAGTAGTTGGCATTTATTGAGCCATCTCCGAACTTGGTGTCTCCGGTTGTGCCGGAGCTGACGTTAGCAAGAATCTGTGATGCCCATGTGGCTGTTCCCTGGGCTCCAGAGGTGACCAGATGATAAACACCTCGGTGACCCACGGTAAGTGCTGTGGCAGGAACCTGACCAGCTTTTAATTTTGAGGACTGCTGGACTCTAATTCGATTGGACTTATTGGTGTAGTCTCCATCCACCACAATTCGTTGTGCGTCGGATGTCTTATCAAATTCAAAGAATGTTCTCTGATCTCCCACGATCCTGGCGACAAATCTATCTGAGTCGGGATCCAGATTGACCCCTCTAAACTGCTCTAGGACAACTTTCTCACGATCGTTATCATAGAAGTCTCTCACCACTAGATCAAAAGATCCATATTGATAGGTGTCTGAGGTGGAGGGTCTAATGTTTTCAACAGATACCTTGTACTTATGATTGGGAACCTCACCATCAGAAAGGGCATGGACTCTAAAGAGATCGTATGTTACCGATCCAAACTTTTGTGACACCACATAGGGAGAGAACGGCGTTCTAAATCTGTCCCTAAATTGCTCATAGTCAGGAACTGTACTAGATCCTGCATCTCTTCCAAGAGAGGAGGTGAGAATAAAGGCACAATCATTATGATTTCCAATTCCTCCGAGGAGAGCGTTGGATCCACTACTTACTAAAACCTGTGTTCCGGTGACCACTGCTATAGCCGGATGGACATCATAGTGGGTATAAAGATAATGGCCCTTCTTTTCGAGATCAAACGGGCTTCGATTAAAGACGTTAGCAAAATACATCGGGCTAGCAGGATCAAAGGAAGCGGTGATGAAGTTGGGAGCATCTGATGCCCACTTGTGACCGTTTAAGATCAGCTTGAACTCGGACCCTCCGTCAGACAGATTCACAGAACCTGTAATATTTCCTCCGCCTGAAGCGACGGCCACAGCTTCGTCACGCATTGCCACAGTGCTTGAAGGTTGATTATTATTTCCAGTGTTACTTCCTGATAGCAATGGAATGACCCCGGATGCTGCAAATAGCACTCCTCGAATTATGGCGTGGGCTCTTGACAGCCCTGCCTCCTGCAATCCCGCGTCCTTAAGATAGGTGGATCCAGCAGAATCAGACATGTAGCAACCTAGAAAATAGGATCTACCGGGCTCGCCTAGCTCAATAGCATACGGATTGGCCCCGACTATTCCATTGTCCTGCACCTGCTGCTCACCTACAACAAATCCAGCATTCGTCACTGATCCGTCAGTGGCTCTCTTTTTTCCGTCGCCAGCTCCGAGGACCCTAAGATAGGTCAAGGCTTGCGCATTCTTGAACCACTCGTTTACAGCTAGAGGCCCAAACTTTTCACCGTCTGTATTTCCAAACACGGTGGTAAAATCAGACATGCTGCCTACAGTAACGGGAACAAATGCGGGACCCGCATCAGCAGTTCCAATTACTCCAGCTGGGACCCCTGAAGGTCTTCTGGGTGACGGGGATGTTAGATCAATTTCTCGAGAACTTACTCCCGCGCTTTTAAATGTCAGCTCTGGCATTATTTTCTTCTCCGAGTTCTATCATAAATATTTATTAGCTTAAACAAAGATCACTCCTGATGTGGTAATAATAAAATCAATAGCAATGAATTCTACAGCTCGAGTGGGAACAACCACAATTCTACCATTCAACCTATTACTTTCAACATCTTCATCGCTATTGTTGCTGGAGTCGCAGACTATTTTAAACTGGTCGACTCCCTGTTGACTTTGAATGAGTGCCAGTAGAGGAGTCACCTGAGAAACGAACCTTGCTCTGGTCTCCGCATTATTCTGCTCAAATACTATCTTGTTAGCCACTTTTCCAACCACTCTCTTAACCTCAAGAAGCATTCTTCTAACATTAACCCTGTCCAGAGCGCTTTTGGCCTGTTGCAGAGTTTTTTGTCCAAATATTACGAATCCAGCATTTGGAAAAGAGGCAATCGGATTAATTCTTGCGTCATACAGCTTATTTCTATCATCCTTATTTAATCTCGCAGCTGTATTAACCACAAAATCAAGAGCTGCACGATTAAATCCAGCTGGAGCAAACCAAGGGTAGGCAATCGAATCATTAAATCCTATAGCTGCCATCGCGGCTACGGAAGATGGTACCCGAACGGGCCTGCCATTTTCATCATCATTGATAGAAATATCGGGAAAATAAGCGGCAGCATAGTTGTTATTAACGGCTCGACCATCAAAATTTTCTGAGGTCTTGGTCACGTCTACCTTATTTATATTGGTGTCGTTGTCAAATACTCGGGTGCCGTCGTCAGTATATGCAGCTAGATCTAGCAAATATAGAGCTTGAGCATAATCACTCGTTAGACCGAGAACATAATCAGTCACGTATGAATCCCTCTGGCCTGGGATTGCAAGGAGATTGATTCTAGTTTGCATTGGATCTAAGATTATTTCAGAAGCAGCTCGATATGAGGCCACTGTATTATTCTTATCTGCCAGGCCGGCGTTCCAGGCTGTGGTTCCTCCGTATGCATAGAGACCAACATTTGGGTCTGCGACTGCCAGGCCTCCTGTATCAGCAGAAGAAGCTCTATCATCCATCTTTCTCATATCAGCATTTAAAATATTATTTCCATCAAAGCCACCATAAAATAGTGTCGTAAATTTGTTATAATCAGCAAATTTATTAAAATAAACTGAGGATGTTACAGCGAGGAGAGACGCTAGTGTTAGTCTATCGGCCCGTACTCCATCTGTTATCGTATAATTAGTCGCATCAGGATTACCATTTCTGAGATAACAGGCTTCAAGCATGTGCTCGTTTTGTGATCCTGTTATTTCAGCACCCACTGCATTGTTGAGAGTTTTGCCCCCGAGAGTATTAAAAAGTGCTACTCTTGAAAGAGTAAATTTATTATCATTAACATCATTCACAAGTGTTCCTGTCAGAAGACCTCCCATCTTGGAAATTCCCATAAACTTGGTATAAGACCTCACAAGCTCATTAATTTTAGAGCTGGCATTTGAATTAAAGATTGCTTTAGCTAAGGAGGATGTCTGGGGAAGTGTAGTAACTTTTGTTCCCCAGTAGTATCTGCTATCAGCAATCTCATCATCTCCAGGTGATCCTGCTGCTATTGATGGGCTTGTGTTGACTGCTCCTCGGGTAGTTTTAAATGTAAAAGGAAGTGGAGGAACAATAGACGAGGTCAAAGAGGTCCTCGATGTTACGAGGACATCATTAGTGTTAACACTTCCTGAACACCAGAGCAAATTGGTTCCTACCTCTGAATCAGTTATTCCTGTAGTTGTCTTAAGGACAGGAATTCCCTTAAACCCGAAGGGTAATGCTGACTTAGGAACATTTCCCTCCTCAAAGGGCGTGCTCATTTTTATCCTCACTCGAGAAGAAATATTAGGATATTTTCCAGAAAGGGAGAGTCTTCTCTCACCCTTATCCTCAGCATCAAAGTCAAACACCACCTTAAAATCTCCGATTTTTCTTGCAACAAAATCATCATCATTGGGATCAAGAGTGCATAGCGGATATTGCTCCACAGTTTGCTTATTGGTATCAGTATCGTCAAACTTTCTAACCTCAACAGTGAATGTGCCATACTCACTTTGTGGATTTATTGACCGTTGAATATTAGAGATAGATATCTTATATTTATCACTTGATGCACCACCATCTGAAATCGTTTCAAAGCTAAAAAGATCATATTCTTTATTTCCAAAAGGTTGCGAAATAATTGAGGGAGTTGTAGATGGACTATATCGAGTATCATATCTTCCATAGATATCTCTGTAGGCCACCGAGCTTTTTGAATCAGTTGCTAAACTTCCGGACACAAGACCCACAGAGCTCGTCAGAGTGGAAACTGTTGCAACCTCATTCTCAACAGCGAAATCTAGATAAAGAAGATGCTCATCGATCTGAAATCTACCCGGGTCAGTATTAAGAATATTAGCAATGTAAGATTTATTGGCTGGATCAAGAGAGGCTGTTAGAATTCTCACGCCGGCGATTCCCTGATCGTTTCCAAAATTGGCACCGGAAGTTGAGCTTGAGAGTATGAACTTAAATTTTCCTTTCATGTATGGATCTGCGTTGGGTCCAATTGTGCATAAATCAGTCCCATCTCTGCCGTAGTAGAGTCCCCACTTAGGAAAATTCTCATTATAATCTAGAACATGGGCAAATGTCCCTGTGGCGAGAAATAAAACCCCTCTTACAAGATTTGCAACATTAGATGCTAATGCATAGCTGTCATTATCAGAGAAGATAGGATATCCCACTGCCTCTAAGGAGGCAGACACGTGATGACGTGCACACAAGAAATGCACGCCACCTTGTCCCACTCCTGCTCCAGTGGGGGCCCTGCCCACCACCTGAAACCCTGCATTTTTAACTGTGCCATAGGTGCGAGTATTTTCGATGTCGGTGGACGTCTCATTGGCTCCAGCACCAAGAACTCTAACATAAGTGAGAGCTGTACGATGCTTCAAAAATTCATTAACCGCATACGGTCCAAATCTAGTGGAATCTAGCTCTCCAAATCTGGCGCTAAAATCAGAAAAAGAGCCGACAGTGACGGGAACGAATGCTGGACCCATCTCAGCAGTTCCAATGACTCCTCCTGGAGTACCAATGATCTCCTGCTCTCTCTGAGAGAGATCTATCTCTCTCTCGAAGAACCCTGGCGATCTGAATGTCTGTTCGGCCATCTAACAATCTCCTATGCACTTACTGTACATTTATAACTATCTTGCTAGATATCAAATGTCAAGATGATATTCAACGATTATTCGTTAGTAATGGTATCGAGGTCAGTCACTATTCTAAAGCTGGCAACGGTCTCACCGGATCTCTGATTTCTGGTCAATACCTTGACTCTTCTTCTTACAGTTTTTCCTGTAAAAGGATCCTCTATGGTTTCAACCAACTTAAAATCATCCTCACCTCTTTGAAGGGGAACCTCTCCTTTCTTGTTCAAAATTTCCACATCACTGAGAATAAATTTATTGATGTCTGTCGTTCCGACGTCTGATTCTATATCTCTAGCCATGTCTGCTCTCACCTGCTTGGTTCCAAATTCAATTTGGGGGGCTGATAAAAACTTCCTAAAAGGTGATGGCAGCCCGGGTTGTTTTGGAGCTATTAAATATCCCGGAATCTTTATGGTAAAAGAATATCTAATTATTCTTTCCTCGCTTGAATAATCAGAAAAATTATCTCCACTGGTCAGAGTAGGTATTACGTATGCAACAAATTCATATCCCTTGTCAGTTGATAGTGGAAATTGATGACCTTGAAAGCTAAACCTTGCCATCATTGTCTCAATTAGCTGATTCATGTGAATGGTGTACTGAGTCCAAAAAATTATTTCATATTCTGCTAGAAAAAACTCAGGATAAGGAATGGTAATAATTTCAAAAATATTGTCTCCCAGATCAGGTTTAAGCAAATATCCGTTCTTACTTGTTTTAAAGGACATATTTCCCTTATTTCTTCTGGAAGCTACAGTTCCCGGTTTAGAGGTATTACCTGGAAAAATATCATTGCTCCCAAAGTTGGCTCTTGTTGCCACATTAGACTGATTCTTTAGCATCAATTTGTTGATAAGATTTTGATAATCTCTATCCCTGGGACTTAGTTTTTTTCTAACGATATAGGACTCCTGATCTCGAGGAGCAATGGGAGTTCCAAATCCTCCGAGATCAGGAGAGAGATCCAGAGACTTTCGGGCAATCGCCACCACAGGAAGTATGAGAGCATTATTCTTGTCACGGATAGGTTGCCTTCTCCGAGTCAATGCAAATCTCTCTCCAGCTGCAAAAACAACCGGAACTTTGGTGGTCTGTTCGTTAACTTTAACCTCAAATTGTAAATCCTTATCAAAAAGATTAAACAGGGCTCTGTCAACATCCTCAATCCCGCAAGAAGGCATAAAGAAATCATCAGGAACATTTGTACCCTCATAGGCAGATCTTAAATTTGACGGTTTGTATGGCACTTATAAACCCTTATGACTCATCATAGAATGATGAGCCTCCCTTTGTCCCCGGGGATCCAGCAGGAGATACCTCAGCAGGTGCGGGAGCAGGAGGTAATTCTACCTTTCCCTGCTCAATTAAAGCCCGCTTGTCTCCTGTAATACCTTCCTTATTTCTCTTAAATCCCCGCTGTTGAACAAAAGTCTTTTGAACTGCATCGGGATCTGAATATTCTTCGCTAGTGGGACCAAAAAGATGTGTAACAAATTGTCCCTGACGAGCCTGCTTACCGGTTATGGTAATGAAAGACATGTATTCAATTTCACCATAGATGGTATCACTGTCCGGTGCCTGAATGACCTCAAAAAATGTCTGACCATAGCTGAAAAAATCTCCCTCTCTTATCTCAATTCCCTTATCAATAAGATCTCTTTTTTGAATATACACCTCAATGGAGTAATATTCCTCACTTCCAAACTGATTTGTTCTAATCTCTTGCGGGAGATATTTCACTAATGATCCTATCTCAATAGGATTTTCAAATACCTTATTGGGAGCTTCCTCATAAATTCCGTGGACATTAGATTTTACCTCTGAGATCGCATAAAAGTATATCTTTTGACCGATCACATCCTTGACTATCTCTTTTGTGGTGTCGTTGATAAAATCAATTTCACGTTGTGTAATAAAAAGTCTAGACATTTTTTATCCCATAAAGATTGCTAAGCCGTTAGGCATAGGAACAAACCTTAACTGTTTTTGAATTGCTTCAGACCTACCTGCAGCAGTTTCCATTAACTTGTCATATGTCATAGTTTCCAACATCTCTTTAAGTTGAGTGATGAGATTTGTCTTATCTTCTCTTCCTTGCGTTACTAAGTCAGTTCCATTTAACGTTAAATTTGCATTTGGAATTGGAATGGTTCCAAACTTGGACCTAATCAAACCTAGTTGCTCTTTTGAGAGAGATAACACATACTGTCTAATCCACTGGCGTCCAATACTATTGACTCTCGTGTAGATTAAATTTCCAAAGGGAATATTTGACAAATTAGAAATTCCGTACATGGTATCATCTGTATATGGAGTTTTTAAAGGGTCAGGTCGAAATCTTACTCTCACCCACATTTTCTTAGGCTCAGATCCTGTAGGAGTGGGATATATTCTAATTTTTGTCCCAATTACTTTATACGAGTAATTGGATCTTCTTACCCTATTGGAAATATCAAGCATTCCCGCTCTCAGAATATCCTCAAAGACGGGTAAGACGTAAAATATTGTCTCAGGGGTAAAGGATTCAAATGCAAATTCATTATTCAAGTAATTAATTGCAGAGGTGGTATCAAAGAATCTATAGGCAGCTTGAGGACTGGTATGGAAGACCTCAGTTATCTTCATCTTCGTTCTAGGGTTTTGATTAAAAGTTCCGGAGGCATAGAGAGCTGTGGATCCGTTAGCTCCTTTTAAATCGCTATAGAGATCGTAATCTTGCACTCCTGCTTCAAGCTGAATGGATCCCGAGATCTCATCATAGGATCCTCCGACGGAGGCCTCCATACCGTAGGGTTCCGCGACTCTAGTCAGATATTCTAAATTTTCTCTCGGATATTTCTGCTCGGATCCAGATAAAATACTTCCGGTAGGCATTCCTAAAAATTGAACTAATTGAGATTTGGCCTGATACTGATTTAGTATGCTGCCATACTCTAAAAATGACTCCTCAAAGTTTGCCCAGATTTGTTTTTTTGTTAATTCAACACTAAGAATATCATCACCTAGCTTTCTTTTAACAAACGTAATTATATTATCAGCTTCATTTTGAAAATCTGTGTCTGAGTCAAAAAATCCAAAGGGTGTGGGCTTTATAGTGTTTGCAAATGTTGCCATGGGCGGTGCCTGATCCTACATGAATACATATTAAATTCATGAGAAGAGATCTTAGAAACTCTAAGATCTTAGAAACTTTTCGACAACTTTAACGTTATGTCTCTCAAACCCAATGGCAATTATTATTTTAAGACTCTGTCATGCCCCCTAGCATGGTTATTGCAATCAATCCTGGGATACCTTCCTTCACATAGACACCTGAAAATAATGTGTCTGCCCTTCCGCCCACGTAGGAGAATGCGGATTCTAGTCTCTTGCTGATGTCTGGATCCGAAGCCATCTCACCATCAACAATGAGAAGCAGCGTTCCTGTCTTTACTTTGCCCGATAGTGAAGGACACGGAGAGGATC
>Ga0209434_1000261_pt1 | contig 27253 bp, 20 predicted proteins | sample ETNvirnome_2_300_FD_184068 | JGI IMG/M metagenome (GOLD analysis project Ga0209434, IMG submission 184068) | Marine viral communities from the Pacific Ocean - ETNP_2_300 (SPAdes) (version 2) | ecosystem: Environmental > Aquatic > Marine > Oceanic | place: Pacific Ocean | collected 2013-06-22 | reverse complement strand
AATGATAGGGGTTCGCGATGATTTGATTGCCACTTCGTCTGCTGGATTGGTCGGCTCCGCAAACTTTCTTGGCGCCGGAAAGACCATTAATAAAGGAGTCGCCCAAGGAGGTGGCAAGTGGTTTGTGGCAGCAGGTGGCGGCAAAGCAGCAATGAGTGCCGATGGCGGTCAAAATTGGACAGACATCTCTACCAATATATCCGGCGCCAACACAACGGCTCTCAATGCAATTGCATATGATGGCGGCGCTAATGGCACGGGAACATGGGTTATAGTAGGAAATAGCGCATATATGGCCAGAAGCACAGATAACGGTGTTAGCTGGACTGAAATTGATCACTCCGCAACACACACCGACAAGCTTCAACACATCGCAACAAATGGCAGTGGAACGTGGGTTGCGGTTGGAGACGATGGGCGCATCGGAACAAGCACCGATCATGGCGCCGCATGGTCATGGAGCGATGAGTCCATCGCCCAGGATTTGAAGCATGTTGCAATTAACTGGCAACTTCCTTTGGTTGGAGGATGATGTAAGAGAATGAGAATCATTCAAACAAATATCAAATATGTGACACTTGACGATCTAAGGCCCTTAAAAGATTATGATAGCCCAGCAGAAGGCACTATAGAAACCAATGGTTATGTAGTCGTTTCGATAATTAACAATGAGTATGATCGGCTATTATTAGCAACAGGCTCAATAGAGCATTACACACCAGCAGAGAATGAAAAAATCTTACATGTTGTTCAGAATGCTGAGCTTATTAATATTATCAGAAACGAGCACATAAAAGTAATAAATGTTAAAGAGATAGAATAATTTTGCTTTCGCTTTAAGCTCTTAATATATTTGCTTTTTCGATGTAGGAGCACTATTTATTTTGAATTAGTATTTTTTTAGGAGCCCTTATATGTCTAATCTGTTAAAAGAAGCCATTGTTGATGCCAAAGCATTGCGTGAAGCTGCCTTAAAAAGTGCGGAAACCAAGATTATTGATAAGTATTCTGTGGAAGTTCGTAAAACTTTAGATCAATTATTAGAACAAGATGAACTTGGCGGCGACCTTGGCCTGGATTTAGGCGGTGAACTGCCGATGGAAGATCCCGGCGCCCTCCCCGGAGAAATGGGAATGGAAGAGCCTGTGGATCCCGAAGAAGTTGTCGATGAGGAAGATGTTCCTCTTGCCGCAACTGATGGTCTTAGTAAGAACAAGGGAATCGGCCTCTCGGGCTTACCAAAAGAAGGCGATAAGGTCGAATTTAATCTTAATTTAGATGCTCTTAACGAGGCTATTGAATCTTTGGAAACACAACTAGAATTTGAAGAACTTGATGTTGATGAAGAGGAATTAATAGAGATTCTTTCCGAAGATGATGAAGAAATTGAAATTGACGAAAGCATCACAACCGGTTCCGATGAAATTTTTGGTGCCCAAGAAGATGAATCTACGGCCTCTGAGGATGACGGGCCCGCTGAAGGCGAAACTGCCGGCGTTGCTGCTGGAGAAGCTGCAGCCAAGACAGCGGACGCAGAGCAGATGAAAGGCTTATCCGAAGACTCTGGAACTCCAGAGGAATTAATAGACGCTATCATGGAAAAACTATCTGTTGATATGCGCGCCGATTTAGGCGGCTGGGCCGGCCGCTCTTCCTACGAAATGAAGTGGGAAATGGAAAAAGAAATGGCCCATCGACGCAGCACTGAAGTCGAAAAAGAAATAGAGATTTTAAAGAAAGCTCAAGAAGAGTTAGTTTTTGAAAATAAACAACTTGAAGAAAAGCTTTTACAATATAAACAAGCAACAAAAGAGCTTAAAGAAGGCTTACAAGATGTGAACCTTTCCAACGCTCGCTTGTTATACACGAATCGTGTACTTAGAAATACCTCCTTAAATGAGCGACAAAAAGAAACAATTGTCGAAGCAATTTCTCGCGCCGATTCAGTTACAGAAGCAAGAACAATTTTTGATACGCTTCAAAGCACAGCGCAGTCGACGCCCCAGCGTGGACCACAATCGCTAAGCGAAGCAATTAATCGTCGTTCTCCCCCTTCTGTGATTCGTGCTTCTCGTCATGAGAAGACAGACTCTGATCCTTTCCAAGAAAGGATGAAGAGATTAGCTGGAATAAAATAAACATAAAATCATTATATATAAGGAGGTGATTAAATTATGGCTGGTATTGTTGAAAGATTAACAGAAGGAATTGTTAATCGTGATATGCGTGCTGAAGGTAACGCATTGTTAAGTAAATGGGAGCGCACCGGACTTCTCGAAGGTCTAGGTAATGAACGTTCTCGCAGCGGCATGGCTCGTCTGCTTGAAAATCAAGCAAAAGAGTTACTCCGCGAGGCTAGCACTATGAGCGGTGGAGATGTTGAGGGTTTCGCAGCCGTCGCATTCCCAATTGTTCGTCGTGTGTTCGCCGGTCTGATCGCAAACGATCTCGTTAGCGTTCAGCCCATGAGTCTCCCTTCAGGGCTCATTTTCTTCCTGGATTTCACTACATCCACGAGTCCTGAACTTCCCCGTTTGGGTTGGCCCGCAACTGAGGCCTCTCTGTATGGTGGAAGCCGGGTTGGTTCCGAAATCACTGGTGGTGTAGATCTTAGTGCTCCAAGTGGATCGCAGCTTGGTCCTTATGGACTAAACAACGGTTATGCTTCGCCTACTGGATCTGCTGAATTTGCTCCTGCTGGCGGCGCTGTTGGCTGGGCTCTTGTTGCTTCTGGTACTGCTGGTGCTGTTGGTGGCGAGGGTGCAAACAAGCTATCCACCAAGAATCAGGCTACTCTTGATAGCTTAATCAAGTACGATCCAGATCTTTCTGGTTCTGCTGTTGCTGTCTATCAGACAACTGGTTCTAGTATTGGTAATCTTGAGCAGTTCGATGTAAACAACCTTGTTGGCATCTCTCTTGTTTCGATGGCTGGTACTCCTGGATTAAACTCTGCAAGATTGGTTCGTCGCTTGACTTCCCTTAACTCCGGTTCAACTGGAGAGGATCCAAGTCAGTCCAATCACAAGCTTCAGTTTGTTTTCGTTAACGAAAGCGGCTCTGTGCCTCTTCGTGATGGTTTCGCTACTGGAATGATGGGCGCTATTACCGGTTCTACCAATTTGAAACTCAGTTTCCCAATGGTTGACAACTACAACGCATCCACTGCAATTGGTTCCATTATTGGTGCTACTGAGTGGGGGCTGGAAAATAACGAGCGTATCCCTGAGATCGACATCAAGGTGGATAGCATTGCTGTTACCGCTCAGACCAAGAAACTCAAGGCTAAGTGGACTCCAGAATTAGGGCAAGACCTTAATGCTTACCACAACCTTGATGCCGAGGTCGAGCTTACAAGCATCCTGTCCGAGCAGATTGCTCTTGAGATCGATCGTGAGATCATGGAAGATCTCATTGTTGGTGCCAAGGCAGCTACTTATTACTGGTCTCGTTCTCCAGGTCTTTTCGTTAATCGTGAGACCGGCGCTGAGATTGGTGCTAGCTCTGCTGCTCCCGACTTCACGGGTACAGTGAGCGAGTGGTATGAGACTCTTGCAGAGACAATCAATGATGTTTCCGCACAGATCCATCGCAAGACATTGCGTGGTGGTGCCAATTTCTGCGTCTGCGGACCCGAAGTTGCTAACCTCCTTGAGTTTACTGCTGGATTCCGTGCAAGTGTTACAGCTGATGACGATAAGGGCTCCATTGGAGCTGTTAAAGTCGGAAATCTTTCCAAGAAGTTTGATGTCATTGTTGACCCATACTTCCTGCGAAATGTTGTTCTGGTCGGTCGCCGCGGCTCCTCTTTCCTTGAAAGCGGATATGTGTACGCTCCATACGTACCACTGCAGACCACACCTACCATCTTTGGACCAGAGGACTTCGTGCCCCGTAAGGGCGTGATGACTCGCTATGCCAAACAGATGGTTCGTCCTGATATGTACGGCTTAGTTGTCGTTCGCGGACTTCTTGGTGAAGCTGGTGCCACTAGCTAAACCCTAGTCGCAATATAAATGTAAAGCCTCCGTCTTTGACGGGGGCTTTCGTTTGTCTGAAACTACTTATAGGTGAACGAGAGTTCACACCAAAGTTATCGGGCAGACTTAGAACTGCCCCCTGGTATTGCTGAAATAAACCAATGCAGGGACATGATTATAAAAGGAGGGTTTTTAACTATGGGAACAAAAAGAGTAGGTCTCGCGAGAATCGAGAAACTAATAGAGAATTTAAAGAGAGAGATTGATTGGAGTGCTAGCACCACCATGAAGAATTTGGTGCAGAAGACACAGCCGGCATTTATCACAAATGGCGATGCCAACTTAACTGTCACGAGATCGACGCACGCAGGCAAAACAGTTTGGCAGGAAGCAGTTACAGGCAATAAAACTTATAGCTTGCCAACGCCCGCAGCCGCTGGTGAAACCTATCATTTCATTGGCGCAGGTACTGGCGCCGCCGCAGAAGCACAAGAAATTATCATGGATTTTTCAGATGATGCTTGCTATTTTCAAGGAGTTGTAGCAGTTCTTGACACAAATGGCAACTGCTCTGCTGTCTGGGGTAATGGTAGCTCGCACGATAGATTCACCTTGGTGAATCACGCATATTATGATATTAAATTGGTCGCAAAAAGCACCACTGTCATGTATATCACTGGATATGTCGTGAGCGAAGATGTGTGTACGTTCGCCGCCCAAGATTAATATTATTTATTTAAGGCCCCCTCCTGCGGAGGGGGTTTTTTTTTATAAAATATCGATCTGCCAAATTTTTTCGCCGGTAAATTTTTGAGATTTTTGCTTTTTTATACTAGTTACTATACAAAACAGGAGTTTTTTATGGGCAAGAAAAGAAGATTAAATTCTGCCAAATTAAAGTTTAACGCAAAACACCGCAATCATCCGAGAGCAAAGCTTTTGGCTAAAAGAGCGCAAGAATCAGTAGAATCTGAGGCTGTTGAGGAAACAGTAACTTTGGAAACATCTCCCGAAGTTGTTTTGGAGCCAAAAGTGGTCGAGACCCCAACTAAAGCGAAGAAAACAACGGCCCCCCGGAAGAAAAAAGCAACTACGCCGAGAAAAAGAGCAACAAAAAAGAAAACAAATAGTGCTTCTGCGTAAAATAGTTAAATCTTTCTAAAACAGCCCTTAGCTTGTCTGGGGGTTTTGTTTTGTCAGAACTAATTACAGCAGGAGAATTCTATACATGCCTACAAATCTTAGTCCTGCTTCACAAACAAGTGCCATTATCCTTCCGGCAACGGGAACGACAACCAATGTTGCGTCAGCAGTCCCGTTTGGGGCTTATACCGGTTCTGTTGACTTTTTAAGTGGCGCATCTTTTCAAGTTAGCTTTGTTTATAAGAAACTTGGAGGAGATGTGGTCGATATTGAATTGACGGCCGATAATGTATATGCGGCTTATGAAGAGGCAGTCTTAGAATATTCATATATCATTAATCTTCACCAAAGCAAGAACATACTTTCTGATGCTTTAGGAAACGTTACGGGAACTTTTGATCATCTTGGTAAAATTAAAGGTGAGTCTGCTTTATCTTCTAGTTTGGGCGGCCAGTTTGTTTCTCTTAAATATCCGCGATATAAGTTTTCTCTTTCCAAGAGAACTGGCGATGGCCTTGCGGCCGCCGCAGGTTTTGGTGGCAACATACCTCAATATTCTGCTTCATTTTCGCCGGTAATAGAACAACAAGATTATGATTTACAAAATATTGTTGAAACAGCCGGCGCATCAGGTGTCGACGATGATGGCAATGCCGTCGATTATGGGGGAAAAATTGATGACAAGCGTGTTATAGTTACAAAAGTTTATTATCGCTCTCCAAGGGCTATGTGGCGCTTCTATGGCTATTATGGAGGAATTGGCGTTGTAGGAAACTACTCGACTTATGGCCAATTTGCCGATGATGCCACGTTTGAAATTGTGCCAACTTGGCAAAATAAATTGCAAGCAGTTATGTATGAAGACTCAATTGTTACGAGAACATCGAACTATGCATATGAGATCATAAACAATAAATTAAGACTATATCCCACCCCGAGCAATTGGGATTTAGCAGAGCTAAATAGAATATGGTTTAGGTTTTATGTTGAAGACAACGCTTGGGCTGAAGACGCAAATTATAAGACTGGCGTTAATGGCGTTAATAATATGAATACGCTTCCGTTTGATAACGTGCCATATGAAAATATCAATTCCATTGGCAAGCAGTGGATTAGAAAATATGCGTTAGCTGTTTGCAAGGAAATGTTGGGACAAATACGCGGTAAATTTACAACAATACCGATTCCTGGAGAAAGCGTAACGTTAAATCATTCAGAGTTGCTATCACAAGCAAAAGATGAGCAAACTCAACTAAGAGATAAGCTTATGGAAATGCTAAAAGAAATGGAATATGGCGTTCTTGCAACGCAAGACAGCGAAAAAGCAGAAGCAGCAGCAAAAACAATGGCCTTCTCTCCACTACCGATTTTCGTGGGATAATAAAATATGGCAGATGAATGGAAAAGACCAACAGCTCCGCCACCGCCTCTATTTCTTGGTAAAAAAGAGCGAGATCTTGTAAAACAAGTAAATGATGAATTAATTGAAAAAGTCATCGGCCAACAAATTCTTTATTATCCAATAGACATGGAGGCAACAAATTTTCATGAATTATACGGAGAAGCGGTCGAAAAAACTTATTTACCACCAATTAGAGTATATGCGCTTGTGGAGTTTACAGCTTATGAAACCGATTATATGGAAAGCGTTGGAATTGACAAAAGTTGGGAAATTATGGTCCATTTTCACCAAAGAAGATTAACAGAGGATCAGGACCTATATGTCCGAGAGGGCGATTTTGTCCTATATGGCGATTTTTACTATGAAATTGTCAAACTTTCAGAACCAAAGAAGCTGTTTGGCCAAATAGACCATAGTTTCGAAATTGCAGCAACTTGTAAGAGAGCAAGAAAGGGGCTATTCGATGCTACCTGATAATTTTGATTTTGCGCAGCTATCTGAAGACGCTTCAGAGTTTACGCTAAAAGAAGTTGGTTTATTGGCCTCTACAATAGAAACAATCGATTATTCCATAGTTTCTTGGTTAAAAGAAGATCTTGGTCTTCGAACGCGATCTAATGAGGGATTTTTTAAAGTTCCTGTTTTGTGGCAAGCTCCTGAAAGAGCTTATCAAATTAAAAACGATAAATTTTTGAGAGATGATGCTGGGGCCCTTAAATTACCGCTGGTTAGTATTGAGAGAACAGGAATTGTAAAAGATCCCGCCAGAAAAGGATCCTTCCAGGCTCATTATTATTCAGATAATAAAAATGGACGTTCTGGTCGATGGGTGATTGCCAAAAAAATAAAAGAAGACAAAACTAGAAATTTTGCTGCAGCCGCCGGATCCCGTGGAGAAACTCAAACAGGCGGCACCAAGCAACTTTATTATCCGAGAACAAATAAAAAGGTAATTATACAATATTTGTCAGTGCCGATTCCTGTTTATGTCAACATTACTTATAAGATTACCATTAAAACAGAATATCAGCAGCAAATGAATGACTTAATGACTCCCTTTATCGGCAGAACTGGCCAAATTAATGCTTTTACAATGAAGAGAAATGGCCACCTATATGAAGCTTTCATCGAGCAAGATTTTTCTCATAATAACAATGTAAACAACTTATCAGAAGATATGCGGCTGTTTACCAGCGATATTACCATAAGAGTTTTAGGATATTTAATGGGAGAGGGCGATAGCGACGATAGGCCCATAGTTAGAATAGATGAAAACGTAGTTGAAATTTCTTTTCCATCAGAATCGACCATGCCGACCGGAATGCCCACTTTATTTAAAGATTAATAAGATTAGCTCCTGAACTGAAACTTTTGTTTTTATCACTTCCTGACTAGACTTTTGAGTTTAAAAATACTATTTAATTAATGATTACGCTATCATTTTGCGAGATTTTCATAAGAGGAAACAGTAATGTCAATAAAAAGTTTTAAGTTTGTATCTCCTGGAGTGTTTATTAATGAAATAGACAACTCGTTTTTACCTAAAACAGCAGGTGCCATCGGGCCCGTAGTGGTGGGTCGATCCCGCCGAGGCTTAGGGATGACTCCCGTTAAAGTTGAATCTTATGCCGATTTTGTGACAATGTTTGGCGATACTGCCCCTGGTAAGGAAGGCGGCGACATTTATCGCGATGGAAACCATCAGTCTCCTATGTACGGCACTTACGCCGCAAAAGCCTTTTTGGCCTCAAATGTGGCTCCTGTTACATATGTTCGCTTGCTAGGTCAGCAGACTACTGCAGGAAAGGCCGCAGGTGATGACGCCGCTGCAGGCTGGAGAACTAACGAGACGATAAATCGTACCCCGGCCCAGAACGGCGGTGCTTATGGATTGTGGCTTTTCACTTCCGGAGCAAACACCCAAGCCAACATTGGAACAGGCAGCTTGGCAGCTATTTGGTATGTCGATAACGCAGACATCTATTTGAGTGGTACCGTATATGGCGGCAAAGTCAATGGATCTGGAATATTCACCGCCGCCGACACTGCAGCCTCTGGTGCTCTTACTGGCGCGAATAACATGGTAATTGGAGTAGATTCTGATAACTTATATACTGTGGTTATTAGTGGTCCCGCTGGCACAGAAAAAATCAGATTTGGTTTTGATGACAGCAATGCGAACTTTATCCGCAAGAAGTTTAACACGAATCCACAGCTTGTGAGCGCTTCAACATTCTATACCTCTCTTGGCGCAAAAGATTATTGGCTTGGCGAGACTTATGAACAAGAATTAAGAGATCGCGGATTTACATCGGGCGCCCTGGGCGTTATGATGTCAATCGGCAAAGGCGCAACTGTAGGTCCGTTTGAAATGAAAAAACAGGCCTCTCGTGAAGGCCGAACCGGCTGGTTTATTGGCCAGGATCTTGGTACTTATACGGGTTATGTATCGTTTAGGCAGCAAAAGCTATTCCGCCTTATCGGAAGAGGCCACGGCGAGTGGCTCCACAAGAATGTTAAGATTTCGATTGCTAATATCAGACGCTCTACTACCACATTCACCGAATATGGAACTTTCTCGGTCTTACTTCGCAGCATTGGTGATACAGATAACTCTATGAAAATCTTAGAAAGGTTCGATAATTGCGATCTTAATCCTTCTTCTCCTAACTATGTTGCGCGCAAGATCGGAAACAAATATTCGTCTTGGGATGAAAACAGCAAGAGACTGAAGACGTATGGCGAATACGACAACCAATCTAAATTTATATACGTTGAAATGAATAGTGACGTAGATGCCGGCGCAACAGACGGCACACTGCTTCCATTTGGATATTTCGGACCCCCAAGGTATAGAAGCGTTTACGATGTCGCCAGTACTGGCGCCTGTAATATTCGACCATATGGCGGCACTACCGGCTACGCCGGCCACCACGCCAGCAATCCGCAAGGACTACTGTCCAACTTCTTCTTAACTGGTGGAACCGGCCTTCCTAACTCCGCTGGAATATTGCGTTCAGGCTCAGGCCAAGGCGTCACCGATCTATATCTCATGGCTGGCGATGGCATTATAGATGCCGTTACTGATAATGGCGGCTGCACCGGTTCTTTTGTGTTTCCCAAAGCACGACTTCGTACATCAGCATCTGATGGTGGTCTCACGGACCCCACTAACGCATATTTCGGAATGCAGACCACAAGAACAGCGCAGAGCACTGTTAATGACGTAAGTATTCCCGATTTCCATCGTTTGCTTTATGCTAACTATACCGGTGGCGGCGGTGAGAATCCCGTAGATGTCTTCGCCACAACCGGCATTGAAGATTATGCATACGTATTCTCTCTTGATGATATCGTACTTAAAACGGCCGGCGGCAATGATTTCTTCTATCAATCCGGATCGCGTCTTCTTGGTACTGCTTTTGGAACAGCATCTTATACAGATCTGTTAGACGCCGGAATCACTAGTTATACTGCTCCTGTTTGGGGTGGCGCCGATGGATTCGATATCAAGAAGCCAGATCCGATGTACAATAAGGGAATGTCTTCAACTTCGACCGAAGATGATAGTTATGTTTATCATACTTGGCATCGTGCAATGGATACCGTTGCAGATCCTGAGCAGATTGACATGAACCTCCTTGCTGCTCCCGGATTAACTTTGGATAATTTGACCGCTCACCAGATTAAGGTCTGCGAAGAGCGGGCCGATGCCATGGCAATTATTGATCTTGCCGGCGTGTATGCACCAGCGCATGAGGAGTATAAGTCTAGCAAGGCTGCTAGACTCGGCCCGGGCGTTGCCGCAACAGCGCGCGACTTGAGATCTAGGAGACTCGATTCGAGCTATGGAGCTACATTCTATCCATGGGTCCAGACAAGGGATGAAAATACCGGCCGCATGCTTTGGGTGCCTCCATCTGTCGCTATGCTGGGCGTGTTGGCTAGCTCCCATGCATCTTCGCAGATTTGGTTTGCGCCAGCCGGCTTTAATCGCGGCGGCCTTACTGATGGAGCCGCTGGCATTCCAGTTACGAATGTCACAGAAAGATTAACTTCCAAGGAAAGAGACACACTTTACGAAAACAGAATTAATCCAATTGCTTCTTTCCCATCTACTGGAATTGTTGTTTTTGGACAAAAGACTCTACAAGAGCTACCAAGCGCACTTGATAGAATTAATGTGAGAAGGCTTGTCATCTATCTTAAGAAGCAGATTTCGATTCTTGCCACTCAGATTCTATTTGAGCAAAATGTACAAGCAACTTGGGATCGGTTTACGGCCCTTATTGAGCCTTTCTTGGCAAACGTTAAGACGGAATTTGGTATTACCGATTACAAGCTTATACTTGATTCTAGCACGACAACTGACGATCTTATTGATCAGAATATTTTGTATGCTAAGATTATGATTAAGCCCGCAAGAGCTATCGAGTACATTGCGATCGACTTCGTTGTTACTTCCACGGGTGCTTCGTTTGATGATTAAAAATATGGGGCAATTTCCCCCACATCACTATTTAAAATAAAGAGGAGTTTTAAAATATGCCATTCTGGTCAACAAATTTCGGTGAAGACACCGCTCTAAAAGATCCTAAAAGAAAGTTTAGGTTTACTGTACAATTTCAAGGAGTCCAGGCCGCCCAGGGTGGCGCCATGTTGTGGTACGCCAAGACTGTTACAAAGCCCGGCTTTCAAATCGCGGCTGCTGAACACAAGTATTTGAATCATACATTTTATTATCCCGGATCTGTTACATGGCAGGACGTAAGTGTTACTCTTGTTGATCCTGTTGATCCAGATATGACAGCCACCCTTTCCGATATTGTTGCTGCTTCGGGCTATACTCCTCCCACTGATTCTACAACTTTATCTACAATGTCTAAAGCAAAATCAGCCGGTGCCCTGGGAACTGTTTACATTACTCAGGTTGATTCCGATGGTAATGATTTAGAAAAATGGACATTATGGAATTCGTTCATTACCGAAGTCAAATATGGCGATTTAGCTTATGGAGATGATGAGCTTACAGAACTCACAGTCACTCTTAAATATGACTGGGCAAGAGTTGAAACCATGGCCGATGGCTCTGCTGCCGTTGCTGGCAGCGGTGGCACAGAATTCTTTGGTGTATAATTATAAGACAAACAAAACAATGCGAGGTGTATATTGTCTAGAAATAGAGAGCGCGCCGGGTCACAACGACCTGATACAGGCGCCCCCCACTCAGTAGCAGGTGAAAATCCAGGCTTTTCTTTCGTCGTTCCTACTGAATTTGTTGAGCTGCCTTCAAAAGGTAAGTTTTACCCCCCCGGCCATCCTTTACACGATGAAGGAAGTGTTGAAATTCGTCAAATGACGGCGAAAGAAGAAGACATGCTTACATCGAGAACTCTTCTTAAAAAAGGAATTGCTATTGATCGAGTTTTGGAAAGCCTTATTGTTGATAAAAGTATTGATCCCGATTCATTATTGATTGGCGATAGAAATGCCATAATTATTGCCACCCGCGTTTCAGGATATGGCAACGATTATAACACAACCGTAACATGCCCGGCATGTAATGCTCAGCAGAAATATTCATTTGATTTAAATGATACTGATATTTTTTATGGCGAACCGACAGTGGAACGCGGAATTATTGACAATGGAGATGGCACGTTTAATACAACGTTGCCAAGAAGTCAAGTAAGTATCACTTTTAAGCTTTTAACTGGTAGAGATGAAAAAAGCCTTTTAAATGGAGTAGAATCAGATAGAAAACAGAAAATTACTGAACGCTCTGTAACTCGTCAGATTGTTAGTATTGTGACGGCAGTTAATGGCGATACTTCAAGTCAGGCAATTAATTACTTGGTTCAAAATATTCCTTCCATAGATTCTCGCCATCTTCGATTAATGTATAAAGTGGTGGCGCCCAATGTTGATTTAACTCAGAATTTTCAATGTGAAGAGTGCGCCCACGAACAAGACATGGAGGTTCCGCTTTCCGCGGACTTTTTTTGGCCTGACCGATAATTATATAGAAAATATTTATGAACAATTTTTCTTCCTAAAATATTCCGGAGGCTGGTCATTCACAGAAGCTTATAATCTTCCGGTTGGCCTAAGAACTTGGTTTGTAGAGCGATTAATAAAACAATTAGAAACCGAAAAAGAAGCATATGAGCAAGCAAGTAGCGGTGGTGGCGCAAAAACACAAACACTGACTTCTCATAATCAGCCCGGGCCACCGAAAAGATTTACGAGCTAGAATATGACAGAACAACAGTTCTGTCTTTTTCTATTACAAAACTATTTAATTTATAGACCTTAAGAAGGACCAGCAATGCCAGATCCCAAGCCGCCATCAAATTTAAAAGATCTTTCAGTTGAGCAAGTACAAGCGCTGGTAGACGCATATAAAAGGGCCTCCACAGCTGCCGGTGCCATGAGCGCCGAGCAGCTCAAGCATTTAAAGTTACTTGAAGAGGCTGTCGAAGCAGCAGAAAGACGACGAGAAGTTGATATTGAGCGTCGAACGCTTCTTAAGGCTGAAATTACAGATCTGAAGGACCGGGCCCAGGCTGAAAAATCGGGAATTCTTCAACAAGAATTGCTAAAACAAATAAAAGAGGCTCAAAATGAATCAGATAAAATTGCTTTAAAATTATTAAGAGAAAAAATAATAGAAGAAGAAGACTTATCTGATGAAGAGAAAAAACGCCTCGCGAGAAAAGAGAAAGAAAAAGAGCTTGACAAAAAACGCAACGAATCTTTAGCAGAAGCTAAAGCGCTTGCAAGCGATATCGGCAGCGTGTGGACAAAAATAGGAAAAGACTATTCAGCCCACCCCTTCTTTAACGTTAAGTCATTTTTAAGAATTGGGTCTGCATTCAAGAATCCTGTAGAGTTTTTCAAGACCCTCGGCACTACCGCTTTATCAAGTTTTGTTGATTCAATGATTGGTCTCGCATTTTCCATGGATCAGGCGAGAGCAGATTTCGAAAGAACAACTGGCGCAACGGAAAGCCAAACCAGGGCAATGCTGAAATCGGCCGCAGCCGCCCGAAGGTTTAACGTATCTGCAGAAGAAACAGCAAAGATAAACACATCTTTACGTGACGGTTTCACGGATTTTACCATGTTATCGACCGATATGCAACAATCAATAACTGACACCGGTGTAATGCTTAAGGCATATGGAAATATTTCCGATCAGGCTCTCTCCCAAGGTATGCAGACTGCCACTAAATACCTGGGTGAAACGCCAGAGATGGCCCGGAAAAGTATGATGTCAATTGCCGCATATGCTAAAGATCTTGGAGTCGAACCCGGCAAGCTGACTGAACAATTTGGAAAGATGGGCCCACAACTAGCAAAATTTGGCGATCAGGGCGGAAAAGCTTTTAAAGATCTTGCGCGAATTTCAAAGATTACCGGTATGGAAATGACTAAGATTCTTAGCATTACTGATAAATTTGATACTTTCGAAGAAGCAGCGAAAAGAACCGGACTTTTAAACGCCGCATTGGGTGGAAACTTTGTTAATGCGATGGATATGATGATGGATACAGATCCTGCAGCAAGATTCGAAATGATTCGCGATGCCATTGCTCAAACCGGACTTTCTTTTGACGATATGTCGTATTACCAGAAAAACTTTTATAAAGAAGCCCTTGGTTTAGATAGTGTTGGCGATCTGGCGCTATTGATGGCTGGTAATTTTGATGCCTTAGACGAGAATCTAGGCAAAACTAGCGACGATTATAAAGATATGGCCGAACAAGCAGAGATTATGATGTCCCTGCAGGAGTCTTTCAACTCATTGTTGGCAGAATTAGTGCCAATTTTACAGCCAATGCTTGATGAATTCAGAGCTTGGTTAATGGAGATAAAGAGCAATGACGAAGAGCTGGATAAATTAAAAGCAACACTTCAAGGGGTGGCGGATGCTCTTATCTTTGTGGTTAAACATTTTAAGCCTTTAATCCTTATCTTTCTTTTAGGGCCCACGCTTATAGCACCATTTATTGGGCTTGTTTTTTCATTAATTGGCGCCATCACAGGATTGGGTTCTGGCCTGCTGGGCCTAGGCGGCGCCCTCGGTGGGGCCGGCGCCGCCGCCGCACCATCGCTTCCCGTGCTTTTTGGATTTTCGTTGATGATTCTTGCAATCGGAGCGGCAATCATGATGGCAACTGAAGGATTTGCAGCTCTTGTTTTGTCTTTTAAGGACATAGGCGACAATGGAGAAGCAGCCGCGGATGCTATATGGAAGTTTACAGCAGCTTTTGGTGCAATGTTGGCATTAATGGTCATATTTGGCGGCGGCCCTCAAGCTCTTGCAGTCGGCGTCGGCGTCGGTACCATATTGGCAGTCGGCGCCGCAGCCATAGCGATGGGCCTGGGGCTGAGCCTAGGCGCTGAAGGTTTTGCCACATTCATGAACGAAATGAAGCCAGAAGCGTGGGCAAATATTGACAAAGGCGCGTTAGCGATAGTAAAATTCGCCGGCGCCATAGCGCTTTTGGCTGGAGCGCTAGCATTGATGGGCTTGCCGCTGCCCGTCGCCGGCGCCATAACTTTAGGTATTGCAGCTCTCGGTATATCAACGATGTTAATGGCTCTTGATGAGTTTATGTCGCCAGATGTCGAACCAATGGTTGAAGTATTGGGTTCTCTGGCGGCCATTTCAGAAGGTGGCGGTATGGGCGCTATAGAAACTTCAATGAACAACATTATTGCAAAGATTGATAATATGGACGAGGGCAACGCCGACGCCTTGGCATCAGCATTGCGAGCTACTTCCCATGCGCAAACAATAGCGCACGCTTTCGGTTTTCGCGCGCCAACGGGAGGGGGTGGGTCTTCCACGGGCGCCACCGGCGCCACTCCTTCGACCCCCGCAACACAATATATTACAATTGAACTTAATTTAGATGGAGATATTGTGGCCGGCAAGACAGTTAAAATCTTCGGCGATCTAGTTAGCGATGCAACGCTGGGCACTACTAGAGTTATAGCACAGCCAGCTTAAAGGAGCAATAATTAATGTCAACAAAATTCAAAACGTTTAACTCTTCGAAATTCGGAAGACCCTTTGAAAAATCGCGCGCCACCGCTGAAGACGTGAAAGCAGAAAGGGCAGACTATGAAGGGCAAGAAATCGATAATCCTAATACACGCGCATTTTATATGCAAAATCAACCTGATGGTTCAGACGCATATGCAAATAAGGGTTTTGCGATAAAATTTAAAAATACGATAACAAATGAAAAAGTTGATTTCAAAGCCTTTATAACTGCATATAATGAAACTTATAATTGTGACTGGGCTGCTGAACAAGTTTATGGTCGAGCTGATCCGATCCCAATGTGGAAAAGCACAACAAGAAAAATAACGCTAGCGTTCAAGATCCCGTGTTTTTCTGTTGGAGAGGGTTACGAAAATCTTGCAAGACTACAAACATTAATTAAGTCGCTATATCCTTCATACTCTAAGATGGGCGAAGCACAAACAATTGCACAATCTCCACTAATAAGAATTCAACTGATGAATCTGCTAAGTGATTATGGCCATGGCACCAGCGCCGGCGCAACTCTAAAAGATATGCAAGAAGGGTACAGTACTAGTTATTTCGAAGAAGGAGTTTTAGGATTTATTGGCAATCTAACAGTTAATCATAACTTAGAAGCACCAGATGCAGGCATTTTAGAAGTTGGCAATCCAAACATGGCTGGCGCAAATCTGCAGGAGGGGGGCGCTGTCGGCATCGTTCCGAAAGTAATAGATGTTAACTTAGACTTTACGGCTCTTCATGAGCATCCGCTAGGTTGGACAAAAGTAGGCAATACGTGGCACTTCGGTACCGACGAAGCCGGCGTCTACGGTCAGGACGAGGGCTTCGACGCTCGCCCCGAAATCGGCTTTCCTTATGGCGTGGACATTGATGGCATGGAAAATCCAACTTTTTACGATCTAAAGAAGGCCCAAAACGCAGCCGCTCAAAAATATACCGAAGAACAGAAAAAAAGACAAGTACAAACACAAGCTGAAGCAAACGCCAAAGCAAGATATTCGGGCCTATTCGGAAGTGTGCTACAAAGAAAAGATGAAAGGAAAGCACAAGCCGCGCATTACGAAGCATCTGTTGCTAGCAACCAGCAAATGATGGCCCAGTGGGACAAAGAAGACAAATACGAATCCGCGGCCAGCTTCGCCTCAATCCTCGGCCCCCAGAATCAATTTATCGATCTTGGGGATCCTTACCATGGCTTAACAGACGATGAGATAATGGATCTTTAATGACAGAGGAACACAGATATGCCTAGATACCAAAACAGCAGAATACTAACAAACGCAAGCAATTACTATAGATTCTTGAGAAAGAAGAGAAACAATGTGAAAGCTATTCAACAATATGCCACGCCCATTATTCGTCATCCATCTGTCGCACAACGCGCCGCCACCACAACAAGCACACATTTGTGGCGTTATGGCGATCGCTTTTATAAACTAGCTCATAACTTTTACGGTGATTCGCGATTTTGGTGGATCATCGCATGGTGGAATGGCGTTCCAACTGAAGCTGATATCAATTTCGGAGATGTTATTGAGATTCCTACAAATATTGAAGAAGCTCTAAGAGTTCTAGGGTACTAAGAAGAGAGGTTAATTATGGCATCAGATTCAGACGCTCTAAATCAATTCATGGGCGAGGCCGCCAAGGATCCGGAAGTTGTGGCTGCAGCCGAGCGCATTCGCGATGAACTTCCCAGCTGCATCGAGGCGGTTAATGAGGCAATGCACGCATATGAGCGCATTTATAGCGAGCTGATCGCGATCAACAATGCTGTATTTGGATATCCCATAGGCGCCGTCCTCCTCAGCCCCAAATTCACGAAGCCCGGGATATTCGACGACACTATGGAGTTTTATGACCACGTAGCCAAGGAATTCGATGACAATAAGATAGGGATGGCAATGGATTTCGAGAACTGGTATGCCCCCTTTTATACGTTGGTTCCCGGGCACAAGGTCAGTTCCATCCCAGATCCCTTCCCATATGGGCCTCCAGATGCCGGCTCGTGGGGCCCTGCAGATTACATTAGAACAAAAAGCAACGGTACCGTTCTGGATGCACCATACAGTCAAGAGAAACAAACAGATCCTGACAAGTTGAATGAGGCGACCATCGCCTCATTCAGCATCGATCGCATTCGCATCAGCGACGATGGCGGGATCCCTCAGCCTCCCATGTTTTCTTTTCGACAGGAATCATTTGGCGGCCATACTGCTTATTCCCAAAAAAGCGCTGAAATTGCCGGCGACTCTACTGCGCTTGAATCGATGGAAAGGGGTACCCCGTTTATAGAAGAACTCTATATTGAGGCATTAAAGGATCCCGATAAATACGGCGAAGTGGTTCTTGAAGAAGCATTTGGCGTCGTTAAAGGCAGAAATCATGGTGGTTTTGGCGTTGGCTTACATCATATTGGCTACGGAGGAAAGGAAACCTTATTAAGCTTGGTTGGTGAAAAGTATTGGTGGACGGACCCCGGCGCAGATGTATACGGGCCCGTCGCCGCCCCATCTATTTTCGACGTGCTGAATACAGAACGCCAAAGCCGAGTTGACATTCAGGAGGGGGCTTCCGTAGCGGAGAGTGACAGACGAGACATTGAAAGAATAACCGCAGAAAAATGGGAGGTATACCTTGCACTTAAAAAATTGGAGGCTGCATGCCAGCCTTCCGAACTTCCGAACTTAGGTCCCGGATGGTCGAAGTGTCACCCCAGCGGGCATGAGGGGATGGAGGCCATCGCCGAGGGCACATGGACAACCCCAGAGGGTGTCCGAGACCCATGGCCGGCCGAGTCCTTCACCAGCCGCCGAAACCGGATCGAGAGATATAAGGCCGAAGCCGAAGCATCTGTTCAAGGCTGGCATGGTGAGGGAACGGGCTATTCCGCAACAGGCGCCGGCGATCCGATGATGGTCACATCAGAATGGCCCCCCAAAATGCGTTGGCACCAAAAAGCCTCAATCTTTCTTACACAGGAAATTCCAACAGTCAAAGGCCGTCAGAAGACCACGATGCAGTACGTCGGAGAAGAACACGGACAATTGGAAGATCGGCCACTGTACGATTCCACCGCGACCGCGTATGGCGATATTGCTCCGGGAGAACCCGGCTATATATCAGATGCAGAAAGAGCCGCCTGGGGCAAAGACCCGGCCCTCACCGATCTTGGCGGGACTGTTGTATTCAAGCAACATAGTCGCGAGGAGATTATGGCGGGGTTTATCGATTTCCTCGCGAGTCCCCTGGCGAAGAGATCGGCAGCACCTCAAGGTTATTATGGTCTTGGTTCTGAATATAACCTCGATAGGGTGTATGGTGGGGTAGATGCAGTCAATACCACCGGCGGCACCCCTGGCGCCCTGCGGGTGATGAGAGAGAAAATGCTTGAAGCCGGCACACTTTTAGATAAGATAGAAGAAAACTCGCGCTGCATTCAAGAAATAACAGACGGTTATGATGGCGCATTTCTTAAGATGTTGCGAGATATTGAGCAAGAAGTTACTGGGCCGATTGATGCTGCAGAAATAGCGTTAAACTTTTATTGTAGATGGGCCCGCGGAGATACTCGACTTGAGGGCCCCACAGGAAAGACGGTATCGGCCGAGGGCTGTACCGATCGCGGCAAAAGAAAGCAAGAGGAACACAATAAAGCATCGCAAGAGCATGGTCTCGGAGAAATTCTCATAACTAGCGAATACGGACGCCGCATTCTCTATAGGGAACAGTGCTTTTTGCTTTCTTTCATTAATGAATTCATAGACTATAAAGTAAACAAAATAGAAAACAAATATGAAGCTGCCAAAAGGACAGAATTCGAAGGAGGTGTCGCACACGCAAAACGTTTGCCATATCACGCTAGAGGAAAAGCGGCCGGCGAAGACGGCGGCATTACCGCAAATGCATGTGTTATGGCGTCAGGAGATCCGTATGGTTTTATAAATAGACTTACACAAAACCCAACACAAGCTGAATTATTTAAAATCGAGCCTCACAAGTTGGGACATTTACAACCAATGATACGTCTATTTAAGATAGAATATGGCGCCGGTACAGTCGAACAACAACGAGAAATACCTTTTGAACAAAGCAGCAAAGATATCGCTGATGCCCTTTCTGATAAGAATAAGCGAGGTGCTGGAGTTGGAATTAAAAAGTTTTTGTTCGTATATGATGGTAGCAATCCATTTGCTGCAAAAAAGAGTATTAAAGCCAAATTGGTAATCTTTTCTAATAGTTTTGATGATCTACTAAAAGATAGAGGTGGTTGGCGTTATGTTGATCTAGCCTTAAAGACAGGGGGCTCTAAGTTGGCTGTAGGAGGAGAGAAGCTAGAATCGGGAGAATATGGATGTAGAAAATCAGTTTATGAAGAAAATGAAAATCTTTCAAAACTTAATTTTAGATTAAAAGCAGTTGTAGGATATGCTCGACCGTCCAATGATGCATTTTTGACACAAGCACAAAAAGACGCAATATATAATTCTTATGTAACTTTAAACCTTACGCCGACCGTTCATGATTTTGCTTTTGATGACATGGGGCGTGTTACACTTACAATTAACTATCTAGCTTATGTTGAAGATTTTTTCGATCAAGGTCTCTTTAATATTTTTTCAGATGTGGATATTATCAAGCAACAGACTCATCGAAGATTGCAGATGAAAAAATGGAGAGCAGAATGCGAGGCAGATGAAATTAACAAGATTAAAGAATCTTTTGCAGAAGAAGTTTTAGAAGAGAAGCGCACAAGTGTACAATCTGTGGTTGCAAGATTATTAAGAAGAAATAAAATAAAATATATTAATATTCCATATAAACAAATACAGCGTTTTACAAAATTTGGCCCTTTTGCGGAAATGACTAATTTTGATGTAGGGGACTTAATAAGAGACAGCGAATCCACACAAGAGGACTGGGAAACTTTAGTCCACGGCGCATTAGAAAATTATGGTGCCTCCGGACTGGAAGGCACCGAAAAGAAAGGCCTTGAGGCTGCTTTAGCTGTCACAAATCCAAATAGTGAAAGTTTGCCGTTTTTTTACGTTAGTGATCTGGTAGATGTTATTTTAGAACAAATTGACGAGGCCTTAGAAAAAATGCCGCCCATTATTGATGAGTTAACAGAAAATACGGTGGAATGCGATCGAGAAGTAGAAAAAGATAAATATGTAAAATTTAAAAAACAATTTGAAAGATTTAGATGTCTTTTGGGCCCTTTCGAGGTTATTAATCCTGCTAATGTTAGTGAGTCTTTCTTTGCATCTATGGGTGACATACCCATTGCATTAAAATATTTTATTGGATGGTTAACCAATAATCTGGCAAAAAAAAATGAAAGCGTTTATCCGTTAGCAAAATTTTTAAATGATTTATTTAATAATTTAATTAAAAACTTTTTGAATAGCGACGATTGCTATGCTATATCAGTTAAACAAAAAATAAGAGTACAGCAAGCAGCTCTAACGTCATATCCTCAGAGATACCAGGATAGCAAGGGCCCCACAAGAGACGAATTTACTGCAGCAATACTTCAATATGATAATAATCAGAAGGAAGCCGCTTCTCATGTTTTTCTTCACGAATGGTGGCGCCAACCCTTTTTAAATGTACATGGGCCCTCAGATAGCCCAATAGCTGAAAGAACAACGGAGAGTGAAATTAATTATTTAGCATTTTTTGCTGGAAGAACTCAACCGCTTGAAAAAATGAAAGGCATCAGGGCATTAGATGAACGGGTTGGTATTTTTCACTATATGTTAGGACAACCAAATGGGATAATAAAGAAGATCAATCTTACAAAAACAGACTCAAAGGGCCTCGCCGAAGTTAGGTTTGAACAGGACGGCTATGATGGATTAAAACAATTAAGAGTAGTTTATGATGTAACGGCTAAAACTTTTGCCAATGTTCAGGTGTTTCCTGGAACATATATATTTGTCGAACCTTTAGGATTTGCTCCCAACATGTCTTCTTATGGTGGCGGCGTTTATGATTTATCTGAATATGGCATTGGAGGTTATTGTATGGTTTATCGCTCAACCCATGTTTTTGGTCCCGGTATAGCTGAAACAGAAATCGAAGCAAAGTGGGTAAACTCCATTGAAAAATCTGCCGAAAAAGAAGAAAAAGAAGGCAAGGAAGCCAACTTGCTAGCCGGCGATAATGCTGCTGGATATAACAAATGTTCAGCCGACTGGCGCAAAAACGCATCATCTGGGTGGACCGGCGAAGGCACCGAAGGTGCTTTTGGGGAAGTTCAGCAGCAAGAAGGTGGAGTCATGGGCTTTTTCAGAGACACGATAGCCTTAATTACTAGTTAAAGGATTTAGGAAACAGAATATGTCAATATATTATAAAGAAAGCAATAGCGAAGAGATAGCTCAAATCTTTAATAAAAAAATTATTTATTATGGTGATATGGCAAGGCTTAGTCCAAAAAATGTGGTCAATTTTCATTTTGGTGAAAAATATTTATATGGAAGAGTGAGTGTTGATTCCGTTCCCATGATATTTAAATCTCAAAAAGGTTTAAAAAGGTTTACCGGTAAAACAAACAAAGAAGACTTGAAAGCAGTAAATTTTGTAGTAGACAACTTTGAAGCCATGGCCCAACGATTCAGAAAACATGCGAGAATGGGATTAATAGATAAAGACGATCAATACATGAGTGACTTAAAGGTTTACAAGGCATACGAAGATCCAACAGTATTATACACAAACTATGCAAGGGCTTATTTTAAATCCGTTGCAGCTGCTTTTAGACAAGAGAATTCAAATATAATAAATTTTGAACAATTCATCAATGCTTTAAATTCATATTTAGAGGCAACCACAAATAGTAAATTGCCATTCACGATGCCGGCTTTCATTAAAAGTAGACTATGCCCATTGTCCGTATCGGGTCTTGTAATTGAAATCGCAGACTTAAAGCACTCTAATGATGATCAAAAAATACAACAATTTGTTAATAGTAAAAATTGGGATTTTTATGCAAATACTTGTAATACATATGGGTTCATGATTGACATGAATGCGCCATGGCGACTGGTGGCTGATTTAGATACTGTTTCTATGTTAAGCTATGCTGCTAAGTATAAGATGCCAAATATATATTCCGTATTTATGACGCTATACCGATCGCCTGCCTATGGATATTTTAATAAGCTTAAATTTGATTTATTAAGGCTATATAACACGATAAAACCAACTCAGGCAACATTTGATGATGGGTGTACTCGGAGGATAATTACTCCTGTTGAATATACTAGTGAAAGTCTTGACGAGATTTTTGGTGAGGAATATTTTTTGAAGCTTTATTTTAATATTCGTTTTATGGAAGAAGAATCAAAATTTACTGATGCTGAAAAAAATAGATTAATCTCGGAAGCAATTCAGGTTTATCGAACACACGGCAAAGGCACAACTATTGCAATTTTTGAATCTATTTTAAATAAAATGTTTGACTATCGAGGCTCATTGAGTTATATTATAAAGGCAATCAATAAAATGAAAGCAGAACAAGAAGGATTAGATTCTGGCACCACAGAATCAACTTATGAGGGTGTTATGACCGGAGGTGGTTATTGATTTTTCAAGCACTTGACGATAAGTCAGAATGCATTGGAATTTATACAGACGGCAAGTTATCGTTTGATGATTTTCCAACAGATTTAACAAAGACATGGCGCTATAGTGCTTCCATTGCAGATCCTGATGTGGAATACGCCTGGATCCGCGCTGGAGGGCGCACCATTACTGATTGCTGCCCAGAAGATTTATGTAACGAGCTTCAAGCTGTTCAAAGAAAAATGAGAGCATACATCAAGTCTTTCAAGATCGCAAAAGTTAACATGATGGATCATTGTGCGTTTGATTTAATTCCTCATGATTTTCTTGTACGTTTTTGCGAGATTAAAAATAAAGTAACAGAACACGTTTTTGAGATTTATGAAAGGCCCGATAATTACGAACATCTCGATGGCGTATATAAGCTTTTACACAAGATTCGCTATCAGAAGCTTAATCTTAATAGCGAAGATTGTAAGCACCTGTTTTATTCTTCTATGAACCGTCAAAAAATTCAAGAACTCATGAAGAACTATAAGACGATTGATTACAATATGTTTGGAACAATCACAGGAAGGCTCACCACTCATCCTGAATCGTTCCCGATGTTAACTCTCAAGAAAGAGCTGCGAAGAGTGATCAAGCCTCATAATGATCTTATGATGAGCCTTGATTATAACGGCGCAGAAATTCGTACATTATTAGATTTAAGCGGACAAGAGCAGCCAGAATATGATATTCATGAATGGAATATTCAGAATATTATCAATGACTTAGAAATGACACGCGAGGAAGCAAAGCTATATTTCTTCGCATGGCTATATAATCCAGAATCAAATGATATCGAATCAGACTATTACGATCGCAAGAAAGTTCTTGACAAATACTACATAGATGGCCATATTCATACTCCGTATGGACGCAAAATTAAAGTGGAACAGAGAAAGGCCTTAAACTACTTAATCCAAAGCACAACGGCAGATCGCGTATTGTCAAAGGCAGTTTTAATTGATCAAATGCTTGAAGGTAAAAAATCATTCATTTCACATATCGTACACGATGAAATTGTGATTGATTATGCAGATGAAGATAGGGGCATTGTGGTGGGAATTAGAGAGGCGTTTGAAGATGGTTATTTGTCAAACTTTAGAGCAGGAAAAGATTATTATAATCTAAACGAGATAAAGCTGTGATCTCAATTATTGGCTTAGGTAATGCTGCCTCAAAGATTGCCGAGAAATTCAAACAAACAAAAAACTACAGTGTTTATCTTATGAATGACAAGATCGAGAGAAATTCGAAATATAAATTCAAATTAAAAACATACGAAACACCAGAAGAGTACGAGGCCAATATTCCAAATGTAGGTAAATTTTTAGACTCAACTGACGATCACATACAGATTTTTGTTGTAGGCTCATCCTTTAGCTCGAATTATTCGTTGGGAATCTTACAGCAAATTAAAGATAAAAAGATAGATGTCTTTTTTATTCAACCCGATTCCGAACTAATGACCGGCCTTCCAAAAGCTTTAGACAAGATTGTATTTAGTATTTTGCAGGAATACGCACGTTCAGGTTTATTTAATTCCATTACTCTTTTATCTAATGTTCTGATTGAAAAAACAATTGGAGACATTCCAATTAAAAAGTATTATGATATGATTAATGATTCAATTTTTTCGACAGTTCACTATGTAAACTATTTCAATCATGCAGAGCCAGAAATTGGAATAGTTGCAAAGCCATTAGATATCAGCCGTATCAGAACTTATGGAGCTTTAGATATAAAAAATCTTGAAGAAAAATGGCTTTATAAGCTTGACATGGATCGAGACATATGTTATTATCTATGTATAAACAAAAACAGATTAGAAAACGAAGGAGGATTACATAAAAGAATTGTCGACATGCTCAAAGAGAAACCTCGAAATGCATTTCGCAAGATTTCATATGCAATCTATGAAACAGAACACGATGACTTTGGGCTCTGCGTTGCCCACACTAACGCAATACAAGAATACACTTGACAAGCTACGTTGAGTGTTATACAATAGGAATCAAGGAAAGCTTGATTTACTTTACCCAACAACAGGAGAAAACTAAAATGGGAATTGATATGGAACTAATGCGAAAGAAGCTCGCAACCCTTCGCGGCGAAGGAAATAAGGACGCAAACTCACCCTGGTTCAAGCCAGATGAGGGCGATACAGATATTCGGATCGTGCCGACAAACGATGGCGATCCGCTTAAGGAAATGTTCTTCCACTATAATGTGGGCGAGCATCGTGGTGGCATTATGTGTCCAAAGCGCAACTTTGGAGAAAACTGCCCCATTTGTGAATTTGCTTCTTCGCTCTGGCGCGAAGGAGTAGACAAGAACGATGAGGAGAGCAAGAAGCTTGCAAAGTCACTCTTTGTGCGCACTCGCTATTTCTCGCCCGTTGTTGTGCGTGGCCGCGAAGACGAGGGAATTAAAGTCTACGGCTACGGAAAGCAGGCTTACGAGTTGCTTTTGGGATACATTCTGGATCCCGAGTATGGTGATGTTACCGACATCAACGAGGGAACGGACATTACCCTTACCTATACAAAGCCCACCAAGCCTGGAGCATATCCTCAGACAAACCTGAAGATGCGTCGAAACACGTCCACCCTCCTGGAAGAGGCAGATGCGATCCCCGCCCTCCTCGATCGTATGCCCGACTTTGATGGTCTATTTGATCGTCTTAGTGCATCCCAGGTCGACGCAATCTTGGATGAGCAGCTTTCCGGAAATTCTTCCGCTGAAAGTCGCTCTTCTGAGACAGCCAAGTACGGTGCCACTGGTAAGAAAAGTGATGTAGACCGTGCCTTTGATGAATTGATGAGCGGCTGATCTAACTAGGTGCGTCTAGGACCGATGGCAGAGCGGGGCTAAAATACTCTGCCACATTTTTATCCAAAGGAGGGATTATGAAGTACGCCGTACTGATCGCCGCATGCGCTCTAATGAGTGGATGCGGAGACGCTGACGAAGACACCGGTGAAGACACCGCCGCTGTCGCAGAGTAATACAAAAAAGCCGCTGGCAGACCGGTGAAAAGTCTGCCGCTTTTCTTAACAAAGAGGGACACATGGCAAAGAAAGCAAAAGCAGGTCGTGTAGCAATGCAAGACCTAATGAAATTAGTAAACAAGAAAGCCGGCAGAAGTGTCGCGCACGACTTAACCGGAGACAATCCAACCTCCGTTAAAGATTGGATCCCAACAGGCTCTCGCTGGCTTGACTCTATTATTTGCAAGGGTCACCGCGCCGGCATTCCTGTCGGAAAGGTCACAGAGATCGCAGGATTAGAGTCCACAGGCAAATCTTACATGGCCGCTCAGATCGCAGCAAACGCTCAAAAACAGGGGAAGCTCGTTGTATATTTTGATTCCGAGTCAGCAATCGACCCAGCTTTTTTAGAGGCAGCAGACTGCGATTTGAGCCGTTTAATGTACGTTCAAGCATCGTCCGTCGAGTTTGTGCTGGAGACAATCGAAGAGTTACTTGGAGCAACTGACGAACAACTAGTTTTGATCTGGGATTCACTCGCATTTACACCAGCAATTTCTGATGTTGAGGGCGATTTTAATCCTCAATCATCGATGGCAATGAAGGCGAGAATTCTAGCAAAGGGAATGTCGAAGCTGACGATTCCTATCGCCGATAAACAAGCAACGTTTATTGTCCTCAACCAATTGAAGACAAACATTCCACAAGGACCAGCCGCAAGATCGATTGCGATGACTACGCCTTACATGACTCCCGGTGGAAAAGCTATGATATATGCGTATTCTCTGCGTATTTGGCTCACCGGTCGTAAAGCCAAGTCTTCATTTGTTACAGATGAGAAGGGATTTCGTATCGGTTCGGAGGTTAAGGTTAAACTTGAAAAGTCTCGCTTTGGAACTCAAGGTAGATCCTGTGCTTTCCGGATTCTTTGGGGCAACGAGGTTGGGATCCGTGATGAGGAAAGTTGGTTTGATGCGATTAAGTCATCTGATTGCTTGACTTCCGCCGGCGCATGGTATACGTTAAAGTTAGACGACTACGAGAAAAAGTTCCAACCATC
>Ga0209434_1000260_pt1 | contig 27317 bp, 34 predicted proteins | sample ETNvirnome_2_300_FD_184068 | JGI IMG/M metagenome (GOLD analysis project Ga0209434, IMG submission 184068) | Marine viral communities from the Pacific Ocean - ETNP_2_300 (SPAdes) (version 2) | ecosystem: Environmental > Aquatic > Marine > Oceanic | place: Pacific Ocean | collected 2013-06-22 | reverse complement strand
AACCCATTAACACAACTGGAGGACCAGGGTAGCACCCTGAACGCGCAAACCGGTTCGCAGGGGACCGCGCGGCCCCATCACAGGGACACCAGCAACACCGCTTGTGCACTGTTCAGCCCGAAACCCAACGGCCTTCACGGCCTTACGGGCTGCTAACAGATAAAGCCCAGCGGTGGGCCATTCCCGCAAAGCCCTGACACGTAGTGAGAGCGCCCCCGGCAAGGGTGGTACGTGTCGACAGACGGGCGGAGCCGTGGTGTGACGAAAGGTCACGCTGGCGGCTAGCTACAGGCGCCGAGCACTGAAAAGAAAGCCGTCGCCCAGTAGCGCTGAACCCTTCGCGGGTTCAAACCAGCCAACCGACTGTCAGCAATGCCCACGCGGTAGCGCGCTGACCTGCTCGGTTGACTCGTTTGAGTGCGTGAAACCCACAACGAGACAGGAGCTAGAAACGATGAGCGAGCGTATCAGGGTGAAGGTCCGACGCCAGAATTGCACAAACCCCAACCACGACGGGGAGCTGATTCTGCGGCGAGTGATCGAGCGCCTCAACGAAACCTTGGGGCTCGGAGAGCAGCGCGAAGTGCAAAAAACGCTGAGTGAAGTGATATTGCCGGACCTGATCGAGCTGTACAGTGCCCTGAGTCCCTCTGACTAACCCAACAACCCACAACGAGACAGGAGCGAGAGACTATGACACGCGACGATTGCCGGGCCTTCGTTTACCCAAACGGATTCAAGTTTGCACTAGAGGACACGGGCGCGATTGCTGACGCTTGCCGGGACTTTCACGGCGGGCAGTGGTGCCCGCTGTATCGCCTCCAGTCCAGTTGGGAGGCGACTCCCGAGCTAGTGTGCGAGGCGGAGGCTATCCTGGAAGAGACGGTCCGCGCCTGGGAGGGTGGCCTGCCGGAAGAGGCGGAGGGCTCGAACGACGACGCCGACAAAATGGACCGGGAGATAGCCTCCGCGTGGCAGGCCGTAGAGGACCTCGAACGGTGGGCCGATGGTGTCCGCGACTTGCTCGAAGACTAACCCAACAACCCACAACGAGACAGGAGCTAGAAACGATGGATAACACCACCGAGACAAAGAACAAGTGCGAGGCCTTCGACACCGTCGCCGGGATGCTCGGTCGAGCGCACCGAGAATTACAGGCTGAGCTGTGGACAATGCACGGCGCACTTGGCGAGGTGCGCTACGACACGGAGAGTGCCCAGCACGCCGATTTCGCGCTGATGGGCGAGATTGCCCAGGCCGTCGAGTCGCTCCGCGCAGTGAAGGCAACAGTGGCAAAAATCGCGCACGCCTACCGCTGCGCGGAGGGCTCCTAACCCAACCCAGCACAACACAACCCAACACTTGACAACACAGACAGCCGCTGGCAAGGTGGCCTCACCCAATGACCCGGAGAGAACGATGGCAGGCGAAGACTTTCCCAACAACCTAGACGACCTTTCATTGATTGCCCTACACGGGCTTTCGCTAAAAATCAGGGCAGCGTCTCGTGACGGATGGCCCGCGCCGGAGACGCAGCCCAGCGACCGTGACGAGGAGGGAGACGACCTGACGAACGAGTAGCAAACCCCAACCCAACCCAACAACCCAACAACGGGAGTCGCTACCCCATGAAAGACTTAACCGTCATCGACGACAAGACGTGCTTCTCAAAGGGCACAGGCTTCGCCACAGTAGAGCACCGCTGGTGCAAAGACCTTGGAATGTTCGCAATCGACCGGCCTATATTCACCATTCGCGACGACAACGGGCGCGTGGCTGCTAAGGGTTCGTGTCTATGGAGAACGTCAGCTTGTGACGGTTGCTTCAACCTCAAGTTTTACGGGATGTATCAACGCGATATGAACGCCCGCGACGTGCGCAACGAGCAGTCATGGCAGGCCCTAACGGGCGCAGCCCTGAGCGATACGCTCGACCGGAAGCGCACGCGCCAGACCGAGCGTGTGCGCTACATGTCACGCGGTGAAGCCTTCCGGGACCCTACAGACGTGCGACGCATCGAGGACACCGCCAACGCCAATCCAAAGCGCAAGTTTTGGATTCCTACCAGGGCATGGCGCAGTCGCATCATGCGACCGCTTATCGTGGCCCTGTGGAAGCGTTGCCCGAACCTCAGAATCCAGGCATCTACAGACGTGACCACAACGCGCGAAGAGCAGGCCAGTCTCGACGCTGAGGGATGGTCGACCATGTTCTTCGGCGACGATGAGGCCTTCGAGACCTTGACGGGCGAGCCTCGCCACCTGTGCGCGAAGACTTGGGAGCATGACAAGGGAGCCTGCGCCAAGCGTTGCGGCAAGGGTGGCTGCTTTGACAAGGGCCAGACGCACGTACACCTGAAACAGCACTAGAACCCACAACCCATGACCGGAGAGCTAGAACCATGACAAACTTCTCACACATTGCGCACGATGACCACGGGCTGACGCCCGGACACGTTGACCTACTCCAGACGGAGCCGGGCATAGCGAGCCTGCCAGACGGTAGTTTTGTGCTGGTGGTGGTGCCGCTGCCCGCGCACCTCGACCCGCTGCCATGCGCCCTGTACGGGCCTGCGGCGGGTGATGGCCCGGTCGCCAACCAGGGCGTCACGCTGGAAACACGAGGCAACCGCGCCGGACCGTCTCGGCTTATCGACAGGCCGCACCGCCCCGCCCGCAACATGGTAGTAATAGGCATCAGGGGCGGCGTGTGCTTCACCGCTTATGGCTCGCGAGCGCCCGCGCCATCTCCGATGGAACCATGGGATGCGGAACGAAAAAACGCGCAGGGCAAGGTGTCCGCCGAGGAGGTGGACCACGCACGGGCCTTCTGGTCTGTGCATGCCCTGGCGCGATAACGGATAGGCGGGGATAAGCACCTGCCGCGCGGGGTGAGGCACTCCCCGGCGATAGCCGCTTGCTTGGCGGTAAAAGGGCCCCGTGGCTGGATGGCTCGCTGGCGAGGCAGCGTTAGTTTGCGCCCGATTGACATCTAACCCAGACGCCACCCCACACGTCGACCCGTTGGCGACGGATGTGTGGGGACTGGGGACACCCCGCAAGGGCTGGTGTCGAGAGGACAAACCGTGGACCTGAGCCCAAAAGGCTGAGACGGGAAACGGGGGAAGCGCGAGCACCTCGCACCATTCACCCAACCCATGACCGGAGAGCTAGAACCATGGACTACATTTTTACGCTTGAATCCCAGTGCGACCTAGTCCCCTGTGGCGTTCACGACGGACTTGGTGGCGTCCTCCTGTTCAAAACAGAGGCCGCAGCATGCGAGCATGTGGAGGCGATTCCACGGCACGAATGGATAGAATCAGGTGCGGTGGTCGGCTGGAGCCGGTTCGAGACACTCGACTTGCCACCGAAACACGACGCTATGTCGCCCGGCACACTCTACAGGCTCCAAGGGGCCTCGGTGGTGGCCCTCTGGGGGCGTCGAGCCTACGATGCGGACGGTACACCATTCAACGACGGCCTGGACGAACTGGGCGGGTATTGGCGCCTAGTTCGCGTGCCGGTCGGGCCGTAGGCCCGCACCATTCACCCAACCCATGACCGGAGAGCTAGAACCATGAAGCACACACCAGGACCCTGGACAATCGAAGCGGACGCCGAGAAGGCCGGACGCCACCCCTTGCACGACAACCGACACGTTGTGGCCCAGAGCGGCACGGTCTGCGACCTGCGAGACCAGCCCGCGCAAGCCGCAGACGCCCGCCTCATCGCCGCAGCGCCTGACCTGCTGGCGGCGCTGAAACGGGCGGCGCGAGTGTTCGAGGACCTCCGGCACTGCAAACTCAACGCGGGCGTCCGCGCCCGCCTTGGCTCAGCGCCTGCGCTGGGCGCTCAGGCCGCCTGCTACGACGCAATCGCCAAAGCCGAGGAGGGATAGAGGCATGACATGGCTTGACCGCCTGCCGCATGACGACAGCGCCGCGCAGGGCGTCGACTGGGACGCCTGTGCGTGGTGCGGGGAGGCCTGGGCGCTCCCGGGCTGCGCCGACTCGATGCCGCCCGACGCCACCCCGCAGCCCGACAGGCTCAACAAGACCCGTCACGTTGTGACGTGTCCCCACACAGACGCCGAGGGGAAGGCCTTTGCCTGCCCTGGCTGCGTCGAGTCAGGCCGGGCCGACACACACCCCGACGAGGAGTGAACGCTACGCAACGGTTGACAACGCCGTCGCCGCATGCTAGAGACGCCCTACCCATTGACTCGAACCCGGAGAGCTAGATGAGCGCCATCAAGAACAACCTCGACAAGTTCCCCGACACCCAGGCCTTTGACCAGGGCGAGAGCTTTGGCCGCCACGTTGCGGGGCAAGAGTTGCTGCCGCTGCTGAAAGAAGCGGCCCTGTGCCTAGCCATGGCGCGCATCGCCATCGCGGGCGTTATTGATAACATCGAGTGCCCACCAGTCACCCCAAAACCCACCACCCCAACTGACGACGAGTCAATCCCCTTTTAGGAGCCGACCATGGAACTGCGAGACCTGTTTATCGATGACTGGGACGACGGCGAGGGGATGCCCTGGCTGACGCTCACCCCGTGGAAGGTCACGGCGAACCCGAGTGTGCTGGAGGCCAAGCTCCACGCTGCCAACGTGGTGCGCGAGTACACTGGCCACGACGGAGACCGCCCCGTCTACGGGTCGGAGAGCGTCACCGCGAGCGTGTGCTACGACCTCGAAGACGGCACGACCACGGTCAACGTGGCCATTGGCGAGGCCGATGGGTTCAACCTGACGGCTCCGAGTCACCCGCTCATGGTCGACCTGCTCGACGCATGGACCCAGCACGCCGCGACATCCCTTGGGTCTTGGCGTTGGGAGGACCCCATCCTGCTCGCCCTGGCGCTGGTGCGGAGCATCGAGGGGTGCGACAGCTTCGAGGCGGCCTCGATGCCCTTTCACCACGCACGCTACGCGCAAGAGGTGACGGCATGAAGAAGAAGACGACCTTTGACATCAGGCGAGACGGTGAGGCGCTGGCCATGCGCCTGTCTGAACTGTTCGCCCAGGAGGCCGCAGAGGGCCCGACCGATGCGGTGGCAGGCGCAGCCAAAGAGGTCAGCTCGGCCCTGGCGCAGTACGAGGGCGACCTGGCCGAAAAGTTCCTGGCCATCGACTTCGCCACGAAGCGAGCCGCGCAGGACATCGACGGGCTCAAGACTCAGATTGCCACGTTCAAGCGAGCCATCGCGGCAGCGCAGCGGACCGTCGAGCGATGCAAGGAGCTGAGTATTGCCCTCTTTCACAGTCGACAGGCCACGTTGGGCAAGGAGGAGGGGCGCCACATGAATCTGCCAGACGGCAGCAAGGCGTGGCTGGTCCAGAAGGAGACGGTTCCCCGGGTCGTGTGGGCCCAGCGCAACGAGCACCTGCTACCTGACGACGTGAAGGTGGAGGACACCGTTACGCGCGTCGATAAGGACCTGCTCCTGGAGTGGGCAGAGAGCGCGACCCCGCCCACCGATGCCCATGGAGAGCCCGTGGTCCGTATCGAGTGGGTCGACCCCACGCACACGAGGAGGCGGTGATGGCAGGCGGCAACATGCTCGGGTTCACGCCGAAGGGATTACGCGAGCTTATCAAGCACCTGGAGGGGGAGGTGCGCCTCCTCGATGGGCTCGCCACGCTGGACCCGACACGTCGTGAGATACACGACGTGGCGCGGACGCGAATCCACGCCCAGATTGAGCGCGCCGCAGAGGCTTTGCAGGCCAAGGAGGGCGGGTGATGGACGACACCCCTTACGAGATTCTCAAAGAGATGTGGGTGCAGCTTGTGAAGATGGGCGCCAACAGCCCAGAGCACGACATGCACGCGCTCTACCTGCCGCTTAGCGAGTGGCTCGACAACAACAGGCCCAAGGAGTGTCGGGGATGAAGTGGACACCGAGGACCGACAAGGAACTCAGGCGAGCCATTGAGATGGCGCAACCCGCTATTGAAAAATCCAAGCAGGCCAGCGGCAAGTTCAGCCAGTCGGAGGGATGGAGCATAGTTGCGGGCATTCTCATGGCATCTAGCCCTGGGTTGGTCGTGACTGGCAAGTCCTGTTGGAGCCGGTCAAAGCGGCTGGATGCCGCAGCCGCGAAAGACAAGGGCCCCGCCTGCCTCTTTGATATCTCCGTCCACCAGTCTGCGCTAGAGGATGTCGCAGTGAGGATGGCGGGCCTAGAGGGGAGGATGAGAGTGCTGCAGGAGGGCATCGAGACAATCGCAACCGTTGTAGTGGAGATATCTAACCGCGCAGGAGGAAACCCATGAGTAACCCAGGACCCGAGCTATTCAAGGCCATGCTGGCCTTCCAGGCGACCAACCCGAGCGTCGCCAAGGGGGGCTATAACCCTCACTTCAAATCGCATTACATCACGCTCGAAGACCTGACCGCCGTGGCGAGGGGGTGCAACGCACACGGCCTCGTCTTCTATCAGTACCTGGACGGCGGCGCCGATGGGTCAGACTTCTGCGTGACCACGGTGGCGCATGCCGAGAGTGGCCAATACGTCGAGGCCCGCGTCAGGCTGCTCTACGGCAAGGTCAACCCGCAGGGCCAGGGCTCCGCGACGACCTTCGCCCGGCGCTACGGTCTCGGCACGCTCTTCGCCCTGTGTGAGACGGAGGACGACGACGCCATCAAGGCCATGGAGTCAACCGGCAGGCGCATGCAGAAGAACGAGCACACCAACAAGAGCGAGTGGGCAGCCCCTCCGCAGGACGAGGGACGTGACAACGTCCCTTTTGATTCAGGGGTGGGCGCTGAGCAGTCATCGCACCACCCCTCATGGGAGCAGGGCCGCAAGCTCTTCCACGAAAAGCTGAGCAGGCTCGACGTCGATTACTACGAGGTCGCGGCCTGGATGGAGTCCAAAAACAACCCACGACCCAGCGGTATGAATGAAAAGCAACGACAACAACTTGCAGACCGTCTGTGTACGACTGACGGTCTCCATCAATTTCTCAACTGGAAAGAGGAGCGATAGCCATGGCACTGAGAAGGGGAAACCGACACTCGAAGATGTCGGATTACGAGAAGAGTCTGGAGCGGACGGACTCCATCGTGGTGGGGGCTCGCATTCCGCTGTACGCGAAGCTGGCCCTGGAGAAGTACATCGTGGCGTTCAACCGGGAGAACCCGGGGGCCGCGATGACCATAAGCCGGATGACCGCAGCGCTTCTCGAAGAGTTCCTTCGGAAGAAGGGCCTTCTGGATTACGAGCTGAACCTGACCGACTAGCGCACTGCTTCGACTGCGGCAGGTTCTGCCGCTCAGGCGAGACGAGGTGTGGGCGATGCGACGCCCGCGAGCAGCGATTTCAACAACGGCGTTTGCGCGCCGCACAAAGGAGAAGGACCAGTGGCGAACAATGTGATTTTAATGGGGCGCTTGGGTGCGAAGCCGGAGTTGCGTCGAGTGGGGTCAGACAACACTCCGGTGGTGGACGTGTCGATAGCGACCAGCGCGTTCAGCAAGGGTGAGAAGTCGACTGACTGGCACAACGTCACCCTCTGGGGCAAGCAGGCGGAGCTGATCTGCACCCAAGACAAGGGCGACCAGGTCTACGTCGAAGGCGCCCTCAAGTCTGACGAGTGGGAGGACAAGGAGGGCAACAAGCGCCGCAAGGTCTATGTGCGCGCCTTCCGCTTCGAGTTCTGCGGGCCTCGGCGTAACGGCAACGCCCAGCAGACCGGCGCAGTGGGCCCGAAGTCCAACCCCTACGCTGACGATGACCTCAGATTCTAGTATAGGCTGGCAGTTCTGGCCCTCGGTGGTGCCACAATCAACAACCGTGAGGTCCGCCTCATCGACCACTCCACCGAGGGCCATATTTAATGCACGCACTCATCGTCACCCTGCTCCTCGCCGCCTCGATGCCCGTCTCTGACCGCATCCTGGTGGAGCGAGCCGCTCAATGCGGCGTAGACCCCTATCTGGGGGCTCATTTCCTGGAGATAGAGGCCCTGGCGGGCCTACCCCCTCACTTGCGGGGCATGACGCTCGCAAAGGCATGCTTCGAGTCTCGCGGGAACACCGAGGCCATCGGGGACGGGGGCAAGGCTGTCGGAATCATCCAGCTCTGGCCCTGGGCCGAGCAGTTTATCCACGACAGGACTGACCCCATCGCCAGCATCCACGTGTTCCTCGGCAGGCTGGTGACGACCGAGAGGACGGTGCATCGCTACTGTCCAGAGGTGCGAGACAGGTGGAAGCTCGCCTGGATACGAATCAACCGAGGCCCTTACTGGCGCAGGGTCGACCGCAAGGGTGAGGCCCGATGCTCGGGGACGTCACCGGCAGGCATGAAGGTGTTGCGAAGATGGCGCAGGCTGGCCCTACGTCTCGCCAATCTTGTCGAGGACGGTGTCTAGCTTGCGGTCCGCAGTAACTCGTCAGTCACGGTGGCTGGTCTGGACCATCACCTTCAACTCTGCGGTGGTCTTGTCCAACTCTGTGAGCACGGTCGCGGTCTTCTCGACCACCTTGACGAGCCTGGCCTGCTGCTCCTGGATGGACCGCACGTCGGACTCCAGCTTGACGATGTCGTCCTCATGCTGAGCGGTCGCAACGACCAGGGTCTTCTGCGTGTCATCGGCCTGGGCCATGCTGACGGCAGCGGAGACCACCAGGGTGAGGATGACGCCCGCCCAGGTGGCGAGCGCTACCACGTTCTGCCTGGCCCATGACCCAAAACTCATTTGTCCTCGGTCTCCTCTTCTGCGCCCTCGACTGCGGCCTCAATCTTACCACCTGCCACGCTGGCTACGCGAACAACGAGCATGACGATGGGGGTAAGCACGGCTCCGATGGCCACGCCGTAGTCCATCGGGTCGAGGATGACGAAGCCGCCCAGGTGGAGCAGGCAGGCCACCATGGCGGTGGCCACCAGGGCGCTCTCGGGGGTGTCGATGGGCTTTGAGTGAACGGTCTTCTTCACGGCTATTCCTCCTCGTCGAAGATCTCAACCCCGACACTGTCGTCTATCTCCATGGTCCCTGACTCGATGAAGACCCTGTCGGTACGCAGCGCCGCGAGGGCCTCTGCAATCTGCCCCACCGGGACCATCTCGATGGCGGAACTTGCCGATGCGAACGTATCAAGTCCAGTGGTTCGGGCTAGCGCACCGAGAAAAGACGCAGCCACCAGCGGAATGCCCAGGAATTCCTTGTCTTTGTCACTTAGCGCCATCGCAATGCTCCTTGAGGACCTTGCTGCTGACGAGCAGCTTCTCGGGGGCTGCGATGCACACACGCACCACCTCGGGGTCGTCAGGCGAGTGGACCACCAGGCAGGTGCCCTGGCCGTCGACCTTGCTGAGCTTCCAGCCACCCGTCTTGAGATGGTAGGTGCTGCCGCATCCCGCGAACAGCATGAGTAGAATCATAACAAGCAACTGCTTCACGCCTCTTCCCCTGGCTGTGGTGTAACGCGCACGAACCCTACCAGCCTGCTCCACGCCTCGTCACCCTCTGTAATTACTTCCTTGGCCACGGCACCACCCCCTCGGACACGGCTGTGGCCGTAGCCCGAGGAATTGCCAGCCACGCAGGTCACGGTGCGGGCCTCGATGTCGATGTCCACAACGATGCCGGTGTGGCCCTGGCGGTTGATGCCGTCGAGCACCTTGAGCCTGTCGGTCTCTGGCTTGGACATGCGCGTGCGCACGAAGATGAGGCCTCGATAGGCCGGCTCATCCCAGATGCCATCTCGGCTTACTTGGCGCTCCGGTGGCGCCTTTATCCAGTGGCTCACCGCCCTGCCTGTCCGCACGTGCTCGATGGCGAAGCCAGCTCTGGCGACCTGACGGCAGCACGAGGAGACGAAGTAGGCGCACCAGGGTGGGCGCTTGGACGGTCTGCCGCCACCATCGTGGATAAACCAGGAGACGTCTGGCCCAGCGTTGGAGCCCTCGCTCTCGGTGGCCCCCTGCTCCAGCCATGCCTCGGCCACTGACGCCAGAGCGTCTTGTGGCCTGACCCTGGAGCGGATGGCGCGGATGAAGTCCTGCATGAGCGTTATCACCGGGAGTACCGCCTTGGGGATGGCCTGCGTGGCTTACGCGCTCTGCGCGGCGTCGCCCTGTAGCCGCGAGACCCCTTGACGTCTGGGTAGTCGGCGTGGCCGCCACCCAGCACCTCCCACAGCGGCGGTGCGAACTGATGCACGAAGGCGTTGCGCTCCTCCTCCCCGATGTGTGGATACATCGTGCGGATGGCGGCCTCTGAAGCGCTCTGCGCCATGATGGGGGTGTACGCGCCCACGATGGGGCGTATGAGCCCGTTGATGATGAAGCTCTCAACGTCGTTCATCTCGGAGGCAGGCATCCCCATAAAGTCCTGCTCCCTGAGCGGGCGACCAAGGTAGTCCTTCTGGGTAAATATCGTCCACGCTGCGGACGTGAGTGGGTCCAGCTTGTTTCGCACCATCCGACTGAACTTGTCCCCGGCCCCTTCGCCCCAGTCAGATATCAGCGTGTGGTAGGCCCACTCTGCGGGGTCGTCAGACTTACGCCACGCCTCAATGGGCGTGAAGTTGAGCGGGAGGAGGTATCGGACGGACGTTGGTATGCCGCCGAGCGCGTCGAACCTGTGGGTGCCGATGCGGCCCTTCAAGAAGTCAGCGCTGCCAGGATTCATGAAGTTGTCCAGGGCCTCCCCGGGGTCTCGGTCATCGTCGAAGGACGCAGCGATGACAGACATGGCCCCCAGGCCAACGCCGAGCCCGATGCTCCTGCCCACCCTCTTCCTGAACAGCCTAAGCGCCTTGGGGGACACGTTCTTGAACCGGCCGTGCCCACGGCTGGCTGCGATAAGCTGGAACGGGTGAGAGAACGACTCGAAGCGGGACGCTGTGAACTTGGGCGCAAACAAGATGTTCCTGAGAACCTTATTGATCACGTCGACGCCCTGGCGGTCGCTTACGCCAAAAGTCCACTCGCCACGGCCAGAGCTTGCGTTGATAATGACGGCGAGGGCTTCGGCATCTGCCCTGGGGACCACGTTCATCGCCAGGTCGATGCGGCCAAACTCTGCCCGCTCATCTGGGGTGAGGCTGGGGATGTCTTCCTTGGCCAGGAACAAGTCCTGGTCGCCCTCGCGCAGGCGTCTTGGTTTCGATGGCGGGGCGTTGGCCTCAATCATCGCGGTGATGACGGCGTCTCCCGCCTCGGGCGTAACAGCGTCAAGGTCCGCGCCCTCTCCCTCTGCCAGGATGCGAAGACCGTCGTCGAAGTTGACCGAGCGCAGGCGGTTTAGGGTGAGGCCAAACAGGTTCTGGGACGGGGTGATGAGGTGCTTGCCAACGCCCTGGAGGAGCTTGCCGCCCTCGTCGAACGCATGGGTGGCGAAATACTCCTCCTTCGCGTCAAGTCCGCTCTTGCCTGTGTTCGATCTGCCTTCGACCTCACTCATCTCAAGTGCTGCCCAATTCCTTGCGATCTGCCATGGACTGTTGAGCATCTCCTCTTGGATCTCGATGGCCGCAGCCCGTGACGCTGGGTTGTGGACGATTCGTCTCGCGACGGGATCCCACTTAAACGGGTTGACTCGGACGATGTAGGGAAGGGTCCTGATCGCAGCGCCTAGATTCTGGAGGACCAAAGCGCCGCCCTGCCTGCCGAGTGCGGAGTCATCCCCAGACGACGTCATCGCACGAGCGATTGACTTCTGCCTTGTCCAGTGCCTGAAGAAGGGGTGCTGGATAGCCTCCTCTGGGGCGGCGGCCTTCTTCTGTTTGGCGCGCCTTATGTCTGCTTCGGCCTGCGCAACCATCCCCTTAATCTCTTGAGCCTCCTTCTCCTTCTTGGTGACCTCCTTGGCCGCCCGCTTCGCCTTCCTCTGGGCGTCCCTGAAGGCCTTCCTTGCCGCCTTCTCCTCTGCGCTCATGCGGAGTGGCGTCACTCTGATGGGCCTATCAACGCCCCAGCGGATCTCTTCCTCGGCCGCCCTCTGTCGGGGCGACCTCTTATCCATGGCCTTTTCCACCCTCTTGCGGGCCGCTTTGCGCACATCGTCTGCGGACTTCTTGACCCCTTGCGCCCTTTCGAGTGCCCGCTTGGCCTTGTTGTAATCACCCAGGGCGCTTTTACGCGCCTTGGTGGCGGCATCACGCAGCGCATCTGCGTCGTTGAAGATGGACTTCAGCAGTTCCTTCTGCTTGGGGGTGAGCTGGGCGCCCCTCTTTGCACGGGCTGCGCCCTGGGCCTCATCGAGGGTCATGTTGTCGTTAATCCGGCGCTGCCGCATCCAGCCCGCGCGGCCCCAGATTGAGCCGATGACCTTATTAGCTGCGGCGAACAAGTCAAAGTCGGCGTCCAGGCCCTCTTTTTTCTTCGTGAGGATGTCGATCTCATCCTGGATAGCAGACCTTTCAACCGACGACTCTGGCACAATCTGGTCTAGCTCGTTAATCCTGGCACTGAGGCGACGGTTGGCCGTGTTGACCTGGGCGATGACGCTGTTGAAGGCCAGTTGTTCGAGATCTGACGCGGCCCTGGGTCTTTGAGTGATGCTGTTGGCTAACGCGGTCATCGCTGGGGGTATTACCACCTCTAGCGACTGGCCCTCGCCCTCAAGGCTGGACCTGAGATTGGACTCTTCCAGCATGGCGAGGGACTGCGCGTATGAGACCCTTTGCGTCTCGCTCAAGGCCCTGATGTCCTCGTCGCTACGGCCCATGTCTCGCAGGAGGCTCTCAACATCGGCGTTCTTTGCGGATATGAAATCTGCCGGCCCCGCCATTACGCGGGCCTGCGCCGCGACTGCATCGGACAGGGCGTCGTCAATGTCGGCGTCGGCGGCTGCCACATCGGCCGCTGCAAGCGCAGCCCGCGCCCTCCCCTCGGCCTCTGCGACCCTGTTCTCGGCGCGAGTGGGCTTACGCTCTGCCGCCTTTGTGCCGGGGCGCTTCGGGACGGCCCTCTTGGCCGCCTTGGCCTCTGCCTTCATCTTGGTCTTGAGGCGCTCGATGCCCTCAATCAGTGGGACCGTCTCCATCATCACGTCAACGGCTTCGACCTCTGGACCGGCGCCCAGCGGCAACGCCATGGGCCCAGCCTGCGTGAACTCACCGGGCACCGTGGACTCATCTATGCTCTCGATGATGGCGTCCACAGCGTCGATTGGAGGGGCGTCCTGGGCGGCTAGGGCTTGAGCACGCCTGACGGCCTCATACGGGTCTGTCTTGGAGGGGGTGCGGGCCTTGGCGGCGGCCACGTCTGCCTCTCGCCCCTCGTAGGACGACCACTTCCAGACCTGACTAGGCGTGCCACCCCGGCCGAAGTCCGGCGTCGCCTCGGGCCCCATCACTTCCCTCGACTGCGTGATAAGTGCGGCGTCGCCCTCACTGGCAATGCCTTGGAGGATGTTGTCAGCGCGCTCTACCAGGGCGCCGCGCAGTGTTTCGAGTGCGTCTTCGCGCTCTGGCCACGCCTCGTCAACCTGGCGCAACTCCGCCATCTCGATGTCGACAAGCCTTACCTGATACTTAATCTCCCGCAGCGCCCCTATCGGCCCCTCATGGACCTGGATGCCCTCAATCTCCGCTATCAACCCCTCGGCCTGCATGAGCGCTTCTTCCGTAGCTGGGTCGCGCGCCACTTCCTCGGTTGGGGTGACGACCTCTTCGGTGACCACTTCGGCGGTTGGGGCGGCGCGGCGCTGCTCCCAAAGCTCCTCTGCACGATTCGCTCCGTACCGCAGTCGCTCTGAGAACGGGTCGCCCTCTAGGCGGCCGAGGGCCATGTTCCGCATGTTCCCCAGCCATGGCCCCGCACCTGGGCGCTGCAAGATGGCCTCGATTGCGCGGATGTCCTCAGCGGGGTTTGGGTCGCGCCCATCTAGCGCGAGGCGGTACTCTTCCAGAGACGCTTCCGGGTCGAACGCTGGGACCTCAACCTCCGCAACCACCTCCTCGGTGACTGGGGTGGGCTCAAGCCTCCTCTCAACGCGCTCATCGGCATCGTAGGCGCCGGCCTCCGTCTCCACCCACGCGGGAGGCTCTGCTGGGGGCCTGCGAAGACCGCGAACCCCCTCTGCGCCTGCGCCAATCACACCGCCCATCGGACCGCCGACAAGGGCGCCAGCGGCCATACGCTTGGCCATCTCGGTGGGGTCCACGCCGGCCACGAGGCCCTCCCCCTCGCGGGTGAAAGCTTGCTCACCGATGGTCTGGACGGCTTCCTGGCCAGCCTCTGTTACCAATTCACCAGCGGCGGCCTGGCCCACCCTGCGGAGGGGGGTGGCAGCGGTGCCGCCGCCCATCGCCAGCTTTGCGCCGAGCCTCTCGCCGCCAGCAACGGCACCGGACGTAACGGCAGCGACCGCAAGGTCTGCGCCAGTGACCTCGGCACCTGGGCCACGGTTGGCTGCGCGCTGCTGGGCAATTTCGCCCACCATCGACATGGCGTAACGCGGCATCGAAGCGACGGCGGCGGCCATGCCTGGTAGCGAAGAGACTCCGCTCTCTCCGATAAACGCGGCCACTGTGGACGGGTCCCACCCACTCTCCAGCACGTCATCGAACGATACGGACGGCTTGTAGAGACCCTCTTCCAGAGCCTTCCACTCCTCATGGAGCGCGAAGGAGGGGGACCTCTCCACCTCTTCGCGACCGAGGGTGGCCTCTGCCGCTGCAAGGCCAGTGCCCAGGAGCGCCCCTCGGGCAACGCGGGATGCCCCGTAGCCGATGCCGCGCGCCGCCTGGCCCAGGGGGCCGGTCTCCTCGCGCGGGTCCTCGATCTGCTGGAACCGCTCCTGGAGGCCAGCCAGGGGTGAGAGGGCCTCCTCGATGGCGGGTGTGATTGCTGGGGCGACGGACTCAAGTTGGGCCAGGATTAACCGGCCCTCCTCATGCGTTGGGGCGTCCCCGGCTATCTCAACCTGCCCCAACCCCTCGACGGTGATAATGCCCATGGTCGCCTACGGACGCCTCCAGACGCCGTCATCACCGCGCACAAGGGCGGGGGCCTGCGTGGCGGGCGGTGCGGAGGCTGGCGCGCTGTAGGTGGCGCCGCCAGTGGCACCCTCCTGCGCAGCCTTGTGCCCCGCTATCTGCCCGTCCACTTCACGGAGTTGCCTTTGGTTCTCCACCAACGAGGCCGTCACCGCCGTGGGTGCAAATGCCGGATTCGTGCGGGCCATATTTTTAAGCTCAGCCTCTCCGAGCATAAGCAGTTGCCTGTCGGCGGCGATTTTCTCTGAGATCTTTCGCTTGGCGGTCAGGAGGGTGGCCGGCACGGGTCGAGGCGTAAACGGCCTGGTCTTGCTGATGCTGATCAGCTTCTGAGCGCCCTTACCCACCTCTATGACGCTGCTCTTCGGAAGCTTTAGCGCCTTGGCATGGAAGGCGACGCCAGACGGCTCGTCGTCAGCGAATACGCCAGACTTGGAGCGCCACTCCTCCTCGGTAACCTCCCCACTGTCGAACTTGCCCTTATTGTTGAGGTAGTAGCTCAACTGCGCGATGCGCTTGGCCTTCTCAGGGTCCCTCTTCCTGACGATGGCCGCCTGCTTAAACAGCTTGGCCGCGTCCGCGTCAATGTCTGCCTGAAGGGCCTCTGTCCGCTTGCGGCGCTGGTCCTCCAGCGCCTTGCTCGTTAAGATGGCCTGCTCGACTTGGCGTCTTCGGGCCGCATCCAGGGCGGTCTCGCCCCGAGGCGGCCTCCATGCGCCTGCGGCTCGCTGGGCGCGTTCGACGTGCCCGCCCGTGATGGCGTCACGGAGACCGCCGGGAAAGGCCAGCTGGTCGATATGCTCCATCGCCGCCGCGCGCTCTTCCAGCGTGGTGGCGGCCTGCGCCATGGCCTGAGCCTCACCGAGGGTGGTGGGGATGTAGGCGGTGGGTTGCTGCTGAGGCGCTGGCTGCGCCATGAGGGGGGACTGAAGCCCAGGGGGCATCTGTCCCGGCGCGGCGGCCTGGAGGGACGGATCCAACTGAAGCTGAGGGGCCGGCATCCTCGTGGCCATAATCGGTGGCGCTTGAAGGGCCCCGGACTCCTCAAGGCCAATGACCCTTTCGCTTCGACGCCCAGCCATCTCACCGAGTGGGTCGATGACCCAGCCGCCCGTCTGGGCGCCAGCGGGGTGCCACTGCGAAGACGACGCCTCCTGCATCACATCCTGGCGAGCCGCCTCCCACCTGCCCCGGTCCTCGGGCGCTGCCCCGCTCATCGCGATTGGCTGCGTGCCGCGTCGCTGAAGAAGCTCGGACTCGTCCAGTTGGGCTGACAGTGCGGGTGGGTCCATCTGGGCGAGGAACGCCTCGGCAGACGCTGTGACATCCGTTGCGCTCTCGGCCTGCGCTGCCCTCTGCCTGCGGCGTTTGGCTGTTTCACTTGCGGATGCTGCGCGTCCACCGAGGCCGATTGCGGTGTCGAGGGCCGTGTTGAAAAGCTCCCACTCACTGACGCCGTACTTCTCCCTCATGGTCAGCGGGCGCGGCTTTCTCTGATGCCTGCGGGTGCTCTGCAACCGTGGGACTGCCCTGTGGCCAGCGCTCGCCCGTTGGTGGGGCCGCGCCATCGGTATAACGATTCTACCCATACAGATTCATCTCGTCGGCGTTGCGGGGGTGGGGCTTAAGCGGTCGCGGTCGGGTCAAATCCCATAATTTGGTCGGCCTTTGCAAGATAGAAGGCTGCCACCTTGGGGTCGCCAGAGGCCTCGGCGAGGGCCAGATAGGCCTCGGCGGCGTTTTTCTTGTCCTCCGTTGTGATGTCCGGGTGGTCATCGGTGGGTATGAGATACTGCTCTTCGATAGCGAAGACATTATCAACGGCGATCTGCATGCCAGCCCTTGGGGCCTCCGCACGCGTCTGCTCATCGAGGAGCACTTGCAGCTCTTTATCCGCAGCGGTTGACTTGGCCAACTCCATGGCGGGGAGGGCCTCGGCAAAGACCTGGCCGCCAGCGGCAAACTTGGCCTGCTCGATTCCCGGAAGCAAATCAGCAAAGATGCGGGCGGTGGTGTCCCCGGCAGTGCGGCCCTGTGCGCGCATCGCAGCGGCCGAACCGCCACCGATAGGCATCCCCCCGGCCTGCCCCATGGCCGCCGCCATCCCCCGGGCGGCCTCAGAGGATACGTCGCGCCGCACGAGAGCCGGAGCCCTGTCGAGGGCACCCTCGTAGGCGCCGAGGCGCGACACCAGTTCATCCCGGCCCGTGTCGAGGGCGCCCTTGTAGCCCTGAAGGTCTGCGAACATCTGCGACTGAGCGGCGCCGATATCACCGAAGAGCCCCTCCTGGCTGGAGAAGTCGAAGGTGGGGCGCGTCTGCGCGTACCCGGAGGTTGCGCGAGCCGAAGCAGCGGCCGTTTCCTCGGCCTCTAACCGAGCGCGCTCGGCCTCCTGGGCCTCCTTCCGCACGGCGGCGTCATGCTTTTTCTGCGCCGCTTCGTCCAAGTAGTCCTGGTGGGTCTTAAATGGCGGGGCGGCGCTCGGGTTGGGCGTATCGGGCACGGCGTCCTCCTACTTCGTAAGATGCTTCTTGCAGATAAGATACACGTAACACCCACCGTAGCCCACCAAGATGCTTGGTAACTTGCCAAGAGTGTCGTTGGGGTCTTCGAGGTTGGCAACCACATCGGCAACCGCGGTGTCAAAGCCCTTTCCGGCCTCGCTGGGATAGAGCAAGGAGCGGACCTCGATCCACTGCTCAGCCCCCGCCGTGGCTGGGGCGGCGCCGTCCAAGTCACTGCGCTCTTTGGTGGTGGTCCAGCCGGGGCCAACAAACACGGGGTCGCCCTGGACGTAGTAGCCGTTTGCGCTGTCGGTCGTGGGCGTGAGCGGAATCGAGTGCAGTTCCCAGTTCCATTTGGGCGCGAAGGCGTAGTTGTCACCGGCAGCGTTCCATAACATGGACGCAGGGGGTGAGTCTGTGCTGGTAATCCGGTCGATGAGGCTGGTGTCCCAGTCGCCGGTTGTGTCGGGGTCTCCGGGGGTGGGCGGGATTGCCCCTGGGGCGTAGTTATTGGGGTTATTGATGGCCAACTCGCCCACCTCGGCATACCCAAACCCGTCGGCCCTCATTCCTGTGCCGATTCCGATGCCCACCTTGAGGGCAATGTCCTCGGACGGGGCAATCCACAGCGCCCCCTGGGCGTTGGCTATTGGCGCCCCGGCTCCGTCCATGGGGGGCGTGCCGTCCGGGTTCCAGTCTGCGTTCAGTATTCTGTAGGGCGACCAGTTCCAGGCCAAGATGGCGTGGTGGATGGTGTAAGAGTGGTGAATCGGGATGATGCGGCGGTCGAAGAGGCCCGCGTTGGCCTCAAGCGCATCGCGAGTGCCCACGTAGGGCCACGTCGCAAGGAACGTCGCGTTGGCAGAGATGCCGCCGTTTGCGCTGTTCTGGTAGAGCGGCACCGCGATGACGTCATAGGCCGCGTCATCCTTGATGACCTCTGTGGGCGGCGTGTCTCCGAAGCGGTCATAGCCGCCCTGAAGCTTGGCGGTGAACTGGCTATCAATGGTGGTGACGTTGGTATTCACGCCTGCCGTATCCGCTGCCTTCAGCGCGGTTCCGGTGCCCGGCTCGCTGATCGTGATGGACGGTGCCGTCTTGGCCCCGTATTTATTCTCGCCGCTGCCGCCGTCGGCAGGGATGTTCTGCACATCCCCCGAGCCGCTGTCTCGTTGGACCAGCTCACCGAGGAACTTCATGGACACTTCGATGGACGGCAGCGTCAGGTTCCGGCCCGCCGTATCGGTGAGCCCCGGGCAGTGGACCGTGAACAGCAGGGTTTTATAGGGGTCGATGGCGATGTCGATGTCGGTCTGGATGAACGGGTTGGCGCGGAGGGCGCGGCCTGAGAGCACGCTCTCCGGGATGACCGTTGACCACAGCTCCTTCTGGAGCTTGTACGGGTAGGCATCTCCGAAGTAGGCCTGGTCCTTTTCGTGGAGGGATATCTTGATATCGAGCTTGGTGACGTCCTCGTAGGTCAGTTTGGCCTGCTCGCTTGAGTAGCCATACTTGCCCGTGTTGCCGGTGCCGCTTTGGGTCCAGAACTGGCTGGCGATGGCGGCGGGCTCGCCTCGTTGGTCAAACGAGAACGACACAGACTTGAGCATTATCTGGGGCATTGCGGCGGGATAGACGGGTGCGCCCGTTCCGAAGGTGCCCCTGGACTCGAAGTCCTCCTGGAGAGGGGGCAGCGCAAAGGGAATGGTGATGGTGCCTGCCGGAAGCGATGCGGGGCCAAGAAAGGGCACCGAGAGGTTGACGCAGAACGGCGCCATGGGCGCCTTCATCTGGTCACGGTTGATGTCAATGTTGGTCATCTGAGTGGCGGCGTCCGCAAGCGGGTCCGACACATGTCCCGGCATAAGCTTGGTGCCCCGGGCCAGCTTCTTCCTGCTGATCTTAGCCACTGACTACCTCTTCGAGCATGGTGACCGTCATATGGATTTTCTGCTGATACCAGGGGTAAGCCCCGCTGGAGACCGTCGCGGTGTCTGGGTTCCAGCCACACGGGCGCATCCCGGAGGTATAGGACGGGATAACGACAGACACCCGCAGGCGAGCCATTTGATGAATGGGGATGTTAAGGCCCGCGCCGGTCTCGGTGGGGTAGCCAAGGCTGATGTGGACGCCCTGGACGGTGGAGGCAATCTCGTGAGCCGGGCTTATGCATGGCTTCGGCACAAAGTCGTCATAAGCGTCTCCCGAGGTTGACGATACGGGGAGCGGCAGCAGGCTTATGCTGTCGTTGTTTACCTGGAAGCGGCGTCGCAGGACTTCGACGTCAGCCATGTTGCGGTCTTCTCTGGCGAACTCGCTGTCAACAGCGGCTGTGATGACGAGGCCCCTGTCATTGGACGAGGCCGCGTAGCCATCGGGCGCCTCATCGCCGTACAGGAAACTGTTTAGGTAGGCCCCTCTCGGGGCCGAAGCATGGTCCAGCTCAAGTATCAGATCGATAGAACTCAAGATGCTCGGTCTCTCGATGAACCACGAGCGCGTCCAGGCGAACTGCTCACCAACCGGGGGGAACGACGGGGTGTACACGGTTTCGGCGGTTACTGACTTCCCATAGGGATATACGCCGGGCACCTGAACACCCTTGAGCCTGTAGGGGTTGGTGAACCGAAGGTCATCTGTTGCTGCCGCGCCGAGTGTGCCGTTCACGACCTCTGAATTGGTGTTCAGAACACGCATCCAGGGCCAGTGGTGGGTGCCGGCTATCTCGCCCTTGTCGCTCTCGTCCGGGTCGCCAGAGGTCATCTCCAGCGTGGCGGGCGACTGTGGGGTCCAGCCTGCCACGTAAGTGATGGGCACCCAGCGCTTGCGGAGGTCTCCATAGGGCACGCTGTTGACGCGTTCGACCACGTCGTCCATGGCGTTATCGATACGATTGCCATCGATGGTGGTGCCCTCGGAGAACTGCTCCTTGGTGATGGTTCTCGGGTTTGCTTTCCAGGCCATTAGGCGACCACCGTGCCGATCTCAGTAACGTCCCCGAGACCGGCGTTGGGCGTGTCGTTGATGCACCCGATGGCCTGCACACGGCCCAGAGACCCGCCAACATTATTGATGGTGGGTGAGCCCCCGTTGATGAAGATGCACCCGATGAAGACCGCTTGAGCGTCAACAGCGCCGTCCTCGATTCGCACCATGCCACCCACGCTCGATGGGTCGCGCCTGAAGATGCAGTTAGTGAAGGAGGCGACCACACTCTCGCCCACCAGCACCAACTCGTTGGCGCTCGGGTCCCCGGAGTCAGAGAACTCGACGCCGAAGACAGAGGCGTGGCCGTTGATTTTACAGCGCCTTGTGAACTGAGCGCCCGCCACAACGCCCCGGATGGCATTGTGGGGCTTATCGTGCGTGAAGGCGGCGTACATGCCGCTGCCCAGGTTCCAGCGGTTTCGGACAAGAAGCTCCTCTTCAAGCAGCGCGCCTGGGGGCAGCAGCTCAAGGCTCCTGACCTGCGCCTCGATGGCGCCCTCCTGGGCCTGGTCGTTCACCTCTTCGAGAGTGAGCCACGGCCTCATAATCTTGTTGTATATTCCGTAGTTGGGCATTAGCGCCCCCTCCTACGGCGGCCGCCGACAATCCTGAAGACTGCCTTGACGCCCTCGACCCACAGCTTTTCGGCCCTGTTCATGATGAACCCGAAGTGCATCACGCTGAAGCTCTGGCCCTTGACGGACATGCTCACAGAGATGTCACTGGTGTCCTCGTCGCCGATGAGAACGGTGCCGTCCGAGCCCTCTGTGGCGGCGGCGACAGGATCGCCCCAGACGAGGCCGGTGGTGCCAAACGCCTTGTCAACGAGGTCGCCGTCAGACTTCTGCACCCTGGTCCGAAGCGTACTGGTGGACGTGAACGGCGCCGTTTCGTCCTGCTGCTCGACGGCCGCCTGCGCTGGCGCCATGTCGATTATCTGCGCCATCCATTCTTTCCGATCGCTCCCAACCAGGGTGTTGAAGAGCCCGTAAGGCCACGTAGAGTCTAGCTTTTCTGTGCCCGTGCCGTGGCTGAGCAGGTTGGCCCAGACGCCGCGCATCTTCAGCTCGTTGCCGCCTTCGAGGCCCACGTTGGTGGACTTGTAAGCCCAGTCGACCGGCTGGGCGACGCTGTCTTCCTTGCGGACAGACCCGGACCCGAGCGACCACCTGTTTGTAACCCTTGCTGGGACATAGGCATCCACGTACACGGCGGGGTTGACGATGCTGGCCACGCGGAAGCTAACCTGCGTATCGCCGCTGTCAACAAGCACTTGCCAGCCCATGCCACTCGTATCATCGGCAACCTGGCCCGCCACCCGCCTGAACGGCAGGAAAAGAATCCGATTCAGCCGCTCCCAGTTCAGGTTCATCATGGGGGCGTGATAATTGTCGGCATCGCTTCCGAGCCACTGCGCCACGAGATACCCGCCAGACTGTGACGGCGTGCCAAAACCGCTGTCCGTATAGGTCGTTATGGTCCAGGGTAGGTCAGCCCCAGACGCCACCGCGCTAGCGAGGCGCTCGGTCGGAAACATCTGCTCAACGCTGGCGGTCGTCACCCCGTTATACACCGGCTGCCAGCGGGTCTTATCAAACGTCAGCTTCGCCACAATCTTGCTGATCCCATAGTCCACAACGAAGGCGCTGGACGGCGGCACCAGAAAGATGGGGATGACCACAAAGTCATCTGAATCGGCCGTCGTGTTGCCCGATGGGAAGCGATAGCCATTGGGCACCTTGATGGGTGCCCCCATATAGAGGCCGCCCTCGATCGCCTCAAGGGAGCCGCCGGGGGCAGATGCGACCGTCTCATGCCCATACTGGCAGATGCGGCGGTTGTCCTCGTCTGCATCCACGCTCCGGTCGATGGCGCCGCCACGGCCGTACTCCAGGATGATGAACGACCGGGACTTGAGGTCGAAGTCGATGTCGGTCAGGTTTATATATTCGGCATCATCGATGAGCGACTGCGCATCTGGACCGGCGAGGGCAAAGAGGTCGTCCTGGTAGTTGAGTATCCAGGGCGATGGCATGTTCTGGGTGACGCCGACGACGGCTGCGAGGGGGTCTGCGCCGTCATTGGCCACGATGGACTCAAATGTCCACCACGACCACCGCCCTTCGCTCATCACAAGCGCAGCGCTGAGCAGCGGAATCGAGACGACCAGCATGTTCATCGAGGCCACAAACGTGCATTTCACACCCCCTGGCTTGAGCCTGAGCGTGGTCGTGGGCTGCTCGTTGTCCGGGTCCGTCTGGCCGTACTGCACGAAGTACGAGGTGAGCGGGTTGGTCATCCCCTCTCGCTCGAAGAACGGCTGGACTGGCTCCGAGATTGGCTTGATGCTGAGTCCGTTGGTGGTCTGATAGACCCCACTTGTGTCGACCCATACGAGGCCCCCTCCCGTGGCGACGTTGGCGTTTGGGCCAACGCACCCCACGTTATCGCTCACTCTGGTGAGCCTGCCCTGGCTGACTATCTCACCCACCGAGGGTTGATAGAGCCACGTCTCGTTTTCGGTGAAGACGATGAGGTTTGAATTCTGTTCCGCGATGGCTGTGATCTGTTCTTCTGACGGCACCAGGAACCAGTTGCTATCCGTGATGGCGTTGGGGAACCCAGGGTCAGACCAGTAAAGGTAGTTGCCGGAGGCGTAAACGAGCCTGTTCTGCACCACGGCCACGTCCACCGGGTTGGGCATGTCGGCAGTGCGCAGGTACTCGAACGCCTCGGGGTTGACCCCAGGGCTCAGCACCACTGGCGTGATGATGTTCGATTCACCATAGGACTCGGACCACTCGCGGTTGCTGAGGTTGTCTATCTCTGTCGCCCGGAGGCCATTGAAAGACGCCCCGAGATACGCCCAGCAGCCTGCGGACCTGTTGCCGAAGTACAGGATATCGTTGAACTCTTCAAAGAAGAAGAACTCGTCCTTGGCCTTGAACCACGCAGCGTGACCTTCGAGGTAGGCGGTCTGGTACTGAGGCGCGAGGTCCTCGACGCCCTCGGCAGCTACCTCGGTGAACGAGCGGCCGTCGAGCGTGGTGGGCACCGCGTCGTCGAAGCTAGCTGACGCAGCGGTCTGGCTGGTGTGCGGATAGAGCGGCACCTCGAAGCGCTCGTTGGTGGTCAGGTCGTAGATGCTGACGATGTAAATGCTGCGGAGGGGTGCGTAGGCCAGCGTGACCTGTGGGCCGCCGGGGAGCGTTACATTAACGCGGGCCAGGAACACGGAGAGCATCTGGAGGTTGCCGAAGTCGGTCTTGAAGAGGTGCGAGCCGAGGTGCTTGGTTAGCCCCCACTCCCCGTTCGAGACGGCGCCGCCTGAGCCCTCGAAGATAGACGTCATCATGGTGTCGAACTGCGTGACCTGGCCAAACCCCTCGCGGACTTGCCAGGCGTTGTTGGCGTAGAGCATGTTGAGCGCGAACGCGCCCTTGGACGGTGCGTTGGCCTCGATGCCCGAGCCAAGTACCTGAACCTCTTGAGCCTTTACCGCCATCAGTATCCGTACCAGGGAACCGTCTGGACGTAGTCGTAGCCGTCGAAGGCTCTGGCCTGGAGGTACTCCTGGAACTGCCCCAGTCTCGTGGCTGTCTGGCGCAGGATGGGCTCACTCTCAGCGCCGTCCACAATGGCGTACTGCCGGTAAGCCAGCAGGGCTATGAGGTCGTGAAACGGCGTGAGGTTATCGATGAACGCGCTGGGAGAGCCGGTCCACGTGATGTCACCCGCAGGCACGTACTCAATGGTGTAGTCCCCGGTGAGCTTGCGCGTGAACTTGAGGATGGTGCCCGAGAGGTAGTAGCTCGACGGCGTCACTTCGAGCGCGCGGATATTGCTCACGGCGCCGAAGCGCTCGGTGACAAGCCCAGAGCTGTCCAGCTTGACGACGCTATTGAGGCGCACCAGTCGTCCGTTGGTGGCCGTGGGGCTTGCCCCCATGAACACCGGGTCGAGGTCATACTCACGCACATCGGAGAGCGTGACCTCCTGGGTGGCGTTGTAAATCATCGGATTGATGTCACACACCATGTTTCGGAACTCGCGGTAGCCATCGTCGAGATAAATCTCCACGTCTGCGTCCGACACAAACGTCTGGTCAGGCTCGTCGATGTACTGGCGGAACTTGGCCGCTACCCCTGCCGGTGTCATCCAATACCCCCAAAGACCGGGCTAATCAGCGCCTCCTGGCCTGCGGCCTGCCTGGACTGCGCCGACTCCATAAGACCCACATTCTCCGCGAGGCCGATGGCCTCTTCCGCCATCTGGCCCTGAGTCTCTGGAGAGCCCACCGACATGATGTCGCCCATCTGCTGGCCCCTCGGGGACAGCGGCGGCATCTGGCGCGGGAATACCTTCTGCATGGCCTCTGCCTGCTGGAACTCCTCGCTGGAGGCCCTCGGGTTACTGAGCGCCACAACCACGTCTCGGATGTAAAGCTGCCGCTCTTCTGGCAGCTCATAGAAGTCATCGGTGTGGATGTAATCCGAGAACACCTTGAGCATCGAGCGGATGTCGTCTGACTGGAATATCTCGATCTCGTAGCCTTCCTTGGTGGCGTCGAGAAGCTTCTTGGCGTGCGCCATGCCCTGCACCTTCTCGGTGATGAACGAATTGCCCGTGCGGAAGCTCAACTCCCTGATGGCGCTCTCCGGGTCGATGAGGCCAGCCTGGAAAAGCTCCATGACGTGCTGGTCTCTATCCCTGGAGTCGAACCGGAAGGCGCTGCCTGCCTCGATGAAGATCTCAGGGTCGTCAACGATGTTGGCAGAGCTGATGGCCTCGTAGACCACCTTGCCAGTCTGGTCGAGCATCCGGGCCATCTTGGGCTCGGTGTAATGGACCTTCATAAGCTCCAGCACAACCTTGGCCATCTCACGCACAGCGCGCTCGACGTTGGTCTGGGTCTCTTGAAGCTGAGAGGTGTCGCGGTCGCTGAGGACCTGCATGGCGCGGCCAGAGCTTACGCCCACCGCTCGCTTACCAAGGCTCACAGAGTGAATGCCCGCCACGTCGTGCATCTCTGCCTGGGTGCGGGTGATGCTGTCGAGCACGTAGCCCGGCAGCGGCGACGGCTGAATCTGACTGGGCGCTCCGCCAGCCGGGTTGTAGTAAATCTTCTCGCCAGGGCGGTTGGTCATCGACGAGGCGTTGATGCCCGCAGTCTTGGGGATGGCCCACTTGGGGTTGCCCATGAGCTTGACGTTGTGAACCACCTGGGTGCGCTGCTCGTTATAGAGGCGCTGGAGGTCCAGCAAGGGCTGCATGAGGCCAATGCCCCACAAGCGGCCGGGGACCTCGGTGTAGCGGATGACCTGGACAGGAAAGGTCTTGGTCTTCCAGGTGCCCTTGTAGAGGTAGACGTCACCAGCGAGGATGGCGTGACGGCCGTCGCGCCAGTATACCTCCATTAGCTCGATGCGGTCGTCCGGCACCGTGTGCAGTTGGTAATCAAGCCCGGTCGCCTCGTCGCCAGCCTGGGCAGCGAGAACCTCCTCGGTCTTGTCGGGGTAAGCCTTCTCCACGTCTTCGCGGACGTGGAAACTCCTGATGGCTATCCACTGAGAATCACGGGGGTTTGTAACCTTGTCCTCGAAGAAGAGGTCGTACGGGCTGATGGGCTCGGAGTGGATGACGTCGTCATCGGCGTCATAGTAGCTATGGACCGCCGTGGTTCCGGTGACGAGCAGCCATTGCAGCGCCGTGTGAAGCTTGTCCTGGATGTCTTCACGGGTCCAGTAATACCGGAGCGCTATCTCGGAGCTTTTGGCCTTGATGATGTCCTCATTGGACGGCGAGGCCGGGATGACGGCGATGGAGGGGTAGCTCAGCGAAAGCCTGGCCATGATGTTGCGGTAGATGTTGAGCAGCAGATTGACGGTCTGGCGCTGGCTACCGTCAGGTCGGGCCCTCTGATTGATGAGGTAGGCCGCGTTGTCACGGTCGAAGTCAAGCCACTGGCGCCCTTCGAGGAACATGGTGCAGAGGTCCCACACGCGCCCGTAGGTGGTCTTGTCGTTACGGGATGCCCTGATTTGGCTCCCGACGTTGTCTGGGTATTCAGGCATTGCCTAGCGCCGCCGATTCCATGTGGGTGGGAAGAAGCGGTCTAACAGGAGGCCCGAATCGAACCCCAGCAGGTCTGGCTCAATGCTCGGGATGTGATAACCAAGCGTGGGCTGGCGAGCCGGGATGCGCCCATAACTGTAGGGAGCGGGGGGTTGCGGGGCGGTGACGCCGCGAAGATACCGATTTTCGGGAGCAAACTGAGGCCAAACGGGCGTGGGAGGAGGCGCCAGGATTGGCGGCGTGAGACGTGGCTGGCCACCCTGGTAACCCGGGAACTGCGTGGCCATACTCTCGGCCACCCGGGGGTCCATCCTGAGCGCCGTGTCCACCCCTAGGGCATTGGGCGCCACGGGGGGCGCATTCATGACGCGCGCGGCGGGGACCATGGACGACACCGCCGCAGCGGTCGGGGTGGTCGGGGACGTGGCATAGTCGCCCAGGGCCGAGGCGCCCAGGTCAACTAGCAGATTCGCAAGGTAGTTCGGCTGGGGCATCCGCTGCGGCGCCGCAGCACTCTGCCTGGTGGCCTGGAGCGCCGTGTGGCCGGGCGGAAGCGCAAGGCGTGGGCGGGGCCTTGTCGGCTCCTGGGGTTCGGGCATTTTGGGCGCCATCGCCCTCTTTGCGACGGCACTACCGAGAGACAGTAGCCCCCAGATCACGGCTGCTGGAACCGGCATGCAACACCTCGAAAATCTCAGAGGGAGTGGGGTCTATATGTGGCGGGGTCAGGAGGAGTTTGAGTTCCTCCTCCTTCACCCGCCGGAAGGAGGCCAGTAGCCTCACCAACTG
>Ga0209434_1000259_pt1 | contig 27329 bp, 27 predicted proteins | sample ETNvirnome_2_300_FD_184068 | JGI IMG/M metagenome (GOLD analysis project Ga0209434, IMG submission 184068) | Marine viral communities from the Pacific Ocean - ETNP_2_300 (SPAdes) (version 2) | ecosystem: Environmental > Aquatic > Marine > Oceanic | place: Pacific Ocean | collected 2013-06-22 | reverse complement strand
TTGATGGATATTCGTCTACACAAATCTTACAAAATTCTGGTAATAGGTGAATCATGTACAGACCTGTATCGTTTTGGAAAATGTACCCGCTTGAGCGCTGAAGCGCCAGTGCCGATTCTTCTTCAAAAACGCTCAGAATCAAAACCAGGAATGGCTGCAAATGTAGCACTAAACATCAAGTCGCTCGGGCACATTCCCCGTCACATTGCAAATAATTCCGCAATAATCAAGGAGCGCTTCATAGCGGAAGGAGTATCCGGATCACCTCAGCAGGTTTTACGCATTGATTCCAATGACAGGTGTGACCCAGTTGAAGAATCATTAATTAATGACATTATTTCTAGCGAACAGTTTGATGCCACCGTAATTTCTGATTACAATAAGGGATTTTTACCCATTAATATCTTGGCAAAAATTCTTCCACATTTGCCAGGGCCAATTTTTGTCGACAGCAAGAAAACCGATCTTTCGGTTTTCGAAAACTGTATTCTAAAAATTAACGAGGCGGAACGCGAGTCGGCCTTGGTGCTTCCAGAAACGTGTGAGCTTATTACAACGCTGGGTGAACGAGGGGCATCTTGGAGAGATAAAATTTATCCTGCTAAAAAAATCCAAGATGTGTTCGATGTGTGTGGAGCAGGGGATTCTTTTTTGGCTGGGTTGGCTTTAAAGTTTGTCGAAACAAACGACATGATAAAATCGGTGGAATTCGCAAATATTTGTGCAGGAATTTCTGTGCGATATCTGGGTGTGCACAACGTAACGCCAGAAGATATAGATAGTGTTCTTGCGAATTAGGGTTTAATGTGAAAAATTTAGTATGCGGACCTTATGTTGGAGAATTTGGGTGGGAACTTTTTTTCTGGTCCGGATATTGCCGGGCACTCAGTCGACATTTTGAAAAAACAACGGTGATCACTCGTCCTGGTCGGGAGTTTTTATATAGAGACTTTGCGGTAGTGGACCATTTTGAACCGCCGTCCCAAGGAATCAACGACTGTCAAACCAATAGCGAAGTTACAATTGAAGATATGAAAGAGATTACTCAGCCCTATATTTCTCCAACCACATTCTGGCTTCAACCATTCGAAAATCACCATGGAGCATATCAACCTCACTGGTCTCAACGTCTCTATATTCCAGCCCTTAATGGTGCTCTTATTCCCGAATATATTTCTCGACCGCGCTCCCCGGAGATCGAACAGAAAATTATATTGTTGCATGCTCGCAATCGCACGGACATTAGACCCGAAGATAATCCACCGCTTGGTTTGTTTAACGAGTTATCGCACCGTTTACAAAGCGAAGGTTATCGTGTAATGTCCATCGGTGCCGAGGAGGACTCGCATTTTGTCGATCAGTCAATTGATAAACGAAATATTTCGCTTGAGAGACTTGCGTATCTGATGGATACTGCGGTGTGCGTTATAGGCACCACATCTGGTCCTTTGCATTTTGCATCTCTAATGGGTTGCCCAGTTATAACGTGGCAATGGGATATTGACAAGATGTGGCATAGGTTTTCGGCATCATGGAATCCCTTAAATACCAAAGTAGTGTATATCAACACCCGCAAAGAGAACGATGTTCATTTTCATCCAATACCGGATTTGATAATGTGGTCCGTCAACCGGATTCAGGATAAAAATTTTAAGAAATTGCAAATAGAGAATGAGCGATGAATTATTTTGTAGCTGCGTTAAAGAGATCAGGTCAACATGGTGTAATAAATTGGTTATCTCACCAAGTCGATGCCGACGTATTACATGTTAACAATTGTATTCACGGGTGGGACGAGGGGCAACTGCAACCAATGGCATTTGGAATGGCCGTTCATTACACGTGGAACTCTGATGAAAAAAACCATACAGTAAAGAATTTTTGCTTTGATTGGAAAATTGATATTGTATTAAGCCGTAAGCTGCAACAGGAGTTTGCGTATACAGATTTTTCAGCCGTCCAAAACTTTGTTTACAATATTGAAGATTTTGATTTGAAAACGTGGGATGAAAAAAAGTTTGCAGATTTTCAACAGCTCACTCCGTGTAAAAAAATTATCATCATTCGTGATCCGTTTAATTTTATTGCTTCCTGTCTTCAGCGCCATATTGATCCCCCTGATGCCGGCGCAACTGATGTTGCGGATTTTTTGGTCGATCGAATGGAGTTATGGAAGCAACATGCCCGCGCGGCTCTTGATGAAAAATCAGACTATTATGCAATTAAATTTAACGACTGGTTTTCTTCCCAGGAATATCGAGAACAGGTCTGTGATGACCTGGGTTTGTTTTTTACCGACAATGGTCTAAACGCCGTACTGAATTTTGGAAGCGGTAGTTCATTTGATCGGGAGAAATATGATGCCAATGCTCAAAAAATGAAAGTGCTCCAGCGCTGGAAACAATATCCCGATCAAGAAAAGCTGCTGTCATATATTGATGACGAAACGAGAGATTTAAGCATGCGGTTATTTGGTACTATAAAGTAGTGGACTACATTGAAATCGAAAATCAGCTGGGACGCTGGAAGTTGCCTCGTGCGTTTTGTTCTCCAAAGGTCGGAGGAACATGGGATGGGTCTACTATTGCTGGCGTGATTGGCCTTGTTTCCGAAGGTCTTCATCTTCCCCCGCCACGTCCACAGACGGCACCAAACCCAATTGTGAGAATGATGCTCGACGGTTTACTGTTTGTGGCTCCTGACACTGTCCTCTGTCAAGAACGTTATGTTGCGGAAACACCGGCCATTATTCTCGATGTAGGAGCGCACATTGGTTCATATTCTGTTTTGTTATCACAGATTTTAACCACCCACAAGATTTATCACAAGATTTATGCCGTTGAAGCCAGCCCAGAGTTATTTCCTTGCTTGAAATATAGTTTAGAAAAAAATGTAGACCCCCAGTGGGGACAGTCTTGGTCAACCAATGCCGCAGCTGTGTCGACAGAAAATTCTGGGAAGACTACGTTTTTCCCCGCAATTCAAGAGAACGCTTCGGGATGCGCAGGTCAAAACGCCCATTCTCTTGAACAGGTCGAAGGATTTACAATCCCGACAGTGGATCTGGATAGTCTAAATTTTGAAGCGTGTGATGTTCTCAAAATTGATTGTGAGGGTGGAGATCTGGACGTGATTAAAGGTGCCACAAAATTAATTGGCAAGTGTAGACCTCTTATACTTTTTGAGTGCTCATGCAATGCCATCTCAGGAAGAATTGTTACCCCTCATTCAGGAAGTCTCATGTCTGGATTTGATCCCACAGTGCCCGAGGTGACAGCTGGTTTTGACGAGCTAGCTCCCTTTTTCAATATTTTGACATCGCTAAACTATATTATTTTTGCCAATCCGTATTGGCCCAATGGCGATGAATGGGTAGCAACCCCGCTGGAAAAAATTTCGCAATTTGTGTCACATATAGAAAATCAGGTATTATCATTGCATGGCAAAGAATTACTCGAGGGGCTTGCACAAGAAGCTCTTCTTATGTCGGGATATTTTAAAGACGAATCACGTAAAGAGGAGATTTAATTGCGTATTTTAATTTGCTATCCACACGGTTTGGGCGATTGTGTGTTGCTGACACCTGTGTTGCGCGATTATTTTCACACAACAGGAAAAAAGATGGCGGTGGCAACGATGGAACGTTTCAGATCTGCAATGTTCTTCGACCATAACCCGTATGTAGAACAAATTTTTTATACGAAAGACGCATGGAACGATTTTCATGATGCTGATTTTGGTTTTCGTTCTGTCGTACAACACTGTCACAATTTAGCCTCCAAACATGGATATACTCATGTTGTCTTCCCACGTCATAAAATGGTGATTGAAAAAATTCACTCCAACTATGCCGAGCTCGGAATGAGACACGTTATTAATCCAACAACGGAGATTTATACAACCCGGGCCGATGTTGACGCTGCTGAGAAAATTATTAAGCAGTGTGTTGGAGATAATCAATTTGGGTTTGTACATACCACTACCGGGGTTCCTCGAAAAGACCTTCCTGAGGGTTACGGCCGCAAATGGCTTAAGAAATACAGGAATCTTGATCACGTAATTGAGGTTGACAAAGATTTTGGTTCTTTGGAATATCCTATCACAACTCAGTTTGAGATTTTGCGCAGGTCTACGGCGGTATGTGTGCCCGATTCTGTTTTTTATCATGCCTGTGGAGCAATGCATAAGCCTGTTGATTTTGTATATTTTGCTCGAGGAAAAGAGATTTATGACAGAGTCAAGCCACTCCATCAAGTCCTTCAAAATATTCGATTAACGCTGGATGAAATATGAAAATTTTATACATCGGTGCCTTTGACGATCACAGTAAGTCGACAAATAATTCCCAATACCGCGCCTTAAAGAAGCTAAATCACCAAGTTATTCAACACAATTATAGAATTGTTGAACAACGTGATGGAACTTCCAAATGTAACAATGACTTAATTGATGACATTAGAAAAGAAAAATATGATCTGGTTTTAATAAGCAAAGGATCTATGGAAAATAGCGTCGTTACACAAATGTGTGAATTAACTACGGTCGGATTGTGGTACATGGATCCGCTGGTTCCTACTTCTTTTTCTGCCGAAGTTCAGGAGAGATGCGGCATTGTTCATTTTGTGTGTTGTGACAAGTTAAACGTGTTAGAAGAATGTCGAAAGCTAAATCCAAATTCTTACCATGTGTGTGAAGGATTTGATGGCGATGTTGATAAACACTTTCCCGGTGAAAAAGAGATAGATGTGTCATTTATTGGCGATATTTACGGAAATAGATTGAGCGTGCTCCAGGGGTGTGGGTGTCCTATTGCAGTGATTCAAGGAGCGTATGGTGTTTATCATGCCATGGCAGTATCAAAATCAAAGATTAATTTAAATGTTGTGACCGCTCAAGGAGCGTCAGATCGCGTTTACAAGATTATGGCAGCTGGAGGTTTTTTACTGACTGACGACTGGATAGGAAGAGAAGAAATGTTTGAGGATAACAAGCACCTGGTTATTTTTAGAAATCCGCAAGATCTAGCTCAAAAAATACGTTTTTATCTTGAACACCCTGATCTCCGCGAACAAATAGCACGCCAAGGTTGTGAGCAAGTTCAAGAATATAATAGAGATGCATGGGCTCATGGAATTATGCAGGCCTTTGAACAACATGAACATTGAATAAACTATAGGATATTATTAAAGAAAATGAAGAACAAAGTTGCAGGATTACATTTTAGTCACGATTGTTCATTCGTTGTGTTAAACGAAGGATGTCCAGAAATTCACCTTGAGCTTGAACGGTTTTTAAGAATTAAAGAACCAGCAGGCGATGCACTTAAGCTATTGAGCGAGAATTATGATCTGTCTACAGTAGATTATTTTTCTCATGGTTACGAACCAGAGCAGTGGAGCATTCCAGCTTTGCATCCTTATGCTCACGCGCTGATGCAAAGCACGGCCAAAAAGAACGATACTCAGATTTACAATGTCGGGCACCATCAATGCCATGCTGCAAATGCTTTTTATTCAAGTAATTTTGATGAAGCGCTGGTCGTTACTATCGACGGTGGAGGGTGGGACGTTATTAACCTCGGCGATCAAGATCGAGAAATATCACTTACTGCCACCGTATGGAAAGGCAAAGACAGAAAGCTAACACCACTCAAGGTTTTTAGAGATGACAATTTCAATATTGGAGTGGTGTGGTCACAGTGTACTAAGCAAATATTTGGGATGTCCAGCGGTTATCCCCAAGGCAATCAGTGTGGATCTGTTATGGCGATGGCTGCATTTGGCGATTCCACAAAATATTACGATGAATTTGCGTCCAATCAATTTGTACATCACCCTCATCGAAAAATAGATTATCAAAAATTTAGAAAAATTGCCGATTCGTCGGAAAATGAGAGTTTTAATGTTGCCGCTGCTTTGCAAAAATCTACAGAAGACTTTGTCCGGAATCTGCTCGCTCCATTTGTCAAGCAAGAAAAATCAAAAAATATCTGTTTTTCTGGAGGTGTAGCGTTAAATTCGGTGATGATGGGAAAGATGCTGAAATGGTTTGAGGGAGTTGAAAATATCTATGTGTGTCCAGTTCCTTATGACGGCGGGCTGTGCATCGGCGCGGCTCAACTTGTATGGCATGATGTGTTGGGCAATGAGCGCATTGAGTGGCAAGACAATTGCACCCCCTATTTGGGTAAAACATATTCGGAGGATGAAGTCACGTCAACGTTAAAGCGATATGAGGATTTAGGGCTTGTAAAGAAAAGATCGGCAACTACATGTGACGTGGCGAATCTTTTAGCTGAAAACGATAATGTAATATCGGTTTTTTCGGGTGGGTCGGAATCGGGCCGCCGCGCTTTGGGAAACAGAAGTATTTTAGCCGACCCACGAAGTCCTGATATGAAAAATATCATTAATAAAAAAGTGAAACACCGCCAGTGGTACAGGCCCTTTGCCCCCTCAATACTGCGGGAGAGTGTTGCAGATTGGTTTACCACGGACGTATCAAGTCCATATATGTCGTTTGTTTTACAGTTTAAGGAAGAGGTCAGGGAAAAAGTTCCCGCAGTTGTCCACGCCGATGGATCAGCCAGGCTTCAAACTGTGACTGAAAACGACAACAAATGGTATTATACTTTCATAAAGGAATGGGAAAAAGTGTCAGGTGTTCCTATTGTGCTTAACACTAGCTTTAATGATAGAGAACCAATTGTAGAAACACCTGAACACGCATTAAATTGCTTTCTAAAAACCGAAATTGATTATCTTTATTTTGCTGATTATGGATTATTAGTGGAGAAAAATTCATGAAAACTTTTTTATTTACGAGCGACAAATACGTCGACATTGTTGCAGATCAGGCCAAGCTGTTCAACAAATTTTGCGCGACTCCCCAGCGCGTGACAGTGCTTGGCTTTCAAAAACCCACCGTCGAATATCCACCTAACTATGAATTTGCGTCGATGGGAAATCAAGATGATTTTCCGCCGCGGTGTTGGTCTGAGCCGATCCGGCCGTTTATCGAAAGTGTTGAAGACGATTATTTTGTGATGTGGTGGGATGATTTATTTCCAATTTGTGAACTAGATGAAGAGTTATTCGCAGAGGCTATTGAGCTCGTAAAAAATAAAAAGGCTGAGAAGGTTCATTTTTTCTGGGGAAGCGATAAGCAATACGAGAATTGTTCGAAATTTAACGATAACTTTAGAGAATTATCGCAAACCGCAGAGTACAGATCGGCACTTGTTCCAGGGGTATGGAGCAAAGAATATTTTTTAAGAAATTTGCATTCCAATTTTTCTCCGTGGGATTATGAGGTTAGAAATCAGGCTGATACCACATATGATGGCGCGACTATTTTAATTTCGAATTTTAAACCAATTATTGGTTGGGTGAATATGTTTCGACAAGGAAGATTTAACCAGGGAATGTGGGACAATTATGAACAGAGTAAAACTGGGCATTTTGCGTGGAATAAATTTCAGGTGTTAACTGATGAAGTCGCTCAAATCGTTGGTTCGTATAAAGGGAAAGTGCTTTGAAAATACCCCAGTTTATGCCATCGATCGGCGCCGACGAATATGCCGCCATTAAGGGTTGCTTTGACGAAAATTGGATTACTGAGGGTCCTCGCTCTAAGGAGTTTAAACAAAAATTATTAGAGTTAATGGGCGCAAAATATGGAGAATTTGCTCCCAACGGTACGTTGGCGATCTATCTGGCACTAAAGGCCGCCGGGATCAGGCCTGGTGATGAAGTTTTAGTTCCTAATTTTACGTTCATAGCTTCCGCCAATGCTGTTGTTATGGCCGGAGCAATTCCCGTTTTTATCGATGTTGATACTCATTTGCAGATTAATTTGGATCATTGCAAGAGTAGACTCACACCGAAGACTACAGCGATCATGGCGGCTCATATGTATGGGACTTGTGGCAACATGAATGACGTAACTCATTTTGCCAAAGTGCATTGTCTGACGGTAATTGAAGATGCCGCCCAAGCAATTGGCGTGCATTGGGATGGCAAACATGCTGGAACGTTTGGTGATGTGGGAACGTTTTCGTTTTTTGCAGATAAGACTATCACATGTGGCGAGGGCGGATTTGTGGTTACAAACGATCGGGCCATTGCAACTAATCTTGCGTACTTAAGAAACCAGGGACGACTTAATAGAGGCACGTTTATTCACCCGGAAATAGGTTTTAATTTTCGGATGACTGATATTCATGCGGCCGTAGGTTTAACACAGCTTGGAAAACTTGACAACATCATCAAGAGAAAATTAGAAATTTTTAGCCTCTATTGCGACGGCTTGGGAGACGTGACTGGACTGAGAATTTTTAAGCCACAAAAAAATTCTAGCTTTGTGCCATTTAGGGTTTGCATCATTGATGAGGCAAATATCGCCGCACAGGTGATGGAAAATCTAAAAAATGCTGGCGTCGAAACTCGAACATTTTTCTATCCGCTTCACAAGCAGCCGTGTTTTAGTTTTTTAGAAAAAATCCATGATTATCATGATGACGAATTTCAAGTGTCTAACCTTATGTTTAAAAACGGAATTTGTCTTCCAACGTTTTTGCAAATTACTAACGAACAAATTTCTTATATTTGTGACGTGGTGAGGAAATCCTACGAAGATGTATGATACCATGGCCGATATTTACGATGGAATTTATGCCACCAAAGATTATTCACTGGAGGTACGACACATTGAGCATTTACTGCATGACGATAATTGTCTTTCTTACAATCTTTTAGATATAGGGTGTGGAACTGGAAATCATGCCCCATTTTTTGCTAATTTTACGAGCTACACCGGAATCGATCCCACAAAAGAAATGATAATCCGTGCCAATGAAAAGCAGATTAACAACGCTCAATTTATTCATTCTTCACTTGCAAAATTAGATGACAAATCATACGATGTGATTGTCTCACTTTTCAATGTTGTTAATCACATTCATGATTTAAATGAAGTTTTAGATTTTTTTCGAGATATTAGTCGAGTTTCTTCCACACACTCCCGATTAATTTTTGATGTGTGGAATGGAGTTGCGGCCATTGCCGATTTACCTACTACCGAAATACGGAATGTCGATGAATTGGAAATTAAAATAGATCCAGTATTTTCAGGGTTTAATCAAGCGCTTACGACAAATTATACTGTCCACCGCGACAATACGATAATTTGGAGAGATAGTTTAAAGATGACGCTGTGGACACCAAAAGTACTTGTTGAGTGTTTAAAAATAAGCGGTTGGGCCATTCGCCAGATTTACACCGGGTTCGGTAAGAATGACGTCTTGACACCTGCAAAATCTGACGATTATAAAATTCTGTTTTATTGCGAAAAAATTGGAGTTAAAAGTGAAAAAACTGTATTCTAATGTAGATTCGAGTATTCAAATAGCAACAATCATGAGGCGAGAAGAAATTTATGCTTCGAGGCACGATTTATCGCCGGCGAGTGAATGTTTACAGGTAGCTGCCAAGAAGGTTGGCACTGAGGCCAGATTTCCTTCGCACAAACATAACAAATGTGAAAGGCATACCACCAAAACCCAGGAGGCTTGGGTGGTCTTGCAGGGAAAAATTAAAGCATATTTTTTCGATATCGATAACTCCAAACATTCAGAGCTTGAATTGTGTGCCGGTGACTGTGCTGTAGTTTTTGAGGGCGGTCACGGTTTTGACGTCATTGATGATAATACATTGATTTATGAGTTTAAAAATGGTCCCTATTTTGGAAGAGATATTGACAAAAGTTTTATTTAGTAGGATACAAGAATGACAAAAAGAGCCTTAATTAGTGGTATTGCAGGACAAGATGGTAGTTATTTAACCGAATATCTGGTGTCGTTGGGTTACGATGTTTACGGGATTGTCCGCCGACACTCCGTGGCTGAGAACCAGAATTATAGATTACACCATCTCAATGAAAGAGATGACGTGTACACATTTTATGGTGATCTTCTGGATTACCCATCGTTGGTGAGAATTTTTAACGATGTTAAACCTGACGAGATCTACAATCTTGCCGCCATGAGTCATGTGAGAATTAGTTTTGATGTTCCGTCATTCACAATTCAATCTAACGCGTTGGGTGTTCTTAATATGCTGGAAATTTATAGAACCATGTGTCCAGATGCAAAATTTTATCAGGCTAGTTCATCAGAGATGTTTGGTAATTCTGTCGATTCAGATGGAATTCAGCGCCTCACAACTCCGATGAATCCGGTGAGTCCGTATGGATGCGCGAAGGTGATGGGCTATAATTTGGTCCGTCATTACAGACATGCTTATGGCCTCCACGCATGTAATGGAATTCTGTTTAACCACGAATCGCCACGCAGAGGATCCAATTTTGTTACGAACAAAATTGTTAAAGGCGCCGTTTCAATTAAAAAAGGATTGCAAGAAAACCTCGAGCTCGGGAACATGGATTCTTTTCGTGATTGGGGTCATTCAAAAGATTATGTTCGAGCCATGCACATGATAGTAAATCATTCTACTCCTGAAGAATGGATTGTTGCTACTGGAGAGGCTAGAAATGTAAGAGATCTGTGTGAATATGTGTTTTCTGCGCTTGATATGAATTATCTTGATTATGTGGTTCAAAACCCAAAGTATATGCGCCCTGAGGAACTCAAGTATCTAAAGGGTGATGCTGAACGAACAAGGAAAGAGCTTGGATGGCAACCGGAATATACGTTCGAGTCAATGATTGATGAAATGATTGAACATTGGCAACAGGTCTTATAAAAAACAACATGTCTCAAAAACACATTGGAATAATTGGGAATGGTTTTGTCGGGTCGGCAATTGCCGCAGGCTTTGCTCTACATGCGAATGTTCGAGTCTTTGATAAAAATCCCCAACGTTCAATCAACGACTTAAGCGAAACTGTAAGCGAATCAGAGTTCGTGTTTATTTCCGTGCCTACTCCGATGAAGTCTGTCGAAGGCGGAGAAATTGATTTGACAATTTTAGATGCTGCCATTGATGAACTAATGACTGTTCATAAGGGTGAGAATTTTTCTTTTGAAAAAACAATTTTCATAATAAAGTCAACAGTGATTCCAGGCACTACGGAAAGATATGCGGCAAAATATCCTCATGCGAGATTTGTTTTTAATCCAGAATTTTTAACAGAGCGTTCGGCAAATCTTGATTTCATCAATGCATCTAGAATTGTGTTGGGCGGTAATCCTGAAGATATTGCCAGGTGCAGCGCTCTTTATCGAGATCGATTTCCTTATACTAAGATTGTTGAGACTGATGCAAGATCTGCTGAGTTTGTAAAGTATATGTGTAATTGTTTTTTCACCGTTAAGATTTCTTATATGAACGAAATGTATCAAGCGGCTCACTTGGTGGGTTGTGATTGGAATAAGATCATGGAGGGTTTCATCGCCGATGGCCGCATCGGAAATTCTCATCTTGATGTTCCCGGCCACGATGGAGATTTAGGCTTTGGTGGAAAGTGTTTTCCGAAAGACATTAATGCATTTATGAGGTACTTTAGAAACTCCATAGAAATGGAACCGCTAATGCTAGATGCAGCATGGGAACGAAACAAGCGGGTTCGTTCCAATATTAACTGGGCAAAAATTGAAGGTGCAGTATCGAAAGGCGAGGACGAATGACGTATGTTTTTGACATTGACGGCACAATTTGCAATAGTTCTGGAGGTGATTATCACGATTCAACTCCTCTTTATGAACGAATAACGGTTGTAAATCGCCTTTATGACGCCGGTCATACGATAATATTTCAAACGGCACGTGGTATGGGCAGGTCTCAAAATTCTGTGGCATTCGCACATACCGCGTTTTACGAAATGACCAAGAGGCAGCTTGAGTCTTGGGGCGTAAAATTTCATGAATTATTTTTAGGGAAGCCTGCTGGGGACATTTACGTCGACGACAAGGCCATCCGCGATTTTGATTTTTTTGAAGAAGGTACAGACAATGAGTGAACAGGAAAAAAGATTTTTGCCCAGAAATATAGAACTTCCAATGAAACACGTTGAGAAAGGCTGGGGGTGGGAAAGATGGATTTGCAATGGTCCCGAATATTGCGGCAAACTCCTCTTTTTTAAGAAAGGCAAGCGATGTTCATGGCACAAGCACAAACTCAAGGACGAGGTATTTTATTTACAGTCTGGCAAAATGCTGGTCTTCTATTCAGAAGACGACGATATAACCAAGGGAAAACAACTCATCCTGAATCCTGGTGATAATTTCCACGTTTATCGTGGTTTACGCCATCAAATGGTGGCGCTAGAAGATTCTGAGTTATTTGAGTTTTCAACGCAGCATTTTGATACTGATAGTTACCGTATCATAAAAGGCGATTAAATCTAGTGGATTATGGCCTATTTTACCTACAAAAATGTACAATTTTTACTTTGTAAATATAATTGATTTATGTTCCCGACAAATAAACCCCATATATCCTATTCAGAAATCAGAACGTGGAAGGAATGCCCGTACCGACACAAGCTCAGGTACATCGATGGCATTGACTTAGACGATGTCTCCCAATACTTGGATTATGGCACGCTGCTACATGCATGCTTAGAAGAGTATCTAAAGACCCGCCAGTTGAATGTTGAAAAGCTAAAGGCTGATATTACCAAGGCTTGGGCCGAAAGGGGATATGACACCTCAGAGTATATCGAGCGACTAACGGAAAGGGCCGAGTCTCGTGGAGAAAAGCCACGCATCTTGCCTCCGTTGGAAACTTGGCTGGAATGGGCTGAGAATTCTGTGACTCATGTACCAGAATTTTTGGAAACAAATTTTCCAAACTGGACACTTGTATCTGCCGAGGAACAACTTTATGAAAAGCTTCCTGGCGATGAACTGCTGTTCAAGGGTTTCATAGACGTAGTTATAGAATGTGACTATCGTGGTGGCAGAAAGACGTGGGTCTTGGACTGGAAGACAGCTCCAGCATATGGGTGGAATGCCTATAAGCGCCGTGATTTTCTGGTTCAGGCTCAGATTACACTATACAAGAAGTTCTGGCGCATCAAGAACAATATTGATTGTAAAGATGTCGGATGCGGGTTTGTTTTGCTCAAACGTGGCGCAAAAAAGAACCATGTCGACCTGTTCAAGGTATCCGTTGGACCAAAGATGGAGCAGCGTGCAGATAAATTGCTGCGCAGCATGATAACGTCCGTTCGGAAGGGACTCTATTTGAAAAATAGAAATTCATGCAAATATTGTCCATTTTACGACACAAAACACTGCACATAATTTACGTTTCGTTTTTTTTGAGTAATTTTTCTAGGCGAGTCTTAGAGGAATTGCATGCAAAAGAAAAAGATATTGATGCTTTCAGATCATGCTTTGAGCACATCTGGGGTGGGTGTCCAAAGTCGACATCTGATAAATGGTTTATTGCACAAAGGCGAATGGACAATTCGCCAATTTGGTGCAGCAATAAAGCACAACAATTATGATGTGGTACAGATAAGTGAAGACTTCATCATTAAGCCCATTGATGGATTTGGGAACAGAGATTTAATCCGGCAGACGCTTGCTGCTGAGAAACCAGATCTCTTATTAATCTTTACCGATCCCCGGTTCTTTATTTGGCTGTGGGAAATTGAAGATGAAATTCACCAAGTTTGTCCAATTGCGTATTGGCATGTGTGGGATAACGAACCCTACCCAGATTTCAACACGCCATACTATGAGGCGACCGATCTAATCAACTGTCATAGTCATGCCACATATCAGATGTTGCAGAAGCGTTTTCCTGATAAGACAAACTTTATTCCCCATGCGCTGCCCGAGGGAGTTTTTTATCCGTTAGATGAGAACGAAATTGAGCAAGCAAAAATAAATGCGTTGGGTCCAGATCGAAAAGATGATTTTGTCGTTTTTTGGATGAACCGCAACGCCCGCCGCAAGCGACCTGGCGATTTATTGATGGCGTGGAAACAGTTTTTGGACGACAATACAGTAGACGGAGTAAGGCCTGTTGCCACGTTATTGCTGCACACAGATCCACAAGATGGAGAGGGCCCCAACCTTTTTGCAATGTGTGATAATTTAGAAATTTCTGAGACCGTTGTTTTTTCTCGCGAACGATTAGATTTTGAAAAAATCAATATTCTTCATAATATTTCCGATTGTTGTATTAACATTTCATATGCCGAAGGATTCGGTCTTGCAACACTTGAGGCTATGCAGACTGGCACTCCAATTATTGCATTAAAGACAGGTGGTTTGACGAGGCAGGTAGTTGATCATCGAGATGGTAGCGAAAATGGTGTTGCTCTTGATGTTGAACTAAAGACTCTCGTTGGTTCGCAATCGGTGCCATACATTTATGAAGATTATTGTTCATGGCCGCAAATTGCATCCGCGCTGACCAAGATGTACACGCTCACTCCAAAAGAGAAAAAGAAATTAAGCGAAAAAGTTCGAGCCTATGCTCTTGAAGAATTTTCATACCAAAAAACTATTGATATGTGGAACGATTCGCTTAATGATTTGTTGAAAAACTGGAAATCAAAATATCAAAGAATTGTTTGTGAGGAAATAAAATGAACATTTGTATTCGTGGACCTCTGCTGTCAATTAGCGGTTATGGCAATCACGCCCGACAGGTTTTTAGATGGCTGAGCGAAAAACCTGGGGCAAATGTTTCGGCACAAATTTTACCTTGGGGAATAACTCCTTGGTATATTAATCCAGATGAGCTCGCCGGACTTGTCGGAAAAATTATGCAGTCGTCAATAACTGCAGAGAATGGAAATTTCGATCTTTCATTTCAAATTCAGCTCCCAAATGAGTGGGATGCAAATTTAGCGAAATTTAACGTAGGAATAACTGCCGCGGTAGAAACAGATATTTGCAATCCGGAATGGATTGGTGCTTGTAACACCATGGATCTTATTGTTGTTCCGTCGGTTCACACTAGGGATACGTTAAGCCGATCAGGCCAGTTAACTAAACCTGTAGTTGTGATTCCAGAGTCGTTCCCGGATCAAATTATACCAGACAATATCGAGCCCCTCAGCCTTAATGTTAGAACATCATTTAATTTTTTGATATTTGGTCAACTCACAGGCGCCAACGCATTTCAAGATAGAAAAAATACATATCATGCGATTAAGTGGCTTTCTGAAGAATTTGCCGATGATCCCGATGTCGGAATAATAGTCAAGACTAATCACGGTCGAAATACAACTTTGGACAGGGCACTCGTCCGCAATATTTTCAAGCAAGTAGTCAGCGGGCTTGATGAACACCCACCAATCTATCTTTTGCATGGAGCAATGAATGATGTTGAAATTGCGGGGTTATATCGAAACCCTAGTGTTAAAGCCCTCATCGCTCCCACTCGAGGCGAAGGTTTTGGGTTACCGTTGCTCGAGTCAGCCGCAAGTGCTTTGCCGGTATTGGCAACGAACTGGTCCGGTCATTGCGATTTTTTAAATCAGGGGAAGTGGGTCAAGTTTGATTATCGACTCGTTGGAGTCGACCCAGGGAAGATTGACGGGAACATATTTATCGAAAATGCAAAATGGGCAGAAGTCGATGAGAAAGATTTTAAGAAAAAAGTAAGAAAATTTAAAAACAAGCCTGATATGCCCACCAGGTGGGCGCAGGATTTAAGAGAAACGCTCTTAAAAACTCACGCGTTTAGTAGCATTTCCAAGTTTTGGGATTCGCTAATGAGAGATTATGCACCATGACATCTCTTGAGATTGGTTTGCTCGCGGCGGTGGGTTGTTTATTACCGATGTGTATCGTGTCAATTTATTACAATATCAAGCATGGTTTGTTGATTTTGAAAACGACAGATTCTATAGAGCAGGCGTTGGATCTGCTTGATGCGCGCTATACTTCTATTAACAAAGTTTTAGAGATTCCACTCTTTTACGACAGTCCCCAAATTCGCCAGGTTTTAGATGATATTGAAGGAAGCCGAAACGCAATTTTACAGGTGGCAAATTATATGGCACATATTGAAGATGATTCGCATGACGTCGAGCTTGGTGAATAATGAAAAAAAAGATAATCAAGCGAAGGAAGGGAAAAAGCAAGCTTTATTTTACCGCTGATACACAGCGCGCAATTGAGGAATGGCAGGCCTCTGATTCTCAAGAAACCCGTGACGATCTATACACAACTCAAATTTTGCCAGCGTTTGATAAATTGGCGGAAAATCTTATCTTGATCTATGGATTTGCAAAGGGCCGTCATTCGTTTGACGCGTTAAAAAATGACTGTATCACATTTTTGTATGAAACACTTCACAAATTTGACGCTAGCCGTGGGACAAAAGCATTTTCGTATTTTAACGTTGTTGCAAAAAATTGGCTTATTTTAAACACCAGAAAGAGAAAGAAGGTCTATGATAATTCTTATCCAATTCACGAGCTAGAATCATTTAACGCATTTGACAGAAATACCATAGTCAATTATCAGACCGCCGCGGCCCCCGAAGATATTATGATTGAGTCAGAGCGTAGAGCCGAAATTCAAAAAATACTCACTATGCTTAAAGACCAGGTTGAAAATCAGAATGACATTAAGTGTATTGATGCAATTTTAATTGTTTTTGCCAAAATAGATGATCTAGACCTACTTAATAAACGTGCTATATATGTCTATATAAGAGAAATTTCAGGGCTTAATTCTAAGCAATTATCGACGTCAATGTCAACAATTCGAAAAATGTATAGACAAATTAAGAACGAGGATCTCTTATGACGCATGAAGAGTTGTTAAAAAAACAAGAAGAACAACAGAAGAAAATCGATGATTTTGGAGAGTTGCTCGATGATTTAACCTCTACGACCGATAAGAAAAAAATGTTGTGGAAAGAAATATATCAAAATGCTTTAGATGACCGTCTAAACGCCAGTCTATTATTCACCGAGGCTTATACTACTATGCAGGCCGGCGCCGCTGAGCATGTTTCTGTTGGACCTGTTTTAACAAAATACTTGGAGCGAATGAACAAATCTAACGAACAGTTATTGAAGCTGGCCGATTTGATTTCGAAAGCAGAAGAACAATCTTCTCAAATTAATCCTGAAGATATTTTTGCACAAATAAAGGAATGAACCATGAGCGTTGATGCCACAGACGACAATTCAACTGCTGTAAGTGGCGTAGGCGCCGGAAGAATACTAAAGAAAGGAGTGGTTGTTGAGGTCATTTATGATCCCACGCTTTACGGTCCGGAGATGCAGGAGAAAATTGTTGCAGCCCTCAATTTAAAAAACGCCGATCGTCTACCTACGGCTCCAAGAAATTCATGTATTGTACGAGAATATGGAGAAGGTAAGGGAACATCTACGGCTACAATGTTGGTATATCCCTTTTTCCCGCCTCATCTCTGTTTTCCTGTGAAGCCAGGCGAGTGTGTTTGGCTAATTTCTCCAGGTCTTGGAGCCCTTGACGTAAAAGAGGCTTTTTGGATCTCGCGCATTACCACGCCAGGTCTTGTAGAAGATATTAACTACACTCACTTGCCGCGCGGTAACAACATAGTCCTCAAGCTTCCGTCAGCGGTGAGCGTTCCGCCCTTTGCGGTTCCGGATTTTACCGACCGCGGCGCCGATGGGAAGCCAATCATAGTACCCGATCCAAAGACTGCTACTACTCTTACCAACGAGTTCGATCAAATAGTTTGGAATAGCGAATCGTATAAGAATTTTACGACTCAGCCAGTTCCCAAGTTTTCAAAAAGAGTTGGTGATTTTGTAATTCAGGGAAGCAACAATACATTGATCTCGCTTGGTGAAGATAGGGGCTGGACGTTTACCGATACGGCAATTGATACTCGCGCCGAGAGTAATGTCGTACCTCCCGCGGGCGAATTTGCAGGTTCAATTGATATTGTCGCCGGCCGTTCTCGATACTTACCGGAAAATGCAACCTCCGGAAGTGTGGAGAGTGATGCTCCCGTCGGGACAGGTTTTAGGACGACTACAAATCTGCGCGATTACGTTGAGAACGATAAAAATCCGGTATTAAACACATTTGATCCTAATCCTCCAGCTGAGGGTGATCCAGATTTTCGCGTCGATGCAGCGAGAATTTACGTGTCAATGAAGACAAACGGAGATTTAAATTTTGGAATTAATCAAGACACCACCTCCGCAGGAGCGTATACGGCCGGTACGGTTTTTGTTCCTGGGACTAGTGCTGATTTAACGATTGAGGGAGATGAGGATGTAGTCTCTGAAGCCAGCACCGAGTCTACCTTGAGCACCCCTGGTGGTGGCGAAGAGCGTATGGCTACAGGATTTGAGGCTGTTATCGAACCAATAGCCGATGCCGCATATATTGTTGCCAAGGCGGACGAACTGCGCTTTATTGCGAGAAAGCAAGTGGCCGATACACCAGTTGTCGGTGCAGCAGAAATCAATGGGAGTATTCGTCTCATTAAGGAGGGAGTGAAAAACGAGGATCTTGCTACAATTTGTTTGCTCCCGGACGGCACGATTCAAATAAGCGGATACAAGATTTATATTGGTCGCCCCGGTGATGATGATGGCCGAGATGCAGGACCTGGAGAGGGAGGGAGCGAACCTTACGTGAGATATTCGGATCTTAAAACTCTTTGGGAGGAGGTCATGGATGAGCTGACTACATTTTGCGAAACACTTGAAAAGAATACAACCCCAGGCTACGGCTCGCCGTCAGTCCAGGTTGTCAATGCCGCAGTGGCGTTGAGAACGGCAATTGACACTGCTGGGCAAGGTCATAAAAAGAACATTGAGACCGTAGCATCAGAAAGAATTTTTGGAGAGTAAATGCCATTATCAGCATCGACGGCAGGGTTGGCTCAAGGTATCTATGAGGCATATCAGAATGTCAAGAAAACTGGTTCAGAAGACGGAGCCGATCCAGGCGCCATCATAACACAGCTTGCCGAGGATTTATCCGACGCAATTCACGATTATATGACTTCCGCGCTTGTTACCACTACCGTGACGGTCGACAGCAGCCAACTGGACTCTGCTGGTGGCTCGACAACTATGGAGGGTTCCGGTGCCGGAACCGGAAGTTTATCATAACGGAGGATGACAATGCCACTTTCATCGGGTTATTGGACACTAAAAGACGACATCGAGGCAGCTTATAATACGGCAAATGATGCCGGTGCAAAAGATGATGCTTCACCAGACGATATCATAACAACGCTGGCAAATGATTTGGGTGATGCAATTCATACCTACATGGAGACCGCCCTTGTGTCAACGACTGTTATTGTAGACCCGGCGTCTATGAATGCCGCGGGTTCTCCGGCGGCGACCGCAGTTCCAACTGCGTCATACACAACACCTGGATCCGGCGTTGGGTTTGGCACTATTTCGTTTGGAGGTGGGGATGTTGATACGCTCAAGAGCGATATAGATGATGCCTTTTCTCAAGTAGAGACAGACGGAAAGGAAGATGCCGCCGATCCAGACGCGATTATAGGTGCTCTTTCAGATGCTTTAGAGACGGCGATTGATACTTTTGCGTTGACTGCGCTTGTAGAGACTGATGTGGTAGTTTATCCCGGCCAGGTGGTTCTGGGTTATATGGCTATTGCCGGTACGACCACAGTGCCTGTGCCAGCAGTCAGTATTACCTGCGCCGGATCTGGTGAAGGTGATCCTGATAAAGGCGAAGGTTTGTCATAATGCTATTGCGAAAGTTCCGTATTGAATAATTAAATTGTGGTGGAATTATGCCAAACGTAACCGAATATGACTTTGCATCTGTTGGAGAAACGCTTATTGAGGTGAAGGAAAAGTTGCGTGTTGACGAAGAGACCACACACAATTGGAATCCAAGAACTCCCTTAGAGTTCTCTCAAGGCACCGGAGGGTTATTTATAATGAACACCACACCAGCAGAGATGATTCGAGATAACTTTAAAAATTTATTATTAACCAACTGGGGAGAGCGGCCCTGTCAATATGATTTCGGTTGTAACCTAAAGCCGTTAACGGCAGAACTTGGAACCCCCGCATTTGATAGCGAGGCCATAATCAGGATTCGCACCGCCGTTAGGAAATTTATGCCATATCTAAAATTGGCAAAATTTGCAACGGAAAGGGATCCTGAATTGGCAGTGAATGGTCTCGGTGCGGTAAAAATTAAGATAACATATTCAGTACCAGGTGCAGGAATTGCTGCTGATGGTATTGGAATTACGCTGCTCGCGTCAGCATAGGAGAATGTAGTAACAATGTCGTCAAAAGTTAAGAAAGACGTAGCAAAGCAAGCCGCAAAAAGTTATTTGGCTAAAGATTTTGTTGATTTTAAAAGCGAGCTGACTTCATACGCTAAAAATTATTTTTCCGACCAAATGAGCGATTTTAGCGAGGCGTCATTGGGAGGAATGTTTATAGAGCTTGCAGCATATGTGGGTGACAGTATGACGTTTTTCTTAGATCATCAATTTCAAGAATTAGATCCGGTTACTGCCATCGAGACAAAAAATATAATTGCCCACGCACGCAATGCTGGAGTTAAGTTTTCTGGGGCCGCACCGGCAGTTGTGTATGTGAAGCTTTTCATTGAGACCCCGGCCGAAAATTTAAGCGATGGTACTTATGTTCCTGCCTCGACAGCACTTCCAATTTTTCGAGAGGGAACAACTGTTGATTCAAATATGGGGGTACAATTTACCACAACGGAAGATCTGGATTTTGCTGAAGTCGACCTCGATGGCAATATGCTTGCAGCCTACAGGGTGGCGAGTACCACCACCACTGGCACTCCTGCTTCGTTTATTGTGAGCCGCACAGCACTCTGTGTTTCTGGAAATGTTACCTCTGAAAAGTTTAAGTGTGATAGCCTGATTTCTTTTAGACAGTTGAATCTATCAAAGAGAGATATTTCTGAAGTCATTTCTGTGGTCGACAGCAGCGGGAACATTTATTATGAGGTTGATTATCTCAGTCAAAATACCGTTTTTAAGCGATCTAAGAACTTAAGCAAAGATGCTCTTGAAGTTCCATATTCGATCGAGATTGCTGCCTGTCCTTATAGATTCATGCGTGAGGTCAATGCTCTAACACGGATGACTGTCATTTCGTTTGGCACTGGCGATGCCGATACTACTGACGACGATTTAATTCCCGATCCATCTACTTTGGCATTACCACTTTATGGCAAAGAAACGCTGTCTCGTTTTTCAATAGATCCTCGTTCTTTGTTGACAACGAAAACACTTGGAATTTCACCCGCCAATACTACGATTAGTGTTACCTATCGTTATGGCGGAGGTCGAAATCACAATGTGGCTCCGAACACGATCACGGCCGTTTCGAAAATATTGATCGACTTTCCAGGAAATCCAACAGCGGCAGTTGCCGCCTCTGTCGTAAATTCCGTTGATGTGAGTAACGCTGATGAAGCCCGTGGCGGGGCCAATGCTCCATCGTTGGAGGATTACAGGACTCAAATATTTGCATCCAGAAATCAGCAATCCAGGATTGTAACACAAGATGATCTGCTTGCGAGACTGTATTCTCTTCCCGCCGAATTTGGGAGAATTTATAGGGCCGGTTTAAGAAAGAGCGTGCGAAATCCGCTTGCCACCGAGTTGTTTGTTTTATCGCAAAATCGTACAGGCGAACTTACGATGGCGCCGGATTCTCTGAAGAAGAATTTGCGCACTTACCTTAACGAATATAGGCTTATTTCAGACGCGATTGACGTTCTCGATACAGTTATCATAAACTACGGAATCGAATATGCTATTGTAGTAACTCCTGATTCTACAAAATCAGTTGTGAACGCGGCTGTGGCTTCTGCTATAACAAAGGCAGTAGATAGAAAATATTTTCAAATCGACCAACCCATTGTAGAGGCCGACATAATCAACGTGATTATTAACACCAACGGTGTTCTTTCTTTGCAAAATTTAACTTTCTTTTCTAGAAACGGAACCGTGACAGGAAGAACATACAGCGATTATGTTTTTGATTTAGAAGCGAATAAATACAAGGGACTCATTGTTCCACCTTCAGGCGCTATTTTCGAAGTCAAGTTTCCGACGTCAGATATTCTGGGATCGGCGGAGTAATCGTGTATTTAATTTTTACTGCAAGCAAAGACACTTACATAACGGACAAAATTATTGATAGTGATTTTAGAGCAACTGACGCTAATGTAGGCCAGGCCGGAACAATCGATTTATTTAAACTTTACAATGAAACGACGTTAAACGACCTGACGGGTACTGCGGAGATTTCGAGAGGATTGATTAAATTTGATTTATCTCCTCTTAAGAGCTTAACCGGGTCTGTAATAGACATCAATTCTAGCAAATTTAAGGTTAAAATGCAATTATCGAACCTGGTTGCTGGAACTGCTACTCCATCCAATTTTACCCTAGTGGTGACACCACTATCACAGTCGTTTAGGGAAGGCGTTGGGAGAGATCTTTCGTCGTTTGCTGATTTGGATACTGCTAATTTTGTGACCGCATCAATATCCAATTCTAGCGCAGTCGTGTGGAACGTATCAGGTTCTGGTCGTGGAGGCTTGCTTGGGGATGATAATCTTGATTTTATAACCTCGGGAACTATTGACGGAACGCTTCAGTCGTTGGCAAGCGAGCAGACATTCACTTTGGGAACCGAAGATTTGTTTGTAGATGTTACTACGGTCGTGTCTTCTACACTTGCCGGAAATATTCCTGATTATGGTTTTAGACTTGCGTTTACCGGAAGCGAAGAACAAGATAAAAAATCTCGTTTTGTTAAGCGTTTTGCAAGTGTCCAATCTTCGAACCCGCTTAAAAAACCACAGCTCCACGTTTTGTTTGATGATAGCGCCACTGATTCTACTGCAAATTTTGTTTTCGACTATTCAGGTTCTTTGTTTTTAAACAATTTTGTGAGAGGTCAACGCACAAACTTTGTATCCGGTGCTGCTGCGTCCGATATTAGCGGTAATAATTGCATGACACTTCGTTTAGAGTTTCAGGATTGGTCTAAAAAGATTCTTGCGTCACAAATAACGAGAGGAACGGATTCTACCGCCATTTCAGGACTTTATTCCGCGTCATTGGCCGTTTCAACATTTAACAGTTCGTATGTAAACACAGAAAACGAAACTCTCCGTGATTTTATTAATGCGAGTGGGTCAGTGAAATTTAATACTATATGGGCATCGAACGATACAATGGTTGGATATCACACTGGTTCACTTGAGATTAAAAGATCAAATTCTTCTGATTACGTGGCTACGCCCCACGAATTAATTTTTAAAGTAATGTCGTTGCCATCAAAAATGCAGCACAACGAAGTTTTGAAAATTTCAATTTTTATTGAAAATAGGGCTTTGGAGCAAAAAGTCTACAAGATTCCTTACCGAATTAAAAGCACAATTTTATCCAGTGTATATTACCGGATTAGAGATTTAGATCGGGGTACTCACGTAATTCCGTTTGAGACATCGTCTAACGGCACTAAGCTTTCTACGGATACTGACGGAATGTATTTTGAGCTTCGTACCCAATCATTACCTCGCGGTCGAAATTATACACTCGATTTACTTGTGAAAGATTTTGGACAAGAGCAAATATTTTTGGGAGTCGGACAAGGGTTTAGGGTTGAGTAATGGCCAGAAAGCGCTTTAGCGAAATAACAAATGCAGGATTATTTAGCGGGGCCACTGTAACCCAGTTTGCCGCACCTTCCAGTAGAGTAGAGCTTGAGAGCCTTGCAAGCCTCTCCGGATCGGTGGATTTTTCGACCGGAAGTTTTGACATCGATTCTTTCGACACGGCGTTCAAATCAACCCAACAGATTCCGCTAGATTGGGATAAATTTGAAAAGCACACATTTTTTGATTCGGCCCAAAGCAAGGTGAATGTTGCATTCGACACAATGATTAATTTCTTTCCGTTTGATTCGTCCAAGGAAGAGGTTAAGATTTTTCTACAAGGCTTGACAGGTTATGAACGACATTTGTATGATACATGGCCAAAACACACAGGCTATCTTAATTTTTCAGGCACCGTGGAGAACGAAAATCCGCTAAATGGCCACTCCCCACTTCTTGGCACGTTTGTTCCGGTTGTTGATCGGGCGGGTGATTTATATCCAACCATCTCAAAAAGAAATGACGGCGCTCCGGTTATTGATCTTTCAACTAATCCATTTGTGATAATGTTTTGGTTAAATTTGCCAGCCCGCGGAAACAATCCGTCAATTATTTGTCAAAAGTTGGCAGGAAGCGGTTCATCAAATCACGGATTTACAATTGCGTTATCCGGGTCTACGTCTTCCGTCCAAACCAGCGTTATTGCAATGCTTTCGAGTGGTAGCATGGCACTATCGGCCAGTGTAGAGTTTGAGAAGGGCGATATTTTTTCTCATTGTGCAGTACAGTTTTCACGCACTCCTGGCGAGCTTCCAGTTATGGAACTATGGCGCGATGGTGTGTTAAGTGCAACGTCTTCATTGACCGCTGATTTCGGCGCATTTGATTTCCTTGGAGCAGATCTTAATATAGGATCGGGGAGTGCTCACTATTTGGGAACAATGTCTTCCCAGTTTGTACCGACAACAACGCTTTCCGGCGCCCTCGATGATTTTAGAATATATGGAGATCAAAAGAATAAAAGCCAGATTAGAGAAATAGCATCCGGCAGCACGGATATAGAATCTACGCTTTTTGCGTGGTATAAATTTAATGAGGCAACAGGTTCATATACGAATAATTCTGTAATTCTCGATTCTTCAGGAAATTCTCTACACGGGAAAATCTCCAATTATTCTACGACATTACGACTTACGCCACTGACTGATCCCGTTGTTAATGAGGATCCCTTTTATGAACCGGTCCTCTTCCCTTCTCAGGAAGACATTGTTCGATTCAATTCTCGGTTGCTCTCGTCGGCATCGCTTTATGACGCCAATAATCCTAATTTAATTACCAAATTAATACCGCAACATTATCTAGTTGAGTCCGCTTACGCAGAAGGATTTTCGACGGAAGCCGCAGGCACCGGTGATCTCTATTCGTTCACAACGGACTTTCCTGGTGGTGGGAAGGTTGGAAGCCCGCAAATTGTTGCCGCACTTTTGTTTACGTGGGCAAAGTTCTTTGATGAAATAAAAATATTCTTAGATCAATTTGGCAATTTGCTTCACATGAATTACACCGACGCCGACACGGCGGCCGATATTATGATTCCATTTTTTGCCAAATATTATGGGCTTACGCTTCCCAACATGTTTTCAGGTGCATCGGTCCAACAGTTTCTGCGTGGGCAGAATATCACAACCGATCCCGGTGCAACGAATTCTTCATTGGCGTATATTCAAGGACAGATCTGGCGCCGAATTTTGCTCAACATAACTGACGTCATTAGGTCTAAGGGTACACTTCACGCAGTCAAATCTATTATTAGGGCTACTGGTATTGCACCTGATAACATGTTTAGATTTCGTGAGTTTGGCGGACCAAGATATCTTTCTTTAACACGGACCCGTTCAGATAGATCGGAGGTCAGCAGCTTGCTACGCTTCATGACTGGTTCGGTAGTTACAAGCCCGTTTATGAGCGGAAGCCGAATTGAGGTAGGTGTTCCTCTCACGAGAGGAACATTTGTCGAAAAAAGTCTTTATTCGCCTCACGGAATTTCAGATTATCAATGGGATGGATTTTTCACTTCTGGTTCGTGGACGGTAGAATTTTTGGTAAAACCACAAATTTCAAATCTCTTGACAACAATGAGTCTTGGTCGAGTTTGTTCGTCAGGATCGTTGGGAGAAGTTGTGTTGGCAAACTGCACCGCCGTCGATCCACCACAAAATTCCAACTTAACTGGCTCGCTAAGGATTTGGCACCGCCCGATTGCCGCCTTCAATGGAAGTGAAACTGTTCCAGAAACACCAATTGAAATATTTTTAACTGGGACAAATGTTTTTGATGGGAACGTGTGGCATGTTTCTTATGGTCGGAAAATTTTGAACGATTTTACGGCAAGTTATTTTTTACGCGCGGGCAAGCAGAATTTTGGAAATCTAACCGAGTTTAATTACACTCATATAACTGCGTCATTTCATAGTGGAAATCTATATCAAAGTGGTTCGGACGCCACAAATGCATCGGGTTCTTATATGCAATTTGGATCAGGTTCGTTTACCTCTCGCGTTGCAGGATTAAATGATCCGGCAGTGACCGATCATGCCAAGGTTGGAAGCTTTAGCGGCTCAATGGCTCGTTTTAGATTTTGGTCCAAGGAACTAACCATGAATGAAAATCGCGAACACATAAGAAATTTTAAATCAGTGGGTGTCGCGAATCCTCTTATTAATTTTAACTTTGTCACAAAAGAGTCGGGATCATTTGAACGGATGCGCGTTGACGCGCAATGTGATCAAGCCGTAACGCAGTCTGACACGTCGGGCGAAATTGTAATTTTCGATTACTCCCAAAACGGTTATTATATGACGGGTTCGGCTTTTTTGACTTCGTCACAAGTAATAAAGCCCCAACAATTTAATTTCAGTACGCTCGAGCCAAAATTCGATGAGCGCAGTACTCCCAACAAGATCAGAATCGCCGGTTTTCAGGAAGACGTTAACATTGAAGAGTTCTCAACACTCAAGTCACCGGTGACACATATTCCGCTCGGAACACCGGTGACCGATGATACCCGTTTTTCAATTGAGGTTTCATCGGCTCGTGCTTTGAATGATGATATTATGTTGATTCTTGGCACGTTAGAATTTTTTGATGACGCCCTTGGATCACCTGAGCTGCTCTATGCTACCGACTATCCAGATCTTGTGGCATTACGCGAGGTTTATTTTCAAAGATTAACAAATAGAGTAAATTACAAGAACTTGTTATCTTTTTACAAATGGATTGATGAGAGCGTTGGATTTTTGATTGCGAGAATGCTGTCACACAGCACGAATTTTTTGGGAATGAATTTCTATATTGAGTCGCATGTTTTGGAGAGAAACAAACTGCAGTACCAGCAGGTCGACATTTATTTGGGTGAGAATGACAGGCGAGGATTGCAGACGGATCTTGGACTGCAACAGGTCGTCGGCATCTTGAAGAGGTTTTAGATGGCATATGCCATTCGAAAAATAGATTACAGTCTCTTTTCTGGCTCATTTAGAGCCGGCCTGACTCCCTCTGTTCACACGAACGATATCCCCGGGATAGGGTATGAGAGTTCTGGTTCGTTGCAGGGCTGGTGGAGACTAAATAAAGATATTGCAGCCACTGTTGACGGTCCGATGCTCGATAGCAGCGGGAATGGTCGTGACGGAACGTTTGACGTTGAACCCACTGATCGTCCTGCGTTTTCGACGACGTT
>Ga0209434_1000258_pt1 | contig 27347 bp, 32 predicted proteins | sample ETNvirnome_2_300_FD_184068 | JGI IMG/M metagenome (GOLD analysis project Ga0209434, IMG submission 184068) | Marine viral communities from the Pacific Ocean - ETNP_2_300 (SPAdes) (version 2) | ecosystem: Environmental > Aquatic > Marine > Oceanic | place: Pacific Ocean | collected 2013-06-22 | reverse complement strand
CCAAAGTGCCCCCAAAGTACCCCCAAAGTGCCCCCAAAGTGCCCCCAAAGTGCCCCCAAAGTACCCAAGTTCTTTTTAAAGTCGTTTTCTATATCGACTCTAAACATAGTATTAGAGTCGTTTTAGAGCGAATTGGCTACTTTTTTGGGTCCAAAGCACCCAAGTACCGAAGCACCCAAGTACCGAAGCACCGAAGCACCCAAGTACCCGAGTACCGAAGCACCCAAGTACCCTCAAAGCACCCAAAGTCGTTTTCTATATCGACTCTAAACATAGTATTAGAGTGGTTTTAGCGATTTGGTCACTTTTTTTGGGTCCAAAGCACCAAAGCACCGAAGCACCGAAGCACCCAAGTACCCAAGTACCGAAGCACCCAAGTACCCTCAAAGCGCCCAAAGTCGTTTTCTATATCGACTCTAAACATAGTATTAGAGTCATTTTAGCGATTTGGTCACTTTTTGGGGTCCAAAGTACCCCCAAAGTACCCAAGTTCCTCGAAAAAGCGGTCCCAAAGTACCCCCAAAGTACCCAAGTTCTTTTTAAAGTCGTTTCCTTTTCGGCAGAAACAGATTTCTATATCGACTCTAAACATAGTATTAGAGTCGTTTTAGAGCGTTGGTCACTTTTTCGGGTTCAAAGTACCTCGAAAAAGCAGTTCCAAAGTACCCCCAAAGTACCCAAGTTCCTCGAAAAAGCAGTCCCAAAGTACCCCCAAAGTACCCAAGTTCTTTTTAAAGTCGTTTCCTTTTTGGTGAAAGTAGATCGCTACATCGACCCTAATCCGTGTTTAGAGTGGTTTTAGAGCGTTGGTCACTTTTTCGGGTTCAAAGTACCCCCAAAGTCACCCAAATTTTAGTGGAGTGACTTGGGTACTTTGAGGGTACTTTGGGACGACTTTTTCGGGGTACTTTCAAAGTGCCTCCCAAAGTCGTTTCCTTTTCGGCAGAAACAGATTTCTATATCGACTCTAATACTATGTTTAGAGTCGTTTTAGAGGGTTGGTCACTTTTTCGAGTTCAAAGTACCCCCAAAGTCACCGATTTTTTAGTGGGGTGACTTGGGTACTTTGAGGGTACTTTGGGACGTCTTTTTCGGGGTACTTTCAAAGTGCCTTCCAAAGCCATTTCCTTTTTGGTGAAAGTAGATCGCTACATCGACTCTAAACATAGTATTAGAGTCGTTTTAGAGGGTTGGTCACTTTTTCGAGTTCAAAGTACCCCCAAAGCACCAGCGGTGACTTTGGGCATATTGGGGCATATTGGGGCATATTGGGGCATATTGGGGCATTCGCTAGGGCAGTCGAGGGCAGATGCTAGGGCAGTCGAGGGCAATCGAGGGCACGTGCTAGGGCAGTCGAGGGCAGATGCTAGGGCAGTCGAGGGCAGATGCTAGGGCAGTCGAGGGCAGATGCTAGGGCAGTCGAGGGCAGATGCTAGGGCAGTCGAGGGCAATCGAGGGCAGATGCTAGGGCAGTCGAGGGCAGATGCTAGGGCAATCGAGGGCACGTGCTAGGGCAGTCGAGGGCACGTGCTGGGGCAATCGGGGGCACGTGCTGGGGCACGCGCTAGCTTCGCGCTGAGCGTGCGCTAGGGGCGTGCGGGGTACATGCTTCGCGAACTCCAGGCAATCGCGCCTACGACGAGCACACGCTCAATCAGTGACAGATTCGGGTGTATTGCTGGGGCAGATGCTGGGGCAGATGCTAGGGCAGTCGAGGGCAGATGCTAGGGCAGTCGAGGGCAGATGCTAGGGCAGTCGAGGGCAGATGCTAGGGCAGTCGAGGGCACGTGCTAGGGCAGTCGAGGGCAGATGCTAGGGCAGTCGAGGGCAATCGAGGGCAAATGCTAGAGCATGTGCTAGGGCAATCGAGGGCATGTGCTGGGGCAGTCGAGGGCAATCGAGGGCAAATGCTAGAGCATGTGCTGGGGCAGTCGAGGGCATACGGGGGAGCAATGCTAGAGCATGTGCTGGCTTCGCGCTGAGCGTGCGCTAGGGACGTGCGTGGTACATGCTTCACAAACTCCAGGCAATCGCGCCTACGACGAGCACACGCTCAATCAGTGACATATGTGAGGTTATTGGTTGACTTCGCTGTGCGTCGATTGGTACGCTGTGAAGTACTGTGGAAGACAATGACGTGACAAGGGACGACTGGTGGGGACAACACTGCTCGTCACACGGGGTGGCTGACAAACCCTACTACTCTATCCGCGAGACGACGCTGCTGCTCGACTGCTCTAGGAGTACGGTATCTCGTTACTGTCGGAGCGGGTGGCTCCAGTCGAAACCCCTCGGCCCTCGCAAGCGGGTGATCCCTGCGGAGAGTATCAAGTTGATGTTCTGCGAGGAAGACGACGACCATGAGTACGTGGAGTAAACGGAGCACCTAAAAGCTCGATAGGAGCAAGGACAACACCATGCACAACATAAGCAAGCCGTTGCAGAAGCACGCCACTGACGTGGGCAGTATCATCGAAGACCCAGCCAACGTTAGGGAACACAGCGAGCAGAGTATCGTGGCTATCAAGGCGAGCCTGATCAGGTTCGGTCAACAGAAGCCCATCGTCCTGCGGAAGGACGGGCTGAGCGTGTTAGCTGGCAACGGCACACTGCGTGCTGCCAAGGAGCTGGGGTGGACGAAGATCGCGGCAATCAAGACGACTCTCGACAACGCTGATGCTGTGGCGTACGGCATCGCTGACAATCGAACCACTGAGCTATCGGACTGGGACTACGCATCCCTCGGCGTCGTGCTGAATGAACTCGACCCCTCGCTGTTAGAGACGACGGGCTTCGCTCAACATGACCTCGACAATCTCATGACCGCTTTCAAGCCGGGCGAGGTCGACCAAACGCTTGAGGAGTTCACGCCCGACCATGACAAGGGCGCGCTCACTCTCCGCATCCCTAGCTCGTGTTTGGACATGCTGCACCAGGCGGTCGACAAGATGACTGAGCAGCTGGGCTGCAAGAAGCTGTCAGAGCAGGAGGGCGTTCTCCTCATCCTCGAAGAGTACATCTCGTGACTGATATCAGGTTCGTGGTCGGCTGCGCCACTCAAGGGGTCATCGATAGCCTGGGCGACTACGGCGATCCCTACCCAGCCCTGCTGTGCTCCTACGCCTACTACAAGCCGTTCGCTCAGATCAAGAGTCAGCTCTACTACCGTGACTGGGCGCTCGACTCGGGGGCCTACACCGCCTTCACATGCGGCAAGCACATACCGCTTCAGGGGTACATCGACTTCTGCCAGGATTTGCAAAAAACCGATCCGACCCTCTCTGAAATCATCGCTCTCGACGTCATTGGTGACTGGAAAGCCTCCCTCCGCAACTACGAGGAGATGTGGAAGCAGGGGGTCGAGGCCGTCCCTACCTACCACATGGGCGAGCCGACCCACGTTCTCAAAACCCTCTGCGCCACCTACCCCAAGGTAGGCATCTCGGGCTACACCCTACTCGTCTCTCAGGCGAAGAAACGCGCCTACACTGACGCTGTCTTCTCCATCGCCTGGCCCAAGAAGTTGCACGCTCTCGGTCTCTGCACCGAACCCATAGTCAAGTCATTCCCCTGGCATTCAATCGACGCCTCCTCCTGGTGTCTCAAGCCCGCCGCCTTCGGCACCTTCACCGCCTACGGCAAACAGAACATCGGTCTCACCAACAACATCCAGCGCAACCTTCGCAGTGAGATCGAGTACTTCATGGCCTGGGAAAAGCACAACAAAGAGGTCTGGCATCAAGAGCTAGGGAGTCTTGGCTCATGAGTTTCTTCGGCCCTAACCCCTTCGGCATTCATCACCGGGGGCGCTCCTTCTCCGCCATGTACCGCGAACTGCTCGAACGCCTAGCGGGCTACGCCCCCCACCATCGGCCCATCATACTGACGGGCTCGGGCACGGCCGGCATCGAGTTTCTAATCGACAGCTCCCCCCAGCGTGCTCGTGTCTGGCAACCCGACCACCCCTTTGCTTCTCGCATAGCCAGCTCCCTAAAGGCAAGGAAGGATAGCGTCTGGACAATAGACCCAACCGACATCTGGGCCGTCCAATACGACCCTTGCCTGTGCGCCGCAATCGACCCCACCCAACTGCAGCGTGAGGCGGGTAGGGGACGCTTGCTAATAGACGCCGTCTCCAGCTGGCCCTACTACTCAGTGCCGGACAACACCGCCTGCTTCGTCACCGTATCATCAAAGCAATTAGGGGCTGCCCCCGTCCTGTCTTTCGTCTTCTGCACGGAGGAGTTTATTCTCCAAAGCCCCTCCTCGGAACTACGCAACCTGTATGGGCGCGCCTACGATCTCGCCCCCTCCGGCATAAAGCTCAAGGACAATCCAGAGACGCCAAACACTCCCGCCATCCCTCTCATGGCACACGCGCTAAAAAAGCTTCGAAGGTTCGACCTTCAAAGCTTCCGAAAGACGATAGACGATAGACGCAGCGCGTTAGAGGCTTTTCCATTCGTAACTGGGGAGGGCCCCGTGGCGACTCTTAATAGATCACTCAGTAGTAGATTAGGGTTCGAAGAATTCTACTTTAAGAACGACGAAGCCAAGCTCTTCCTCTGGAGCGGCACAGATAACGAGTTTCAAAAACTCATCACCATCTTAGAAGGGATCTCAGATGTCATCTGATAAAACCAAAGCAGTAGTCCAACTATCGGGCGGTCTCGACAGCACAGCCTGTGCCCTAATAGCCAACCAAGACTACGACGCCCACGCCTTGTTCATAGACTACGGGCAGGTGGTTGTGGCGCAGGAAGAAAAAGCAGCGCGATACGTCGCCGATAAACTATCAATGCCTTTCCACAAAGTAACGCTCCAAGGCATTCAGTTCACGGGCGGCGACTACGTTCCCGTTAGGAATTTTATAATCGCCGCCGTGTCCCTAAACCTCGCTGAGAGCATCGGGGCTGATGCCATCATTGTAGGCAACAAAACCAAAGAGTATCGCGAGGACGACCCCTGGTGTTGGAAGGACTGCACGGTAAACTTTTTTCATCACCTCACTCAGGCCGCCCGCGCCGGGATTGAGCAAGGGGAGCCGGAGTACTTAATGCCTCTAGCCGGGCTAGACAGGCAACAAGTAACGGCGCTGGTAAACGATAAAGGCGAGCCCTTTGGCATCTCTAAGCCCGACACCTGGTCCTGCTACACTGACGGGGACGAGCCGTGCGGCACGTGCTTCCACTGCCGAGAAGAGAGAGGCGAGGTATGACCGAGTGCGTCCGAAGGCTCCAATTCTGCGCCGGTCACCGCGTCTATCGGCACGAGTCTAGGTGCGCTCATCCTCACGGCCACAACTACGTTGCCTTCTTCCACGCCCGCGCTCCTGAGCTGGACGCTATTGGAAGGGTAATCGATTTCTCAGTGCTCAAGCAGAACATGGGTTGGTGGATTGATAAGAACTGGGACCACGGCTTCATCTACTACGAGGGCGATCCCGAGATGGCGGCTCTCTTCGAGTCTTCGGATTTCAAAAACTACTACATGCCCTGTAACCCGACGGCTGAGAACATGGCTAAGTATTTGGTAGAGCAGATATGCCCCGACTTGATGCGAGGCACAGGGGTCGAGATCTACAAGGTCGTCATCTGGGAAACGGAGAACTGCTATGCCGTACACCGTAAGTGAGATCTTCTGCGCTCTACAAGGCGAGGGCGTCCGTGCCGGCACTAGGAATGTTTTCATTCGCTTCGCTGGCTGCAATCTCAAGTGCGTTGAAGAGGAACACGGCTTTGACTGCGACACTGACTTTGCTTCGATCTACAAACGCTACTCGACCGCTGAGGAGTTAGTTGCCGAGGTTCAAGAAGCGTGGGGAAAAGCGAAGAAGGGCAAGGCTGTGATTCTCACGGGCGGAGAGCCTACGCTACAGCTCGATCTAGAACTCACTGTCGCTCTAAGGAACGCCGACTTCTACATCGCCATGGAGACTAACGGCATAAAAGAGCTGCCCGGGCTAGTTGAGAACGACATAGATTGGATCAGCTGCTCTCCCAAGACGGCGGAGCATACTTTACAGCGCCGCTCAGCTAACGAGTTACGCTATGTTCGCTCAATTAGGCAGGGCATTCCTAAGCCTAAAGTAAAAGCTAGCCATCTCTACTTATCACCTGGGGCTGACAGCGGGGGGCCTACTCAAGAGAATCTCAACTGGTGCATGCAGTTGATAGATGAGAACCCTACTTGGAAGCTATCGGTACAGATGCACAAGCTATGGGGGGTAAGATGAATAAAGAACAGGTAAGAGAAATCACCAAGGAAAAGGCAGGCCTCCAGGCCGTGAAAGATTTGCTGTGGTATATCGGCGAAGACCCTGCCCGAGAGGGGCTACAGGAAACACCTAAGCGGTTTATCAAGGCGTGGAAAGAATGGTTCCAAGGCTATCAACAAACCCCAGAAGGAATTTTGTCTACTACTTTCAGCGAAGTCGGTGGGTACGACGAATTAGTAATGCTTCGAGGGATTCCTTTTGAGAGCCACTGTGAGCACCATATTGCCCCCATCATAGGGAACGCTACAATCGCCTACCTGCCCGACCATGGGGTGGTAGGGATTTCGAAGCTAGCCCGCTTACTCGACTGCTACGCTAAGCGATTACAGGTGCAGGAAAAAATGACTGCCCAGATCGCAGACGCTTTGGTAACCTATCTAAAGCCCCGTGGCGTTGCCGTTATCGTAACCGCTGAACATCACTGCATGACTACTCGTGGCGTGCATAAGCACAAGTCGGCTATGATAACTTCTGAGATGAGAGGCGCCTTTAGGGAGGACCGAAGCTTGCGAGCAGAGATCATGTCTCTGCATCTAGGAGGTAGAGATGGGTAGACCTATAAAGCTAACCGATGAACTGGTCGAAGTTTTTATTCGAGCAATCAAACTCGGCTGTCCCATCAGGGACGCTTGCGGGTGCGCGGGCATTGCGGAAAGCACATACTACAAGTGGATGCAGCTAGCGGATTCCAATCGTCGCGACGCTAAGAGATTTCAAAAGTTCAGAACCAGGGTCAAAGAAGCGGAAGGCGAAGCTACTCAGCGATGGCTAGCTATCATCGAAAAGGCCGCGAGCGAGGGTTCTTGGCAAGCCGCTGCCTGGAAACTAGAGCGACGGCGAGACATGTTCATCCCTAGAATGCGGCAGGAAGTGACTGGAAAAGATGGCGAAGCGATTAAGATTGAGACCGAAGCTCGCGAAGCGAAAGAAGTCATCGCCTCTGCACTCTCTCGCATCTCTACCGCCAGCAGAGTACACGAAGATCCTGGAGTCCCTGACCCCGAAACAACTCATTGAGTTACGGTGGGACTGGGAGTTCTGGGCACGCCCCGACCAAAGGATTCCCGAGGTCGATTGGCAAGTGTGGCTCATCCTAGCCGGGCGAGGGTACGGTAAGACGAGAACCGGCGCTGAGTACATTCGCTCCAGGGTCCAGTCAGGCAAGGCAAAGCATATTGCGCTAATCGGAAGAACGGCGGCAGACGTTCGAGACGTTATGGTCACGGGGCCTTCTGGCGTACTGGCTTGCTGCCCGCCCGATGACCGGCCTATCTACGAGCCTTCCAGGCGTAGGTTGACGTGGGCGAACGGCGCAGTTGCTCACACCTACGCTTCTGAGAAACCGGATCAGCTTCGAGGCCCTCAGCACGACACTGCTTGGTGTGACGAACTCGCTGCTTGGACGTACCCCTACGATACCTGGGATCAACTCATGTTCGGTCTACGTCTCGGAGACCCTAAGTGCGTAGTGACGACCACGCCTCGCCCAATTAAATTAGTCAGAGACCTGGTAGCTAGCGCGACTACGTCAGTCACTCGGGGCTCAACTTTCGATAACAAAGACAATCTGGCCCCCGCCTTCTTTCAACACATCCTAAACAAGTACGACGGCACTTCTCTGGGTCGGCAGGAATTGTATGCCGAGATCTTGGATGAATTGCCTGGCGCTCTCTGGACTAGATCGTTGGTGGAGGGGGCGCGGGTAGAGACAGCCCCCATCATGAAGAGGATAGTTGTGGCGGTAGACCCTGCCGTTACCTCCAAGGAGTCTAGTGACGAGACAGGGATAGTAGTGGCTGGGCTGGGGGTCGACGATAAGTTCTATGTGCTGGAGGATGCTAGCGGCAGGATGACTGTCGATAACTGGGCTCGAACTGTAGTCGACTGCTACGACCGTCATGATGCGGATAGGGTTGTTGCCGAGGTCAACCAGGGAGGGGACCTTGTCGAGAAGATGCTCAGGCAAGTCGGCGCTAATATCTCCTACCGCGCCATACGAGCTAGTAAGGGCAAGTACGCCAGGGCCGAGCCTGTGGCAGCTAGGTATGAGCAATCAAAAGTCTGCCACGTCGGCGGCTTCCCTGCTCTCGAAGATCAGCTATGCACTTACTCTCCCTCCTTCCTAAAGGCTAGTCCCGATAGGTTGGATGCTCTAGTCTACGCTATCACTGATCTAGATAGCCGAGTGTGTATGGACATATCTATCGACCCTAACGCCAACTACGTTCCCAAGGTCTGGATATGACAACTGCTCGTGCCCACGCTAAATCCCGAGTTCGTAAGGAAGAGGAGATCACTCAAACGGACTTTGACGGGGAGTCTAGAAGGCACCGACGAATAACTACGTCCCGAGCTAAGGCGATGGCAAAAGCCCTAGAGAACTATCTTAAAGCAGAAGCGAGAAAGCAGATTAAAATCATAGTAACGGAACTTCGTCGCAAGGGGATAGGCTCTATGGCGACAGTGCGCAAGGGAGTAGACGACTGGGATGATGAGCGCCTACTTCGCATTCTTCAGTTGTATGGCGTCAGGCAGATAGTAGATGTCGGCACAGAGTTCGCTGGTTCGGAATGGCTATTCACTCCCCAAGCGCAGGCGAAGTTCATGGCAGACAAGGGCGTCCAGGTACAAGGAATCAGACGAAACCTGGAGAAGGAAATGCGTACCTCTATCGGCGCAGCCCTTGGGACATGGATGGACAAGGAGCCGGAACTCACCGTTCAGCAAGTATCTCGAAGGCTGCGGGATTGGCTGCTAGTCCCTCAAGCGAAAGACACGCCCCCCATCCTAAAGCCCTTGGGTCAACGGTTCACCTCTCACGGTATCGGGGCTCGTGCTAAGATGATAGCGAGAACAGAAATAAACCAAGCTAGGAATAGAGGTCGATTGGAAGCGGGGAAGATAACTGGAGCTACTCACTACATGTGGTTAGCTATGAATGATGGACTCTCTGGCCCCAGAGAGCACGATGCCTTGGACGGGCAGGTGCAGCCAGCGGGCTCCTTGTTCGTCAACCCGTCTACTGGAGTAGAGTTGGCTTACCCCGGTGATCCGGGCGCTGATGCTGAGGAGATTATAAATTGCCGGTGCAGCATTCGCCCACTAACAGCAGCCCAAGCCGCAGATTTTGGAGCATAGAAAATGACTGAGAAGTTAGATGATTACAACATTCTCGATGTCCTCGGTAGCACTGGCCTCAACCGCCAAGGCGGCCTCATTAACGAGGAATGGTTAAGGCAACTCGAAGGCGATAAAGGTGTAAAGATTTACACCGAGATGAAGGATAACGATCCTGTCATTGGCGCCATCTTGTACGCTATCAAAACCCTAGTCAGGCAGACGCAATCCTCGATCCAACCTACGGGCGAGTCTGAGAAGCATGTCCTATACGCGGAGTTCGTAGAGCAGTGTCTCGAAGACATGACCGTCTCGTGGCCTGACTTCCTGGCCGAGATTCTGTCCATGCTCCCCTACGGTTGGGCGTACTTCGAAACTCTCTACAAGCTCAGAGGGGGTCACAGCGACGACCCACGTAAGAACAGCATCTATCGAGACGGGCGTATCGGCTGGCGCAAGTTCGGTATCCGGGCACAGGAAACTCTCTACGAGTGGGAGTTCAGCGAAGAGGGTCAAGTGCTCGGCATGTGGCAGATGGCTCCGCCCGATTACCAGATAACTTTCATCCCCATCCAGAAAGCTATTCTGTTCAGAACGGAGACGCACAAGAACAACCCAGAGGGACGAAGCATTCTCAGGAACGCTTACCGCTCGTGGTTCTTCTGCAAACGCATTCAGGAAATCGAAGCGATTGGAATCGAGAGGGACCTTGCTGGCTTGCCAATTATGCAAGTGCCCCTGGAGCTTCTAGCCAGTAACGCAACGTCGGCACAGAAAGCAGTGGTCGACGACTTCCGAGACATGATTCAAAAGATCAGGCGGGACGAGTACGAGGGTGTAGTCATCCCATCGGATACAGATATCGACGGCAACCCTAGCGGGTTCAAGCTCAGCCTTCTCAGCGCGGGCGGGCGTAGACCGATAGACGTTAACGAGATCGTGAAGCGGTACGAGAGTCGAGTGGCCTTGTCGGTCCTGGGGGAGTTCGTGCTTCTAGGGATGGACGGTGTGGGCTCCTTCGCCCTCAGCAGCAACAAGACGGCGCTGTTCGCTCAAGCCCTGGGGACGTACTTGCAGACTATCGCTACGGCTTTTAACGAGCAGGCGATAGCCCCGCTCATGCGCTTGAACGGTTGGAAGGAGGCTGAGTACTATCCCAAGATCGTGTTCAGCGATATCGAGACGCCGGACATTCAAGAGCTTGCCGGGGCTCTTACTGGCTTGGCGGGAGCTGGCATTCTTACGCCAGACGATGAACTGGAAAAGTGGGTAAGGGATTTTGCGAACCTACCTGCTCCTGATGTAGCAACGGCCCAACCGTCCCAAGACGAGGAAGAGCTTGCTGCTGACTTGTACGCTCAGGAGGAAGTCAAGGAGGTGCCGGAAGTCGAGGAGGCCCCTGAAGAAACGCCCGAAGAGTCAGAGGGCCCGGATGAAGAGGGGGTAGAGGTGGATGAAGAAGTGAAGGTGGCGGACGTCACTATGAACGGGGCCCAGGTCACTTCTCTGTTAACCATTATCCAGAGTGTGGCCGAAGGAATGCTGCCTAGGGAGTCCGCTCTCAATATCATAGTGACGGCATTTAGTGTTCCCGAAGAGAAAGCCGACTCCATGCTAGGCGAGGTGGGGCGGAGCTTTAAGCAAACTCCAGCGGTCGAGAAAGTCGTTGAGGAGGAGGCTATCGATGGTTGAGGGAAAAGTCGAGGTCAAGAAACCGGCAGAGTGGGATAGGATTTTCGAAGCCATTCTAGAAGAGACTGGAGATGAAGAGATGGCAGCACGAGTAGCTACAAGTCAGGTTGGGTCTGCGGTGCACAAGGCTAGCAAGGAGTATTTGGAGGAAGCTCTGAAGCTAGCAAAAGAGGATCTGCCCGGCTGGGCGTACGCCAAGATCCATCAAGCCGCTCGCAGCAAGGCGGGTGGGCAAAGGCGTTATGCAAAGGCCAATACTCGATTCCTTGCGGGGATGGTCATCTCTCAGATGACGCCCGGCGTCATTGAGCGGCTAAGCGATTCAGATCTTCACATCTCCTGGGAGTATCTAAACGACTGGTTCGGTGAGCATAAGAAAGACATGGACCTACATCCGAAGGTCGTGAGGACGGCTTCTTCGCTGATGAGCGAGCTGCAGAGAAGGGGAATCAAGTGCCCTCCTTGCGAGATGATGCGAGAGGCGTCTCGCCAGGCAGAGATCGAGAAGGCCCAGCTAAAGAAGCTAAACAAAAGCAGCGTTGCCGTTCACCGTCCCGATAGCCCTGTGGCGTTTGTGGTGGAAGAACCTAACGCTGTAGACAAAGCCAGAGGTGAATATTTAGTAGGGCAAGACGGTAGGGTCTTTAGCGACCTTTACCTACAACCTCTCGGCTTGAAGAAGAGCGATGTCTGTATAGTAGACATCACCCAACTTGAATGGTTAAAAAGCAAGCAGCCCCGTGAAGTTATAGCTCTGGGGAGGGTGGCTAAAAATGCTGTTGGCGAACTCGCTACTTGTTGCTTACCCCACCCCAAAGCTGTTAGACGGTTCGGTAATAGCGGGGAGATAAACAGGAAGCTGAACGCTGTTAGAAAACGCAGCGGTAGTTTCTTGCTTGACCTTACTGCCACAATTAGTCCAGACTTAGAGACAGATAAAGACACAAGTGCGTCGCCCGATGAGCTGATAGAGAAGCGGGATGTCGTGAGTCAGGTTCTTCCTGGCGAGTCTGAAGAAAAGCTATCAATGGTTGTGCCGATTTCTAAGGCTAACCAGGAGAAGCAGATAGTCTACGGAATAGTGCTTGATCCGTATCAAGTGGATTCTCAAGACGATTGGGTTCCTCCAAAAGCGGTAGAGGAAACAGCCCATAGATGGCTCGCTGATTCGCGAGTAATTGGGTTAGATCATAGCGAAGTGGCGAAGGCTTTTCCTGTAGAGAGCTATATGGTTCCCTACCCGAGCAGCGAGGACTACGATAACGCTATGGCAAACGAACCGCATAGAGCATACACCATGCCCTTTGGCGAGGACGTGGTACACTCAGGCTCATGGGTTCTAGGAACAAAGCTCGGCGAGGCTGAGTGGGCGTCTGTCAAGAGGGGTGACCTGAATGCCTATTCTATAGGTGGATACGGTAACCGGAAGAAGACGGCGAAGAGCAGCATGCCCGAAGTAGAGTTCGTAGAACTGAAAGAAGAACGATAAATGGCTATCACGGCCTTGACCGACGTAGAAACTCTAGAAGTTAGTTTGGTTCCAGAGGGAGCCAATAACAAGAAGCGTTTCCCCGTCCTTAAATCAGCGGAGAGTAAACCGATGTCTGATATCTTGCACGCGGTAATTGACGCCCCTAGTAGCGAAGACGACCGTTTCGACCAGGTAGTAAAAAGCAGCTCGCTCGGAAATAACGCCGAAGTAGCAGAGGCCATCAAAGGCGCAATGAAGATTCTCAACGCCTATTCAGATTCCATTTCTCCAGCAGACGCTATCGGCGTTATGTCGGACGGGTTTGGCGTACGCAAAGCCAGCGAGTTCGAAGAGGGCAAGGAGTCGGAAGGCGCTAAACTCTCTGACGAAGACGAGCTTGATAAAGCCAGCGAGTTCGAAGAGGGCAAGGAGTCCGAGGGCGCCACGCTCTCCGACGAGGACAAGACGGACAAAGCCAGCGAGTTCGAAGAGGGCAAGGAGTCCGAGGGCACTACTCTTTCAGATGAGGACAAGCTGGACAAAGCTGAGGAAGAGGAAGAAGAGGAAGAAGACGTTGAAAAATCCCTTCGGTCTCTTCCCAAAAATGTCCGTAGCCACATGACGGCTCTTTTCAAATCGCAAAAAGAAGCCGTTGCGAAAGCAGACAAGCTGGAAAAGGCTTTGACCGTAGAACGAGACGAACGACTTCGGAAGGAGTTCGTTGAGAAGGCTAAGACTGACTTCCCTTATGTGCCAGGTAAGTCTCCTGAAGAGGTGGGCTTGATGCTCAAGACTCTTCACGTTGTAGCCCCTAATATCGCTAAGGACGTAGAAGGTATCTTCAAGTCCGTTAGCGCAACCATCGAAAAGACCGGCCTACTCCAAGAGTTGGGTTCGGGTATGGGCAATCGTAGCGGAGGCGCTTCTGCCTACGCTAAGCTTGATGGGATGGCTCGTGAGAGCGTTTCCAAGGCTGGCGGATCGTACGCTCAAGCGTTCGAGAAAGCCATGCAAAGCAACCCCGAACTCTACTCACAATACCTTGACGAGCAAGGTCAGTAAGGAGATCCATCATGGCGTGGACAAACAACATGCAGACAATTTCTCTAACTGCGGCGGCAGACCTATCGTCGTACCAGTATCGTTTTGTTAAGGTCGACGGTGACGGTAAGGCGGCGCTCTGTGGCGACGACGGAAACGCGATTGGCGTTCTCCAGAATACGCCAGAAAGCGGGCAAGCGTGCACCATTGCGATCTCTGGCGTCACCAAGCTTTATATCGGCACCACGTCCACGCTGGATTCGGGATCGATTATTTCGTGCGAGGCGAACGGCGCTGGTAAGATTCAAGATTCCGGCGCATATCGTTTGGGAATTTGTCTGGAAGATTCGACCGCCGCTGGAGATATCATCTCTATCGTATTCACCGGTGCTAACGGCTCAACCGTTTGATCATTCGCATTTATAGGAGGAACTAGAAAATGCCAAATCCAACTAGAAGCGATGTTCATGTTAATGCGCCGCTCACCAATGTCTCCATCGCCTACCTTCAAGAGGCGGATCATTTTATCGCTTCGAAGTGTTTCCCAAACATTCCTGTTCCCAAGCAGAGCGATGTCTACTTCACCTATGACCAAGGTGACTTCCTACGCTCTGAGGCACAGCTTCGTGCTCCTGGCACAGAGTCGGCTGGCGCTGGCTACGGGCTGAGTACGGCATCTTACACCTCGGACGTTATCGCTTTGCACAAGGATGTGGATGACCAGATCCGTGCTAACGCTGATGCGCCATTGAACATGGATAGCGACGCTACCAAGTTCTTGACGCAGCAGATGATGATTAAGCGAGATCGTGATTGGGCGAGTAGCTTTTTCAGCGGCGGTTCGTGGACTGGTTCAACCACTGCTGGCGATATCACGCCCGGTACTAAGTGGGATGCGAGCGGTGCGACACCAATTGAGGACATCGAAGCTCAAGCAGATTCGGTCGAAGCCAAGACAGGCTTCAGAGCGAATACGCTCGTGCTCGGCGTGGCCGCTTATACAGCGCTGAAGAACTCGGCGGATGTGGTGGACCGGATTCGCTACACACAGACAGGTGTGGTGAGCGAGGATCTCCTGGCTTCTCTGCTGGGGATGAAGAAGGTTCTTGTCGCTCGCGGTGTGTACAACTCCGCGCTCGAAGGAGCAACGGATGTTGTTTCGAGAATCTACACCACGGACACGGCATTGCTGCTCTATGTCCCTGACTCTCCTTCTTTGATGCAACCCAGCGCTGGTTTCACTTTTTCGTGGAACGGTTACAGCGGAGCAGGACCAGACGGTCAGCGAGTTTCTCGCTTCCGTATGGATCACCTCCGTGCTGACCGCATCGAGATGGAAATGGCGTATGACCAGAAGCAGGTTTCAACTGTTCTGGGCGCTCGCTTCGTCACAGTGGACACCTGATAATGTGGGTGGCGGGGAAACCACTCAAGGTTAAAACTTCGGATGGACGGTACGAGGATCGCAAGATTGGCGATCCCGTACCGGAAGCTCCGACGTGGACTTTTCGGGCATTCGAATCTCACAAGAGCCTCGGATGGATTCGGTGGCAAGACAAGATGCCTGTCCAGTCTGTCAAGCGTAGGCGGCGCCGAAAGGTTGCAGATGTAGTCACTAAGGGGTGAGATATGAGCTGGTCATTCGACGACTCCCTAACTACTGATAGGGACAAGGTTCGCCTGAAGATTGGCGACACCGATACCAATGACCAGATCTTATCCAACGAGACTATTGACGCCCTTCTAACCGAGCATAGCGACGATGTTATGCTCACCACCATCTCCAGCGTTCGCGCCATCATTGGCAAGTACGCTCGCCAGATGAATAGAGGCGCTGTGGGCATGTCCGCGGACATGTCTATATTCGTTACTCACTACCAAGATCTACTCTCCGACTTAATCAAGCAGAACCGGGGCAACTCTGGGGCCAGGTATAAGTCGGCTTTTAACATATCCCGAAAAGATACGATTGAAAGCAATAGCGATTACATCACACCGTTCGCTAACGTCGGCATGGACGACTATCCCGGTAGTGGGCAAAGAAGTCCAGACGATGATTCGGATGACTACTGATGGCTATAGAGCGCGTTGAAGAATTTTTTCCTAAAGTCCTTTCTACCTGGCAGGAGAAAGAAAGGTTTATCGCCGCATTCAAGTGTGCGGAATGGGCCGCCTTGATAATAGACAAGGTGTGCAAGGAGAAATTTCGAGGTGGGTCAGGCGCTCTAGCCAACTCTTTCAACCCAGTTCCAGCCGTCGTAAAAGGCGAGGGTTTGACAGCCGGAGCCTACTCGCCGCTTCCTTACGCGGCTATCCGAGAAACGGGTGGAACGATAAGACCCAAATCTCCTCGGAAAGCTCTCGCTGTTCCTTTGACGAAGAAAGCTAAGAACACCGGAAGCCCCCTGCTCTGGTCTAGCGGCAAACCTCTCGTCTACATACCTCCGAAGAGAGGGGCTAGCGATCGCGCTGCCGGAGTGTTCGCTACAGCTAAAGGTCGGAAGACTAAAAAAAAGAAGCAGCAGTTCGAGGCTCAGTACATGCTGCGGTATTACGCCCCACAGAAGGCGACAGGGTATCTAACCATAGCCGCGAATAGAGCTGCTCCAGGTATGCAAAAAATTGTCGGCGACGCAGTAAGCCATCTCTTCGCTTCAGTCCACGTCTTCGAGGTCGAGTGATGGGTACTCCGGCACGCACGAGTATCCTGAGCAGCATCAGCACGACGCTCGCTGGCATCACTACCGGCAACGGGTATAACACGACAGTGGTCACCGTAGAGGCGGAAGCTAAGACATGGGCCGATGTTCCAGCCTCGCTCAAGCCGTGGATAGGGTACGTGCCTACAGCCGAGTCGCTAGAGTATCTCCCCGGTGACCAGATACGAGTCGTTCTGCCGGTGGAGTTGATCTGCCACATTGCCGGGCAGACACAATCTGAACGCTCTACCCAACTCAACAATCTTTTGGACGACGTTATAGCGGTGTTGAGCGTGGACACGACTAGGGGTTCCAAGGCCATCTCCACTACTGTAGTATCTGCAGATACGGACGAGGGCGCTCCGGGTGCTATAGGTCAAGGATCTATGGTTCTCAAAGTAGAGGTTGCCTATATGAGAACGAGCGGTCAATCTTAGGAGGATCGAGATGAGAGTAAAATTCATGGGAGCGACCCCTATCCGGTATGGGGATGTTTCTGTTTCTTTAGGGGATGTCTTAGACCTACCCAAACGAGAAGCGGAACAAGTTCTCAGCTCTAGCTTATGGGCCCCGGTAAAGGAAGAACCTAAAGCCAGAAGCAAGAAGAAGCCCACGCCAAAGACTGAAGAGGAGAGTTAATCATGGGAGCGACTACAGATCATGCGTTAGGGAGAAACCTACGCTTCTTCGCAAAGAAGGAAAGCGCAGCAGGGGGAGCCTATGGCACTGACTCTCAGGAAGCCCTGGTAGGCGGCGATGCTGCTAAGGTTTTGTCAACCTCCGTCGAGTTCAGTGTAGCACGCGAGCCACGGACGGATTCCAGAAATACCCGCTCAGTCATGGAGCGAACTACTGGGAAGCAGGAGATCACATGGAGCTGCGAAAGCTATATGCTCACCGGTACGGGGAGCACGGAACCCGATATCGGTCCGCTCATTGAAGGAGCTATGGGGGGTGCTTTTGGTGCGTCGGTAGCCAAAACCTACAAGCTGACAGACGTGAATGCACTTCCAACTGTCCACATGGCGCGGACAGCCAACGGAGTATTCCGCGAAGATTTGTTCGGTTGCTGGGTTGAAGAAATGTCCATTTCAGCGAGCGGTGGCGACGACCCTAAAATTAGTTTCAGCGGGGGAGCGTTCAACTACGCTCTGACAGGAACGGGTACTTGCGCTGGTTCGGGAGTCAGTTCTACGGAATTGCCCTTGCTCTCCGGCGAGGGTGTGAGCTTCATGGTCGGTTCTGTCATTGATGTAAATGGCGACGAAACAATAGTGACAGGAAAAAGTGGCGATACCCTCACGGTGAAGACAGGAACCTACGCAAACGACGAAGTCGTTATCCCGTCTACTTACACCGAATCAACTGCTGGAAGTGTTGTTAATGGCATCACCGGTAGCTTGACTCTGAACAGCGTTTCGATGCCTATTACCGCCGTCGATTTTACACTCGCTAATGGGGTTAAGCCTCTGAGTGACGAAGCGATGACTAAAGGCACGTCTGACTTCGTTGCCGGTTACCGAACGGTGACGGGGACTGTATCGGTTCGAGCAAGAAAGGATATGATTAAATCGCTGGCTCAACGTTATGTGCAGACAGCGGCAACAGCCGATCCGTCATTTTCAAGTGTCGCGCTTCGGGTAGATTATGGCGCAACAGCATCGAAATCCGTGGTGGTTCAATTCGCTAAAGTCGAATTGGATTTTGCGGGCATTGAAGTTCCTGAAGCGGAAGAGGCAGTGCTGAGCCTACCCTTCACAGCTTTGGGCACTAGCGGTGGCGACGAACTTACTATCGCTTGGAATCAGTAATCACATCACACGGGGAAAAAAATGAATGAAGAAGATGCGGTGCTCTACGTGCCGGAACATAGCGATAACAGAGATCTGCCCGAAGACGAGCAGGTGGTCGTTTCAATCCTTCCGATGACTGGTGGGGAGTTTCGAGCATATACTCGCTCTGTTAACAGCAAGAAAAACAATCTGGAAAAGGTGGTAGAGCGAATCGTTGTCGAGCGAGTTATCTCTATTACCAACTACATCGACATCCAAGGGAATGCCGTGATTACTGGTCAGGACCTATTCGACCGGGCTGAGGTGTCTTTCATCGATGAAGTTTTTTCTGCCCTTACTGAGATCAGTACGCTGAAAGGTGGGCTAAGAAAAAAATAGAGATCGCCCTTCGGATGATGCACAGCCGAGACGACAAGGTCAAAAAATGGGGCTGTTCTAGGTGTAAGGGCGATGAGTACGAGGAAGGCGATAGCCACCGGAGCATTAGGAATTGCGATGAAGCCAAGAATGAGAACATAGCATGGGAGTGGATGCCTTCTTTGCGACGCTGCCCTTGGAGTCAGGTGACCGAAGAGGCGTGGGGAATAATTCAATGGTGGCTTGAGTACAAAGAGTTTGGTGTCTTGCCTTGGGGAGGCTCAGATTTGATGGAGCAGCCTGCTTTTGTTCTTGAGACTTTCACCTTCTGTACCGCGTTAAAGAACGAAATCGAGGCTGAGAAGGCTAGGAAGGATCAAGCGAAATGGCAGCAGAGCGCAAAGTCGGGATCTCGATAATCCTGAAAGACAAGATGACCGATACTCTGGTCAAGGCGCGTGAAGCCGCGTCCAAGCTCCATAAAAAAGCCCTAGAGGTAGATGAGGCCTTTAAGAAAGCCGCTAAAGGAGTCGCTGCTTTCGGGGTTGCGGCTACGGCTGCAGCGGCTGGTGCTTTCCTCCTGACTAAGAAGGTCGCCACGACTGGCGATCTTATGATCAAACAAGCGCAACGCTTGAACGTCTCCACCGATGCTTTTCAGAAACTCGACCACGCTATGCAGATCAGCGGCACGAGCATGAACGCCCAGCGAGGGGCGTTGACTCGGTTTACTAGATCTGCTCGTGACGCGGCGAATGGCGTGAAGGTAGCCGAGGAGGCTTTCGAACGCTTGGGTGTTAGCGTTAAAAACCAAGACGACTCTTTCAAGCAGACTGATGAGCTTCTCATGGAGATGTCTGACAGGTTCAGCGAGATGCCTGGCTCCGTTGAGAAGACAGCGCTCATGATGGATCTGTTCGGAAGAAGCGGGGCCCAACTCGCTCAGTTCCTGTCGGTAGGCTCCGATGGATTGCAAAAGCTCGGCGACGACGCTGAACGCCTCGGCGGTGTTATGAAGGAAGAAGCCGCCCGAAAGTCAGAGTCGTTCATCGACGCTCTCACCCGAATGAATCTAGCCGCCGAAGGCGTTAATCGTAATCTCGGCGAGCGAATGCAACCGATGTTTACTAGGGTGATGGAAGCTGTAGCTTTAGCTATCGTCCATATGAGAAAGGCTTTTTCTCCGGTACTAGACGACTTCACAACATTCGCTAAGTCGGGGGCAGAGCTAGTTGTCCCTGTTCTGGTATGGATAGGGAAAGGCTTTATAGGTCTTGGGACTGTAGTCATAGGGGCTTGGAAGGGTATTCAGATCGCCATCAATACCGGCCTTGGCGACATACTAGAAGATGTGAACACTGCAATCAAAATTCTCAACAAGATCCCCGGCGTTAACATCGAAGCTTTTCACAATGTCTTTAAAGATACAGCAGCCGAAGTCCAAAAAGAGCTGCTGGACGTCGTCGAGGTAGCCAATGCTGGGATAACGTCTCTAGAAAAAATTGGCGATGCCGTCGTCGGTGTCGCCGTTTCGATGGGAAGAGGCGAGGAAGCGATTGAGAAAGCTAGAGATAAAATTCAAACGCTAGGCGATGCGACTACTCAGCTAACTGATGCCGAACTAGCCGCTATCGCGGCGTTGAAAAAATCCCGCGCCCTCAGAAAAAAGACCGCTGAAGAAGCAGTGGAGCGTCTTAAGAATGAGCAGGAAGAGTATCGGCTCAAGATGCTCATCCAGATGACTAACGAGTTAGCCGAGGCCGAAGAGAAGCGAGAAAAAGCCGCCGATGAGAGATTGAAGAAAGCGAAGAAGGCGGCGGAGGATCAAGTCGAGCGTATGGCTGCTGCTGGGCGAGCAGTCGGTAACGCATTCATGAGCGGGTTCGAAGCTGCCGAAGAGGGGCAGAGCCGGTTTCTACAGGGCCTCAAAAGCACGGCTCATGAGGCAATCAATATGGGTTTAGATGTCATGGAGGAATCGGTTATTAACTACGCCAAGACGGCGGCGGCTGGAGCAGCGAGTTCAGTAGCTGGCGTCCCTGTCATCGGCCCAGCCCTAGCAGCCGCTGCGGCTAGCGCAATGTTCGCTCTGGTCAGAGGCTTCATCGGCATGGGATTCAAAGGCATGGCCGAGGGCGGGTTCGTTACCGGAGGCGTCCCTAACCGAGACTCCGTGCCGACCATGCTCATGCCCGGCGAATATGTGATGAGCAAAAGGGAAGTCGCGGAGTCCCCGCGAGGAGGAGGCCCAGGAGCTGCTCCGGTCTTTAACATCGAGCTGTCTTCTTCACTCCCGCCGTCTCGGGCTGAGATGAAGAAGTTCGTTCGCCAGAACATTGTCCCGGCTCTTAGGGAGCTACGCGCTCAGGGGATGTACTAATGGCATATGCACCAGCGGCTCTGACAGCCGCCGAGATAGCAGGGTTCGCTAATGACAAGCCTATGATGGTAGTCCAGCAGCTTCTTACCCCCGGCACGGCTTTGTGGAGTGCGAACGGGACCACGGGCGGGACTAATAAAACGGACGAGAATTACCCGATCACGCGAGCTTATGACGACATAGGATCGCTGCAATCTAGGTCTGATAGCGAGACGGTTTCTCATCGCTATCTCGTTTTTGATCTTGGCTCTGGGAATGAAATATCTTTCGATACCTGTTTGATTCTCAATCACAATTTGAACTCAGCCGTATTTACGTCAGTGGCTTTAGAGATTTCTAACGACGATTTCAGCAGCGAGATAGAAATCTACAAGTACACGGTTTCGGGTACTTCAGATGACCGGCTTCTTTGCATGAACCTGAACAGTGCGGGAGGTTCGAGCACCTATGATCCAAGCGGCACAGCACAGAGATATTCAGGCGTTCGCTACGTAAGGCTGAAAATCATAGACGATGCATCGGACGCTTTAGCTTGTGGTATCGGTGAGTTGGTTCTCGGGACGCGCTACCAACTCCAACGTAACCCCGATCTTAATTGGAACAACAAAAACGAGTTGAGCAAAGTTACCGACTTCGCAAGTTTCACTGGGCTCACCAAACGATATGTTTTCTATCGAGGTCAAGCGGTTAGAAGCGTCGCCATGGGGATGTCGGATAGCGCGGAGATTGCGGTTGTGGACAATTGGTTTAACGACATCAACGAAGGCACCAGGCCTTTTGTCTGGATCGATACCCCTAGTAGCGGAGCGGAAGCTCGCTTAATGTTATTAGACGACGCTGCGCTGAACTTCCCTCTCGTCGGTCCTTACGAGCGGACACTCCAATTTAGCGTGGCTGAGCAACCTCCTTTCTTGTCGAGAGAATAGATGGCTGGTAGTCCTCATGCGGATTGGCTCGCGGCGATGCGGGCGGCAACGGTTGACGTCGTAGTTCACTGCTCTATTGCTCTGAGCGGCACGACAATGGACTTCCACAACTGGGCGTCCGGTGGTTTAGATTCTACGATTACTGGTGATCCCTTGCTCAGCTCTCTCACCTCTGTGACTCAGCAAGTCGACCCCATAAAAAGACACGTCCAGGCTTCAGAGCTTTCCTTAGAGCTTGTAGACGACGACAAGATCCGCGGTCTCGTGGCTAGTCAGAACTTTCTCAATAGCGTTGTAACTATAAAACTCGGAACGCCCTCGATATTGCTGAGCAGGTTTGTCCTGGTTTTTAAAGGAACGATTGTTAGGCTCCAGCCCACCGAAGGCAAGATCACAATCAAAGTCGAAGCCCTCGAATCTATGGTTCGGGACGGCACGAATATGCGAACCTACTTCAACGTTCACCCTTTCGAAGTCATTGACCAGATGCTTCAAGACTCGGGCGTTGACTCGGGGGACATAGATTCGACTTCGTTCACTCCGTCTACCTACTCGGCGGATATTTCACACTACTGCTTTTCGAGCCTAGTGACGGGTAGCGATAGCGATAGCGATCTGTTCTGGGATTTTAATGTTGGAGGCACGCAGACCGCGGCTGGCCTAGCCTACGTCCACGACTGGACGTACCACGTTCTTCGGTTCAGACCATTCGTGGACGAAGTGTTGATGCTGACTAGATCCTGTATGTTTGTGAACACAGAGGGCAAGGTAGCTCTCAAGCACTTCGACGCATCCGACGCAGTAGATAAGCATTTCACGACCGATGAGTACTCGGACTTCCAGCAGCTTGAACAGGATGTGGCTATCTATAACAAGATGGATTGTGCCTTCCGAGCTTCTGGCCCGCAGCGGTTTGTTCAGCAAGACGATACTTCGATAACGAATTACGAAGAACAGATTTTCGAAACCCCCGTGGTCTACCTAGCTCCCTACTCCAAGTTCTGGGAAAATTCTTCAGGTGTTCCATACGCTGGCGATCTTGTTCCGGGTTTCGCTGGGGTCAAAGATCTGGTGACTAGCCAAAGCACCGAGGCCCCCTCTTCAGACCGTCCAGTGTATTGGTTGCATAGGCAAGAGGTCATCAAGGCGATAGCGGCGTTCACTCCCTCTAGCGGCTCGTATAGCGGAGCGGTTATGAACAGGTACGGGAACACCACCGGGGCTTACGAACGCTACGCTCGCTACATCACTATGAACAGCGAGACTCGGGCGTTTGCCGGTAACGAGTCCGGTGCGGGCGAGTGGGATAATAAGGTTTGGGATCTCACTGCCACTTACGACTTCACGAATTACGTTCTTACCCGCTTTTCAAACACCGCGCCTTCTGTCCGAATAACCACAACTCTTGAGTTCGCTTATCTAGAGATCGGCGATCTTGTTAGCTTGGACAATGACTTGTTCCTCTCCCCTGAGCTGGCTTTGGACGGGCTAGATTCGTCGGTCAAGTTTGAGATCGTCAGTCGCGATATCACGCCTCTAGGCGATTCGGTAGGTATCGAGTTGGAGTTAGTGTACGCCACCAAAACATCTCCGCCCTCCACGTCTCTGGTTTCGCAGATTGCTGATCTGTTCGAAACTATGATGCCCTCCAGTATCCTGGACGCTGTTGACGTGGGGCTCGTTGGGAAAAACTCCGTAGGAGCCGGGTTCGATATCGGCACGGGGTCGGGTCTAAACGGAGCGGTAGGAGCGGGGTCGGCTTCTGTCGGGGGACAATTCGCTATAGGGCTCGCCGCTGACACTACTTTCCCGGTTACCGCTGAGCGGGACAACTACGTTGGTATTAACGGGTTGAGCGGGGCGGTGATTGTCACTGACGTTGCTACGAGCGACCCGGAGCCTCCCCTCGGCCCGGCAGAGGTTCGGCTAGGGCTAGCGGTTGCGGGCGCGTCGAGCATTTCTTCGGTTACAGACCTTCGGCAGATCGGGTGCATTTCTGAAGGCCAGATCGATAAAAATATGATTGCTCCAGGGATGACCATCCTTTGGAATCCTAGTTTCGATGTTTGGCCAGACACGGGGTCTATGCCGCCCGGCTGGGAAGACGGTGTTGGCGTAGTTGGAACAGATATCGTTCGATCCGATACCACGAAAGCCGGTAGGTATTCATTAAGCGCGCCCGACACGAGCACGAGTGTGCGTTTCAAGTCTTCTAAATTCCCTGTCGATCCGCTCAAGACTTATCGAATCTCTTTCTGGATGAAGCAGCTTGCTAGCTTCACCATGATCACGGGAGCTTTCTGGTATCAGGCAGACCGGACTGCTTCGGGCGTTACCACCTCGTCAACTATCTACAGCGGCAATAATGGCGGCAACACTGCCTGGTTCCAGAGAAGCCTGGTCGTTACTCCACCATCGGATGCCGCGTATTGCGCCCTCGATCTTTCCCGAAGCCTAAACCCCGGAAACACCTGCTATTGGGATGAGTTCCAGTTCCGGGAAGAGCTGCCGAGTTTCGTAGCCTACGCTCCCGCAACCGTAAACATTGATAAAGACGACCCCGTAGCCATAGTTGATTACGGGAGCGAAGATTATGATATCGGCGCGAATTTCTCCTCTTCTAAATTCACTGCCCCTGTTGATGGTCTTTATCAATTCGAGTGCCAGACTTATTGTACGTCGACTTCGGCATTCACATTCGGTGATTATGCTGAAGTGTATTTTCGACACACCGACACCGCGGGGAGCCACACGGAGTTTGGGCGAGTTGAAATAGGCGCGGCCAATGGGAGTAATTTATCTATCGCTTCTGTAGCTACTAAAGAGCTTCTGCAGGGCGAAATCGTAGCCGTTTTTTTCCAGATCGTCGGGAGTGATGCGACTCTCAATAACACCCTTCCTTATACGTGGTTCAGCGGTCGTCAATTATCTTAGACATATCGGTCACTTGTGACCGGGTGGGGGGCGTCCGGCTTTTCCCCGAGTTCGCCCCTCACCACTTTCTACTAGAAACGGCTGGCCAACTCAGGTACTCTGGGAGAGTCAGCACGCAACAAAAACGGCAGCGGGCGCTGACCTAGACCGGATTAACGGGCAAAGGAATGACCGATCATGGCACAAGTACGCGGGACGACCGTTTCAGCGAAAGCATATACAACTAGCGACACCGACATCCTGAGCTTTCAGGCGAGTCACAATATCAAGCAAGGTACTGTGTTTTACCTCTACGCATCGACGGTTGGTACAGCTAAAGTACACTACAAAGATCCCAGCGGCACGTATCGCGAGATGCAGAGCACGTCGGTAGCTGCTGACGATCTCACCGTCATCAGTTTTGATTTCCCAATTTCGGAGTGCAAGCTGACCTATGTCGGGACAGCGGCTGGCGGCACGATCAACGCCGAAGGGCGGAGTTTCTAAGATGCCGAAAATTGTCCAGTATAATCTGCCTCCGGGCGGGACGGTCACGCAACTTGCCGACAATCTCACCACAGCTTTAGAGATCGAGGGTGTAGATTCAAAAGACTACGTGGTCGTAAAAACGGCTGACGGGAGCGAGTCGCTTACCTTGACAGCAGGCGGCGCGGGGGTTCAGATTAACGAATCCGGCCAGACGAAATCAACCGCGAGTGGGGGATGGTTTCTAATCGCCTCAGATCCTACAGACACTGTTCCCAACATCATACCCAGCTCGGCAGATCCCAATACGGGAATCGGGCACTACGGGGGCACGTCAGATAGCGATGCTCTGTCCCTAATCGCTGGGGGCGTTGAAGGGATCCGTCTCCAAGAAACAGGCGGGGCAGTCACCGTTTCTATCTCTGGCCCAATGTCCCTCCTAGATGATGTTGCGATTATCGACGAGGACTCCGCGATAGGCCCGGAGCATTTAGACGAAACCGATTTTTCGTCACATGCAGAATGGGACGTGACTGGTGACTTTGACGATACGGGCGGGGATGCAGTTTATACGCATTCATCTGGCGCGGGTACGCTGACGCAGGTGAGTGGAGATCTGGCACTGGCGATTCCGGGCGATCGATACTACGTCCTGACTTATGTCGTGTCTGGCGTGTCTGGTTCGGACATGGCGGCGACGCTCACAACAGGCGTTGCCACCGAAGCCGTAACTTTGACGGTTACAGCGGACGGAACTTATACAGCGGCATTCAAGGCTAAAGCCACCCCTGGTGATTTCGTTATTAGCGCAACGTCTACAACTGGCGGAACTACTTTCACTTTCGACAGTTTGAGTCTGAAGTCTTGCGCTGGAACCCTCACTGTGGGGGAGCGGATCAACTGCACAGACGGCGGTATCAATTTAAGAATTGGCGATGAGGACACCGGGGCTGCGCTAGCCGCCGGCACTGGGACCTATAATACGTGTATCGGGCCGAGTGCCGGAAAAGCCTACGATACAGGAACGATGAACACCGCGATAGGATATCAGGCGAACGCGAACGGCGTTAGTTCAATAGAGGGAACATTCGTCGGATACAATGCTGGTGCCGCGACTACAGCCTCGAAGAACACAGCGATAGGTGCAGGCGCTTTGGCTGCTACCTCTGGCGCAAGTAATACAGCGGTGGGTAAAGAAGCTGCGATGCAAACTACCGGTGTTGAAAATACCATAGTAGGATGCGCCGCCGCCCAAGCGAATTGCGGAAGCTATAACGCAGCTTTGGGTTTTGAAGCTCTGAAGAGCCAAACCTCTGGTGGGGACGGATACAACACGGCTATCGGTTGGAGAGCTGGCGACTCTCTGACGACTACCGGTAAGGGTGTGTATATTGGTGGCGCAAGCGCAGCCTCTGCGGCAGTGGGGGTCAGCAATGAAATCGCAATCGGCTACGGGGCTGTTGGTCAAGGATCTCTCACAGCTACCATCGGAGCTTCTACTTGCGTTAGTTTAGCGTCGGGCGGTGATGGTGTTTGCAGTTTGGGGACAGCTTCTAAAGGTTTCAAAGAGCTGCACCTAAAGACCACTTTTGTGTCAGAGACGGACGGAACTTGGGGCGACCCTGGTATTGATGTTCGCAAGGCTGATGACTCGCTAACTTTCGAGGTTCTGGCTGGGGGTGGTTTGCGGGCCACCTTTGATGATTCCAACGGGCTATATTCCAGTAGCGCTACGCTCGTTATGAAATGCTATACGAGCGACGCCGCGCAGTTCACACTCACCGATAATATTACGGCGTGTACCATTAACTTTTATCCGGCGATTGGAACATTCCAAACGAGAACCCTGATTCTCACGCAACACACCTCAAGCTCTAAAACCATCGTGTGGCCATCGACGGCGGCAGCTTATACGGGCGACGGCGTCACCGGCAGTCTTGGTAATGTTGATATCATTTGGGCGGGAGGCGTTAAGCACACCATGTCTACCGGGGCCGACGCGGTGGATATTGTCCAGTTAGTTTTGACACATACCTCCGGTGGGGCTGAGAAGATTTACGCTTCAGTGGTCGGTCAAGCATACGCATGATAGGAGAGTCCCAAAATGGCGACTAAAGAAATCCAACAGATTCAGATCACAGTGATCAAGAATTTCACAACTGATTCGATCTCCGTCCAGGCTCGCGGCAATTACA
>Ga0209434_1000256_pt1 | contig 27486 bp, 38 predicted proteins | sample ETNvirnome_2_300_FD_184068 | JGI IMG/M metagenome (GOLD analysis project Ga0209434, IMG submission 184068) | Marine viral communities from the Pacific Ocean - ETNP_2_300 (SPAdes) (version 2) | ecosystem: Environmental > Aquatic > Marine > Oceanic | place: Pacific Ocean | collected 2013-06-22 | reverse complement strand
AATGCCAGACTTAAATATTTCAATTAGTATTCCAGAAGGAAAAGTTGCTGAGTATGCGGCTGACTATCTTCGGATTCATCCAAATAGAGAAACAATTGCTGATCCTGAGTGGGTTGATCCAGAAGACGGCAGCGTTGCTCCACAAATTCCAGTGTATACAAATGGACAATGGATTAAGGAACACATAAGACGATGGATTGCCAAGCAGATCAAAAGAGGAAAATCAGTTCAATACAGGAATGCAGAAACCTCCTCTGTTGTAGATGATATTACGTAATTTTATAATTATAAAAAAAAATAAAGGGAAAAAGGATTTTTTAGAGAATTATTAGATATAATGTTAGAGAATTTCTATTTTATAAGGATTTAAAAAATGGGTGTACAATCAAATACAATAAGACAATTGAATGCTCCAGTTGTAAGATTAACTGGAGAAGAAGTAGATGTTTCTACTGGAAGAGTTTTACGAAGTAGAACGGACAACCAGGACGCAACAGATCCTAGCAATGTTAAATCTGCTAGATATACGACTACAACAATTGTGTCTCGTAATAATAAGGAAATTGTTATTAGTAAAAATGGTAATTCTGTTACTCATCAAGGAGTTCATGTCTTTCGTAAAAGAGTTATTCTTGAATTTGTTCCTGTTTATAACATTTATTCTCATCAGATAAAAGCTATATATTCAGCTATAGATTATGCTTTAAGAGGAAGTCAAGTTGTTACTAAGTCGGGAGGAAGACAAAAAAGTGCAGAAAGAATTGTAATAGGAAAGAGAGCAGAAGTTTATTTTAGTTTAAATGGAAAACCTCCTAAAAGAACAAAATCTAATTTATGGCTAGGTGCTCCTATTACTATAAAAGGGAATCCTTCTGGTATGAACGAAGCGGTTTTGAAGGCAAAGACTTATTATGATGGGAAATGGAGCGAAGTTATTACTGTTAGATTCAGAATAACTAAGGGAGTAAGAAGCACTTCTACTTATTCAATTCCTGCTATAGAAGGTAATGAATTTTATAAAGGTTAATTAAATGGCTATAAAAGTTTATAATCATTATATTACTTTGCCCGAACCTACTATACAATTAAATGGTAAAATATTTGATTCTGCAACATCTAGGATACAGGCTAGTAAAATAAATGTTACAAAGAATAAAACAGTGAGAAAGCTTAATCCAGCTGCATTAAATCCTAAAGTTTTATATAATGATAAAAATCCACAATTAGAACTTATTTTTTATAAAAGAGTAAAAATAACTATTTCTGATACATCTTCATTGAAAAGAAGAAATTTTCCAAAAACAAGAAGATCTAACATGAATCCTATTTATGGTGAGGAATATCAGTCTCCTGTTGGACAGCAGGGAAAGAGTGGTGATAGAACTTTTCTTGGAGAACGTTGGGATACTAGAAAAAACAAGCTTACCACTCCTAAAGTAGGTAAATATTCTAATATTTTTTATACTTTAAATGGTAAAGATCCAAGAAGAACAAAGAATTTTCTTTGGGATGGAAATACTATTACTTTAAAAGATAATAAAACTGGAGATAATACTATTCTAAAGGCTAGAACATATTATCAGGGGGAATGGAGTGATGTCATAACTGTAGAATTTCGAATAATTAAAAGTGATTCTAATCGTAATAGAAAATTTTATGTATAATTTCAAAATTTATTTTCAAGGAGTTTAAATTATGTGGACAATTGGAGCGTTTATCGTAGGAATTATTATTGGAGTTTTAGGTGAAAAACTTATTAAAAGATTGGTGAAGACGGGTGCTGAAGAATTAGAAAAAAGAGTATCTGATTTAGAAAATAAATATGGGGACAAAAAACCGTAATTAGAGAGTTTTAATGAAGATAATAAAAACTTTTAATTATATTAAAATGGCTAAGAAGAAAAATTGGGATCCTAATCCTTGGGCAGTTTGTTCAGAAAATATAGACAAAAAAGAAGAACCAGAGAAATGGGAAAGATGTGTTTTAAAAGTTAAAAAGAAACAAAAATGAGATCAATAAATATTGCTAATATCTATGAAGAAGAAGAAGAAAAAGAAAAAATGAAATGTCCTTTTTGTGGAAGGGCAATAAAAGGTAAGCCTTTTGAATCTGTTTCAAAAGTAATTAGTGATCATAATCTTATTCACAATATTGTGACTTGTTGATAGTTTGGAGTTAACTGGCTTGAAAAAGTCCACGTCTGTTGTTCAGATGTGGACTTTTTCTTTTAAAAAATCGATATATAAAGATCTAATAGGAGAAATAATATGATAAAACTATTTGTAAATGTAAAAGAAGAAATTGTAGAAATATATATTCAAAATGAGGTTAAAAAAATTAATTTTGATGATATATATTTAATAGGAAATATTATAGAAGATCAAAGGGTTCATTATATAACGGGAGTAAAAGAAATTGATACTAAAGAAGTAATTAAACTTGTTTGTAGTCTTCAGGGTAAAGAAATAAAGGAAATTAAAAAATATAATAGTCTAGACGAGATAGGTGGTGATAGAGTCTTTTTACGTAATATAACTAAAGGAACAATTTTTGTTCCTGATATTAATTTTACCCTTAGAGGAAAATTTGATATAATAGAAATAACTGATGAAATAAAAAATAAAATTCAAGATTCTAAATTATTAAAAGATCTTATATCGGGTGGCAAAGTAAAGATAATAGGGGAAGTAGAAAGAAAAATATTTTTCAAAGAATTAAAGAAAGAAAGAGAAAAAGAACAAAAAAGATCTTCTCTTAGAGACAGTTCCTTAGATAGTATAGTGGTAGAGAGAGGATCAGATGGTGATTTTGAGACATCTACTAAAGGAGATATAATACCCGTAGATATTATGGCAAGAGGGACAGATGAAAATGGGATTTCTACTATGAGTGAAAATATGGCGAATTTTGAGGAATAATGGTGAAAATATTAGTCGTAAATCTTGGTCCTGTAAAATATCTACTGCCTTCTACTAGTATATTAAAAAAAATTTGTAAAGAAGAAGTAACTTGGGTTATAAAAAGTGAAAAAAGCAAAAATATCTTTGATTATAATACAAAAGTAAAAAGAGTCTTTGGTTTTGACGAATTTAAGAAAATAGATGAAACTTTTGATTTATTAATAAATCTTTATCCTATTTTTCCCCATTGGAAATGTAAAAATCTATTAATAAAAAGTTTTTTTGATTATGATTTTGAGAGAGAGTATAAAGAAATAGGAAAAGCTCTTTTTGGGGAAAAATCAATCTTAAATATGAATCTTTTTCAAATAGCTTATAGGCTCTCAGGCTCGATTTGGGGAGGGGAAGGGTATGACCTACCTTATCGCCCTAAAACTAGATCAAAGTCCCTTAGAGTGGGTGTGGCGGTGGCTCAGAGTAATCTGAGGGCATATATTAATGATAATTTAGATGTGGGGGATAAAAAACTATGGCATATCCCACACAAAAAGAATATTTTAAGGAAAATGGACGAAATAAATAGATGTCAAAAGGTTATTACAGATGATTTAACTACTTTTCATCTCGCTATGGCTCTTCGAAAATATGTCTATTTTCTAGAGACTTTTCCTTTAAACTTTAAAATGGAATTTTTTGGGAATGGAGAACTACATAAGGTTCCTAAAAATGTTTTTTCATGAAAAATATAAAAATAGAAAATTATAAGGGCAAAGTAACAAAATCTATATCTAGACCTTTTTTTTATTATCCATCTCTTTATGGGATTTCTAACGAATATACAGGAAAAGATGTCAAAATATGTATAATAGATAGCGGTTGTCCTGATCATAAGGATATATCTGTAAAAGGTGAAAAAGTTACTTTTTGTGATAATGATAGAGATTTTTATGATAGAATAGGTCATTCTACAATAATTTCTGGAATAATAGGAGCTAATAGTAAAAAATCTATAGTAGGTTTTTCTCCTTCTTCAGAATTTTATTTTGCTAAAGTTATAGATAGGTTTGGTAAATGTAATTTTAATTCTGTAGTAGCGGCTATTTTATGGGCTATAGTTAAAGATGTTGATGTTGTTTTAATAGCTCTAGGAACCGATTATAACTACAGTGTAATGCATAATGTTATCCATAAGGCTGTTGATCATGGAATTTGTATTATTTCTGCCTCAGGAAATTCAATTAAAAAAAATGAATTAATTGTAGATTTTCCGTCAAAATATGCAGAAGTGTTTTCAGTTGCTACTTCTTTAAAAGATGTTAAAAAAAATAAGATTCTAGGGGAATCAGTAGATTTTGTTCTGCCTTCTAGGGTTCTTCAAACTACTTATCTTGATAATCAATATACGAAGATTAATGGTTCTAGCGTCTGTGCTGCCGTTGTTTGTGGGTTAACTTCTTTGTTGATAGAAAAAAATAAAAAAGATAATATAAACAAAAAAAGTTTTCACAAGACTATTTATTCTCAATTACTTCATATCTTAAACAAATAAAATCAAGGATTTTTGCCCTTTAAGTGGCATCTTTATAATAACCTTATTTATAAAGGACTTCTTATGGCTAAAGACAATAATACATTTAATTCGGCTACTTGTGATCTTAATAGAGAAATTATAAATAATAAAATTGAGGATGTTGAAAAAATTTTAGCGGAAAAAATAAATAATGTTGAAAAAAGAGTTAGTGAATCCAAACAAGATATAAGTAATTGTCAAAAAGGAGTAAAAGAATCACTAAATCATATGGTAGATAGAGTAAAATCTGATTTTAAAGAAGATCTAGATAAAGTAGAAGAAAATTTAAAAGATAAAATTTCTGTGTCAACTCAATCTATTAATGAAAGAATAGAAGGTCTTGATAAAAAAATTAGGGGAAATGGAGGGGTCGGTATAGATGAAAAAATAAGAACTATTAAAAACGGTATGAAGAAAAAGAAAAAAGAAGATGAAGAAAAAGAAAAAAATATAAAAGAGATGATAACAACAAATAAAAAAATCTCCGGATGGATAAAAAAATTCAAATGGACACTTTATATTATATTCTCTTTTCTTGTCTTTGTAGCAGGAGGCTCTGTTCTTGGATTTAGAGCACCAGTAGGAATGATAGAAAGAGTATGGGTAGCTGTAACTTATAATGAAACAAAAGAACAAATAAAAAAAGAAGAAGAAAAAAAAGAAAAAGAAGAGATGAATATTAAAATGGAAGAAATTCTGGAATTCATTAAAAAACAGGAAAAAGACAAAAAAAAATTGAATAATAAAGATGATAGATAATTAAGGAATTTTTGATATGACAGATATTAGAGCTGTCCCTAAAGTTACAGGGGAATTTAAACAAGGGGATACAGCAGATCTTTTTCTAAAAGTAACAGATTTTGATGGAACCCCTACAGACCCCTCTTCTATTACTATAACTGTTTCAGGGCCGATAGAGGGTCCTAGCGAAGATGAAGAAGTTGTTCTTACAGAAATACCTTTTCAAATAGAAAATGGGTTTTATGTCTATAGCTGGATTATAGATGGTGGACAACCTATTGGGACTTATCTTATAAAGTGGGTTTATGTTATAGATGCGGATATAAGAGAAGAAAGAAACTATCTTGTTGTGACATCAAATGTAGATACCAACCCTCCTTTATATGCAGATAGAGTAAGAGCTTTTATGCAGGCTCTAGAATATCATATCTGTTGTGCTCAATCTATTCCTGTTTATTTCGAACAAGCTAAAAAATCAAGAGATAGAAATAAGTTTAAATTTACTTTTAATAAATGGAACCAATCTGCTGGAGTAAGAATATACAGAAATCAACAAATAATGAACGAAGGGGTAGAGGTTAATTATTTTGATGGTTCTGCTACTTTTGATGACACTCTCTTGCCTCAAGATATTATTAATGCAGATTATAATTTTAGATGGTTTTCGGATGAAGAATTAAATAGATTTCTTTCTAATGCTGTTCTAAGTTTTAATGTTTTTCCTCCTCATACAGATTATGTCTTAGAAACTGCTCCAGACAGATATATTACTGCTATTATTTATGGGGCAGCTAGAGATGCTCTAAGACAACTTATGATGTGTCTTCAATTTCAAGAACCTCAAATGGTTTTTGGTGGACCTGATGGAGCAGCTAAAGCTTTTACTAATTTTGAATCACTTAAAAAAAATTATGAAGAGGATTTTCTAAAACTTTTAGAAAATAAAAAATTTGGGCCTTACCCTCAAACTAAAATTATATCTACTCCTGAGTTTACCCTCCCTGGGGGCAGATCCAGATGGTTCCGTATGTTATACAAGTAAAATAAAAAATATCGTTTATATTTCATTAAAAACCACGATTTTTTAAGATCGTGGTTTTTTTATAAGGGAACTTGCAAAGTGATACCGAAATAATATATAATAAGGTATATTTATTTAATATTCTTAAGGAGAATCAAATGGTAGAGCAAGTTTCTAAAGTGAAAAAAATAGGATGAAAAAGTTTAGTTAAAAAAATTAGCAGATGGGAATTAATGGAGATTAATTAACTAAAATTACAGGATTTTGGCAATAGAAGACGAAATATAAGTAGATATTACTTATATTTTTTTTATTATGAATAGTGGCAAATTAACATTAACAATTCTTAGACTTCTTGACAGAGAAGATTGTAGCCCTGAAATTTTTGATCATATAAATGATTTAATAAAGGAGAATATACATTCTAGTTATATTCTTGAAAAGAAATTAGAACAAACTAAAGATTTTATGAGGACAGTTATTGATAATCTTCCTGATTTAGTATTTGTTAAAAATTCAAAAGGAGAATTTATATTAGCTAACAAGGCTCTTGCTGATCTTTTTGAGTTAACAATAGAAGAAGTAGAGGGAAAGACAACTTCTTATTTTGGGGAAAAAGACAAATTAGATCCTGATTATATCGAAAATTACATTGATGATGATATGGAAGTTATAAAAACTAAAAAGATTAGATTTATTCCAGAAGAGCCAGTCACCGATATGGCGACAGGTATAACCAGATATTATCAAACAATTAAAATACCTCTTACTATAGGTAATGATCCTGATAATGTTTTAGGTGTTAGTTCTGATATAACAGAGAGAAAGAAGAATGAGGAAGATCTTAAAAAGCTTGCTAATAATTTAAAAAAAAGTAATGAGGAATTTCAACAGTTCGCTAGTATCGCCTCTCATGAACTAAAAGCTCCGATAAGGATAGTTAGTAATTATTGTTTGTTTATTAGGGATATATATGACCGTATGGGGGATAAGCCCTTGTCTATTAAAGAACATAGAGATCTTGATAGGTATATAGAATATATTACGAGTTCTATCATAAAGATGAGAGCGTTAATTGATGATTTGCTGGAATATTCTAAAGTTGGGAAAAATAATGTAAAATGTGCGAAAGTTAATGTTCAGAAATTATTAAATGAAATTATTTCTGATTTTAAGGAAATTGAGGGAAACGATAAGATATCTTTTTGTATTAAAAATGTTCCGGAGTTTGTAGTAATTGATAAAGGTAGATTAGGTCAAATATTTCATAATCTTATTAGTAATTCTATTAAGTTTAGAGATCCTAACGAAGAGTCTGTTATAGAAATAAGTTCTGAACAGAATATTTCTGATTATATCTTTTATATAAAAGATAATGGGGTCGGGATAGAGAAAGAACAGTTTGATAGAATATTTGGACTTTTTAAAAGATTATATACGGATGATGAATATCCTGGTACTGGAATAGGTTTAGCACTCACTAAAAGACTTGTTGAAAACAATGGTGGGAGAATATGGGTAGAGTCTGAAGTTGGGAAAGGTTCTACTTTCTTTTTCAGTGTTCCTATTAAAAAATTTAAAGAAACTTTATAAATAATTTCGATATTATAATAGAATTAATGAAATTATTTGGAGTTTCTTCATGTCTTTTTTGAATAAATCTTTTTACATAATAGTTGAAGCTGGAGTTAACCATGATGGGTTTCTTTCGAAAGCTTTTGAATTGGTTGATATAGCTAAAGAATCGGGGGCAGATTGTATAAAATTTCAAGGTTTTAGTGCTAGTGAATTAGCCATCAAATCTTGTGAGAAACCTGAGTATCAAAAAAGGTGTGGTACTAAAGAAGAAAATCAATATGACATGTTGTTGAAATATGAATTAAAAGAAGATGAATTTAAACAAATCAAAGAATATTGTTTTGAAAAAGAGATAGATTTTTTAATTACGCCTTTTTCTGTAAATTGGGTTAAAAAATCTTACGACATGGGGGTTGACATGTTAAAGATTTCCTCTGGTTCTGTTGATTCTCTGCCGTTGCTTGCTGAAATGGGAAAGACCCATTTACCAGTTATTCTTTCTACTGGAATGTCCAGTATTAATGAAATATCTGTTGCTGTTGAAACTTTGAAATATTATGGTTGTAGAGACTTAGCTATTTTGCATTGTGTTAGTTTATATCCAGCTAAAATAGAGCAGATAAATTTATTTTCAATGCATGTTCTGAAAGAAAAATTTAATACTAGAATAGGTCTTTCTGATCATACTCCTGATGTTTTTACGGGAGAATTGGCTATAGCAGCTGGAGCTACTATTCTTGAAAAGCATTTTACGATAGACCAGAAGGCGAAAGGACCTGATCATCTTTTAAGTTTGTCTCCTGAAGGTTTAAAGGAATATATAGAATGTGCTAGAAGAGCAATTAGAATTTGTGGGGAAGAAAGAAAAGAACCATTAATTGAAGAGTTTGCTGTTAAAAAACTGGTTCAAACTAGTCTCGTATCGTCACGATTTATAAAAAAAGGAGAAATTTTTGTTAAGGATATGATAGTGGATAAACGTCCTGCTACTGGGATCTCACCAGACAAAATTGATACTATTCTTGGGAGAAGAGCAAACAAAGATATTCTAGAGGATGTAATTATAGATTATAAAGATTTAACAAAAGGTGATATATGAGAAAGATTATTTTCGTAACAGGAACCAGAGCAGATTTTGGATATATAAAATCTCTTATAGATATTTGTATCCAAAGCGATTTGTATGAGATTTCCATTTTTGTTACTGGAACACATCTAGAAAAGAAACATGGTTATACTGTACGTGAAATTTATGAGTATGGATATGTAAACGTGTACAGTTGTCCTAATAGAGAAGATGGAGATTCAATGGATATCATGCTTTCTAAAGCTATTCAAGGATTTTCTGAAGTCGTTAAGGATTTTAAACCGGATATGGTTGTTGTGATGGGAGATAGGATAGAAATGTTAGCAGCTACTATTGTAAGTTCTCTAAACAACATCCTAACTGTTCATGTACAAGCAGGAGATGTATCTGGAACAATTGACGATTCTTTGAGACATGCTATTAGTAAAATGGCTCATATACATTGTTGTGCTAATAATATAGCAATGAAGAGGTTGATTAAGATGGGAGAGAATAAAGACAATATGTTTGTAATAGGGTCTCCGAGTATAGATAATATTTTATATGGAAACCTTCCGTCTATAGAAGAAGTTAAAGAAAAATATAATATTTTATTTGAAAAATATTCTATTTTGGCTTTTCATCCGGTAACAACTGAGTTTGATGATACAAAAAGACAGATAAAGAATATAGTTGATACGGTTATAGATAGTAAACTGAATTATATTGTTGTTTCTCCCAATAACGACATGGGTTATGAATTTATTTTTGAAGAATATAAAAGATTTGATGATTATGATAAAGTTAAAATCTTTCCATCTATTAAATATGAATATTTTTTAAGATTAATGTCTTGTTCAGATTTCATGATAGGGAATTCTAGTTCAGCAATTATAGAAGCTGCTTATTTTTCTATTCCGGTTGTTGACATTGGTACTAGACAACAAGGAAGAGGTTTAACTGATAATATCTTTAATTGTAGTTATGAAAAGGATGATATTAAAAATAGTATTGGAAAAGTTTTAAATTATTCTGGAGAAAGTAATAAGGCTTTTGGAGGAGGAAAAAGTTCAGAATTATTTTTAGATATTTTAAATTCTGACAAAATATGGAAAATTTCAAAACAGAAAAAATTTAATTATGATAACTAAAAAACAGGTTAAAATAGGAAATTCTAATTTTATCATAAGATCGTTACGATTAAATGACGAGAATCTTTTGAAAAAGTTTTTTTCTTCTTTTTCTCCTTCTATGAAAAAGTGGTATTCTTCTAGTTTGTTTAACGATGATATAGCTGAGAAAATATGTCGTAAAAAAGACAAATCTCTTAAAGCAGTAGTTATTTTACATGGTAAAAAGATAGTTGGTTACTGTGTCTTATTCTTTGGATTAAGGAAGTGGGAGAAACATAGATATAATAATAAGTTTGAGGAGGATAAAGCATGTACGGTTGCTCCTTGTCTTTGTGATGAATTTCAGAATATAGGGTTGGGAACAGAAATGTTTTTATATATCATTGATATTTCTAGATATTATGATAAATCGGTTATACTTTTGTGGTCTGGAGTTGTCCTCAAAAACAAACAAGCTGTTCATTTTTATAAAAAATTAAATTTTAAAATAAATCGCAAATGGTTACATCCCATTGCTCATGTAATGAGTTATGATATGTATTTGGAAATATAATGAATAAAAATATTATGATAATAGGAGCAGGAGGTTCTCTAGGAAGAGTTCTTTGTGATTTATTTGTAGAAAATAAATATAATGTTATTGCGATTGATAAAGACGAAAATAGTATAGCTTATTTATATAGAGTTTGTAACCTTCCTAGAAAGAATATCTATATAGAAGATATATGTAATTTTGATATGTTGAAAAGAATTATAGAATATCATAAAATAGATATTGTAGTAAATTGTGCAGCTTTGAAACATGTTTTGTGGTGTGAGTATAATATAAAACACGCAATAGATGTTAATATTTTTGCTAATTTGGAAATAATTAATTATTTAAAGAAAGAAAAAAAGAAATTTATATTTATAAGTTCAGACAAAGCTATAAACCCTACAAATGTATATGCTTTGACTAAACAATTTACAGACTATATTACTAGTTTATACAATTTTAAGATAGTGAGAGGGGTAAATCTTCTTAATTCTAAAGGGAGCGTATTAAACATATGGGACGAACAAAAAGAAAAAAAAGTTTTTACAGTTATTGATAATGAAAAATGTGCTCGATATTTTATGTTCCTTTCCCAAATGGCTGATATTGTGAAAACAGCAGTAGAAAGTAAGGATTTTATTGTTGAGTATACTCCACAAGTAGTTTATAAAATATATATATACGATTTATTTAAAGCATATTTAAAAATGAACAATATTCTTAATTATAAAGTTAAAAATATTTCTCTTTGTGATAATGAAAAAATAATTGAAGATTTAAATTTTAAGGCGAAAATAAAAGAAATAAGAGATGTTGACAAGATTGTTAGTTTATTAGAGGAAAATAAATAATAATTTATAATATAAGATTATGGCTAAGAAATCAAAAATACAAAAAATTGCTAAAATAGTAGGACTTATCATCGCTTGTTGTACTCTTCTGGGAATTGCAATAAAAAGTGGCAAATATGTAGTTGATTATTTTGCTTCTAACAGAACAGTTATGAAGATACATAGAAGAGTTGATATTGATATTGCTGAGGACAAGATAGATAGACAGCAACAGCAAATAGATAATTTTGAAAGCAGAGTAATATTCCAGAGAAAAACAGAACCTATGACTCCTGCTGAGGAAGAAGAATTGAAGAAGAAGAAGGAAAGGTTGAAAGAGTTGGAAAAGAAGAAAGAACAGAAAATATTATTTTATGAGCAAAGGGAAAAATAATTATGTCTATGTATAGAATTATGCGAAAATTAGAGAATTTTTTAAAAGGTTATTTTCAAGGCGTAGGGCATCTTACAGACAGTCTCCTGTTGTATTAAATAGTTCAGTAACAGAATTAGCTAAATTTACAGCAGAAAAATATAGTGTTCCAATCGAAACAGGAATTTATACTACTGTCTTACATGAACTAGGACACGCTATTCAGGAAGCAAATGGATTAGAATCCAACGAGGAACAAGCAGAAGAATTTGCTTATTTCTTTTATTATTATGGTGATATAATAGATTTTAAAATACAAAAGTAAAGGAAAATTAGATATTTTATTGAGATAATATTAGATGACTTGGTATAAAAAAATAATTCTTTCACAAACACCTCCTATCTGGACAGGTAGATGGCATTCTTATTTATCTAAAAATATTGAGATTTTAGTGAGCCGTAGTCCTGTTGAAGGAGACCCATATCTAATAACATCTCCTAAATACGATAGTGTTTATGAAGGGTTAGTTGTTGATTTTGGTGCAGGAGAGGATAAATATAAAGTTATTTTTGTTAGAAAAGGAGATAATTTAGTTTCTACTATTGTTCTAAATAATACTGAAACAATGTTTTCAAAGACTTTTGATATGATGACAGAAAAACCATATAACATTGTTGTTGAGATTGTAGAAAAAATTAAGCAATATTCTGAGAGGACAAGTGGTGAATTGGTTTAAATATTCTTCTAATCAATTTATAATAACTCATTATAATAGAACTTATGGAGAGATTGGGGTGGTTACAGATAAGGGCAAAGAATATGAGTATAAAGAAATAAGTCCTTTTTTTTACGATAAGATAAAGAGATTGGTTTCACAGAAAAGGTTTGGAGAAGGTTGGCAATTATTAAGGAAATTTCCTGAAACGGAGAAATAATGAAAGAAATAAAAACAGTAAATTATATTAAAAAAGAAGCTGCTCAATTCGGAGGAAGAAATGATCTTCCTGGAGATTCAAGTTTGCCTCCTGGTGTTACACATAGGATGATAGAAGAAAATGCAGGAGCTTTTAATGAAGAAAAAGAAGATATTGTTTATGATTCAGAGATAGAAAATGATCCTATTGAAATAACTATAGATGGTGATGATTTTAATGGATGGAACGAGAATATTTCTTTAAGAGAAGGGAAAAAACCTGAAGCGTGGGAATATCTTCCCTCAGGAGAGAATACTCTCAAAGTCTATTTAAAATTTATATATGATAAAAATAATGAAGAATTTAGACAAAAAGATATAACCAAAATTACGAGCTATGATGGTGGCGTAGACTTAAGGGATATTATAGACATTCTTGAAAGTTATAGACCTTTTGTTAAAAAATTAAATGGATATATTAGAAATATTATAGATCATTAATATAAATCTTTAATAATAAGAAAAACCACTCTTGTAAAAGAGTGGTTTTTGTAGTGGGATAAACTATTCTAATAAAAAAGACGATTTAACAAAGAGTTAGGTATCAAAAGGAGAATATTATGGCTTTAACTAAAGAAGAAAGAGCAAGAGCTAAAATATATGCAGCTAATGGTGCAGAATTTATGTTTGAACCTTATTCTATGTTATGTGATTTAGTTATTCAGGATAGTCCCGATGTCAAAGGTATAGATATTCTTTTAAGAGATGCTATACTCGAGAGAAAGTCTATTCGTTTACATCCTAAGATGGTTATAAGATATTGTAATTATGAATTGGATAAAAAGAATACGTTTATGCTTGATAATGGAGACATTCGTGTTGTGCCTCCGTCTTTAACTTTAAACAAGGAGAATTATAATGAAAGTTGAACAGAAAAAGAAGAAAAAGAAGAAAAGAGAAGTTGGTAAATCTTCCAAAAAAGCAGTTAAAAAAGCAGTTAAAAAAAAGGTGGTTAAAAAGAGAACAATAAAGAAAATAAAAGTTGAAGAACCTTTAAAGACAGAAGTTAAAGAACCTTTGAGAAGAGAAGTTGAAGAACCTTTGAAGGTAAAAAATTTTGTTGATTTAGAAGGAAAGTTTTTACATATTAAAGTGGGAGACAAAGAAAGACCAGCTTCGGAAGATGATATAAAAGGAATACAAAAAAATATACAGGATATTTTCGATCAAAATGATGTCAATTGTATTGCTTTTGTTACCCATCACGCTGTTGAGGTTAAAATAATAGAAAAATCTGGTTTATAATATCAAAAGAAATCATGACATGATTAAAAAAACACCTTTGAACAATCTTATTTTTGATAACTTTTCCGACTATTGGTACTATGTTCGTAATTTTTCTCATCGTCAGAGAAAATTAATTTCTGAAAACTTATCAATTAATGAGCAGAAAAAATTAAAAGATTCTTATAACAGAGGGGGATGGGATGAGGTCTTTTTTAGAGATAGTATTTTTAAAATTTTGGATCAAATAAAAGATGAATATGATTATGATGTGATAGATATTAAATGTAAGGTTTTATCTGGGAAGAGTGTTTATGTCCCAACTATATATTGGCTTACAGTTAAGAATGAATTAGGGAGGTTTCAGGATAAACATATCTCTTTTGCTATAGGGGGAATAAAAGCGATAGAATGTGAAGAAAATAAAGAGGTCACTCTTCTCGTTAGAGATAAAGAAAATTAAAGGTTTTCGGGTCTTTTTTTTTGAACATTAACTTGATTAGGATTGTTTTATCTTATAATGGAGAAGAGATGTCAGTTTGGAAAAAGATAGCAAGGGTTATAAAAAATCCTATTTTTGCGAGTAAATCTTTTAATTTATTAAAATATTCTCAGCCTCAAGGGATCATAGAACAGGATGAAGCAGACCGTTGGTTGGCAGAACAAGAGACTCAACCTCAACCTCAAACTCAAACTCAAACTCAACCTCAACCTCAACCTCAAACCCAAACTCAACAATTAGTAAAAGCTCCTCAAGAGCCTAATCTTCATCAAATTATAGATAGGTATATAAAAGAAAATATAGGTCAAGAAAATTTAGATATTCTTCCTAATAAAGAAATCCTAAATTCTTTAAAAAATTCTCCTTCTGATATAGAGTATTTTATTGATAAAGTAATAGAATTTTCTGGAGGAAGGATAGAAAGAATTTATGCTGAAAATTTTGTGAATGCTGTTATGGGTCATTCTGAAAAATATTTTCAAAGTGAAGAGTTTGAAAGGGTACAGGAAGAAGCTCCTGTCTACGAACAAGGACTTCACGATATTTCTGAAGAAAAACAAAATTTAGATACTTATTTTGAAATAGCAATTAAGGCAACAGGTAATCTGGGTCCAAAAGGAAAAGAAGTTTTAAAAAGTTCTAAAGATGCAGATGAAATAATTAACAATGGTATAAAGAGGGCCTTGGGAGATCCAGAATCTGATAGAACGGTAGATCAAAGAATCAATTTCTTTTTAAATAATCCAGAGGTCATGCAGGATTTAATTCCTCAAGAACTAATTGACAAAACAGAAGGAAAGACAGTATCTCAAAAAATAAAATTACTAAAAGAGAATGCTGGCCCTCGACTATTTAATAGATTAAAACAATTAATAAAAGATAAAGATAAAAGTATAATATCGTGGGTAGATAAACATTTTAGATATGATATAAAGGACCAATCTCTTGATGTTCCTCTTGGGGAGGAGGGGACTGCTATGGGGGATCTTGTTCCAGAACAAAAAGTTTTAAGCGAACAAAAAAGAGAAGTACTTACCCCTAAGCAAAAAGAAGCAAGAAACAAGGTTGCGTCTCGTCAAATAGCGGTTTTTTGTAGAGAATATTTGAAAGACATTATAAATGAAGTTAAATTGTTAAAAGAAAAAACAAGTGGACAGATTTTAGAGAGTTATTATAATAAAGTTATTAATGGGATAGATCCAGTAAAAAACAATAAGATATATACTAAGATAGAAAAGATGGACATGTTTGCACAGTCTTCTTTAGATAATATGGATTCTTTATTGTCTACAACCGGAAAAGTTTCTTTAGATAAAGGTAGATATCTTTATTACACACCGTATGGTAAACTTGCTATTCCTACCGATATTATAGATAATATTTTTAAAGAACGTATTGCGGGGAGTAATGAACTAAGTGACGAAGATATGAAAAATTATGTAGAAATTTATAAAAATAAAATAGAAGATGGTCTTGTCGAGAAATGGTTTCCGAAATGGACATCTTTAACTACGCCAAAAAGTATAGTTGAAAATTATAATGAGGTAGGAAAATTAAAGAAAAGAATCAAGCAACTTTATAAAAAAGGAGTAACAGATGTTGCTTCAATATATAATTATCTTTCTGCGGAGAAGAAAAGCGATGTAGCTTTGAAAAAATTCGCAGGTGGAAACATAAAGAGGTTTATAGAGATGACGATTGCTCAACGTGATGAAGATGCAAAAAGCTATTTGGTAGGAAAGACAGAAGATGATAGACATAATTTAAAAGTAAAATTTAATGAGGATATTGCACATTTGTTCAAACCAATAAGTGAAGTCAAAAATAAAGAATCACTTAATCCGGAGTCCGTAAATGCTTTCATATCTTTATTTTATCCATCAGTTGATGTTAGAAAACTTCCGTCATATTGGGAAGCTATAGGGAAGGAAATGCCATATGATGTTAGAGAACATATTGCAGCTAGATCTTTTAGGAAAAGTCATGGTTCTAAAGTGGGCAATGAGTTTATGAAATTATCTAAGGGGAAAATGACGGCAAAAAATGAGTTAGCAACAAAAGAAAAGATTATTGCTAAGGCTAAAGAAAAATTAGAATGGACAATCAATAAATATAATGGACAAGTTGAGAAGAGATTAGGGCTTTCTCCCGAAGAGAAGAAAAGAAGAGGATATCCTCTTGACCCAATGGCCCTTGTAGATCAAGATTGGGGGACAAAATTAGATATGGCAGATTATGTGCTTTGGGGAGTTGTAAAGGCTGGAAAGACTATACCTACTCTTGAAGCGAAGATAAAAGGTCTTGAAGAAAAGACAAATAAATTAAAATCAAAAATAGCTGCTTATGAATTAGAAATAGAAAATATGAAGAAAAAATATGATATTAATATAGCCGGTAAAGAACAGTTTAGAATCTTATATTCTGCATGGAAAGACACTTTAAATAAAGTCTTTAAATTGACAGAAATGAAGAACAGATATGATAGTATTAAATTTGCCTCTGGAAGTTCCTGTGTAGAGGATATGATTAATCAAACCTTAAATCAATACGAAACATTTTTCTTTAATATTATCAGATAAATATTTCAAATATTATAAAATAGTCGATAGAAATAAGAGGATTTCTTATGAAAATAACAGTTGTCTGTTCTCATTGTCATGATCATAATAATGATCCTAGTATGGAGATAAATTTTAAGGAAGGATGTATTCATTATATGTGTCCAGAATGTAGAAAAGAAAGTTCAGTTTCTTTAAAAGTAGAATTAAAACCTTATCCTAAATCTAGAAGAATGAATTAATTCATGTTTTTTATTGTTAATAAAACGAAAAGTAATCTTGTTATTGCTGATATTGGTTTAAAACTTGGTCCTCGACAGGCAGCAGATTTAGATAAGAGAGTAGGAAGATCAAAGGCTGAAAAATCAAAACATTTAAAAAAATTAGTTCAAACTGGTGTTATTGAAATTAAAAGAAAAGATGGAATAGAAAAAATAAAAGCACAACCAAAAATAGATGTAGATGAAATAAAAAAAGATGTTTTATTGGAGTTAAAAGATCATATTAAAGACGGAATAAAAGAGGGAATGGCTGGAGTTAAAGATGGAATAAAAGAGGGAATGGCTGATTTTAAACCAGGATTATCTGAGGGAGATTTAGCTGGGGCTATAGATAAATTGGCTGCTATAATGTCGAAAAATCAAGGGCAAGTGCAAACTTTTGAGCAGATGAAAAAGGTTATTTCAGATCAAGAAATAGATGTTAATCTTGATGATGAGACTTTGTCAACAATCCATGCAAGGGCAATGGATAAAATAGCCGATAAAATAGATGGTTCTATTACTTATGAAGAAAAAGTAATAGAAGATTCTGTTATTGACAATGCGGAAGAATTAGAAGGTTTGTTAGGATAGGAGAATATTATGGAATTTTATGGTTTTATGGCATATATGATGATTACTAAATTAGGGTGGAGAGTAGAGGATATAAAGAAATTAACAGTAGGACAAATAGAATATATTTATAGTATTATAAAAGGAGAGTAATTATGGAAAGGGCGATAGGTGTTGATGTCGGCACTTTTTTCTTTCAAGTTGCTGAACAAACAGCAGGAACGATTGATATTAAAACAATCAGAAATGCTTTTGTTGAATTAGAAGCTTCTGAAGATATAGAACAAGTTTTAGAACAAAATAATTGGCAATATATTCATGACGAAAAGAAGTATTATGTTCTTGGTGAGGATAGTATGAGAGTCTCTAGAATGTTTCCTGGCAAGGTTAAGCTGAGAAGACCTATGCAAGATGGAGTTTTAAACAAGGGTGAGAGTAAGAAAATGCTTGTTCTTGCCAAGATGATAGAAACTTCAATTGGGAAAGCTTCAGATAAGAAATCAATAGTTTGTGCTTGTGTTTCTTCTGATCCTGTGGATGGTGCGGTAGATAACACTTTTCATAGAGCAAGATTAGAAGGAATGTTTAAAAGACTTGGTTGGAACGTTAAATTAATTGAAGAAGGTCATGCTGTTGTTTTGTCTGAAAGACCAACAATTGTTGAATCAGATGGCAAAGAGATACCATATAGCGGTATCGGAATCTCCTTTGGTGCAGGAAAGGCAAATTGTGTTTTAGCTTATAGAGGGTTAGCTGTTGTGGGAATGAGTTGTGCTAGGGCTGGAGATTGGATAGATCAAAAGGTCTCAGATCAAACAGATGTCCCCTTGTCTCAAGTAACAAATATTAAAGAAACTAAATTAGATTTTAATAATATTGATTATGGTGACGATGTCCTTTTTGGTTTAGATGCCTATTATGGAAATATGATAGAATATGTGTTCAAAAATTTTGCTACTAAATTTGCAGAAATAAAAAGTCAATTTGAGGCTCCTCTAGATATCGTCTTAGCAGGAGGGACTTCAACTCCTAAAGGATTTAGAAAGAAGGTAGAATCTGTTGTTAAAGATTTAGATTTGCCTTTTGAGATTAAGAGTGTAAAGATGTCTAAAGATCCAAGAAATTCTGTAGTTCGAGGATTATTGACTCAAGCTCTTATCAGTTATAAAAAATTATCGGGAGAAGAAAAAGATTAAAATCTAAAAAAACAAGGTTTTACAAGATAAATAAAGAAGTTATATCTAGAAAGATGTAGCTTCTTTTTTTGTCTATAAAGGAGTCAAATAATGGGTTATTGTACAAGAACTGATATTGAGAACATTATAGCTCAAGCTTTAACAACAGCTACGTCTTCCACTCTAGATGGGCTTACTGGGACTTCTGTTCCTCTTACATATGTTGGCAACCGTTTTGATAATGATATACAAGATAGCGACATTGTTGATGATTTTATTAGGATAGCTGATAGTCAGCTAGATGGGGATTTAAGTGAGTTATATGATACACCTTTTTCAGAAGTGGTTGATATGGAAACCACACTTTATTCCGACATAGATGCATATAACGATTATATAGTATTAGAAAAAGTTTTTCCTCTTTCTCCAGGAGATCAGGTTATTTTGTTGCAGGGAGCTTATGAGGAAAGACATGTTATAGAAACAGTTGTTTCTTCAACAGTTTTTGCTACTGAAGATCCTATTGGTTTCTTTTTTACTTCTGGTGCAAGAGTCGTTAGAGTTTCTTACCCCAATCCTATTAAATGGATTTCTGCTCGTTTAGCATCAGCTAATTTGTATGATAAGTATTTTTCTTCTGAGTCTTCTCCTAATACTTCTACTTTTGGAGATAAATTAAGAGAAATAGCTGGAGCAGATATTAATAATATTTTAAATGGAACAATTATTTTACATGGTCAATTTAGAATAGGAAGAAGATTTGTTAATTCTAATCTTGTTGATCAGTATGGGTTGCCTCGTGGTGGTGCAATTTCTAAGGATGTAAGATAGATTAAATGAGCAATGTAAACGATAACACAATTGATAAATATTTTGATAAAATGTCTAAAAAATTATTATATTTTAAAGAAAATATTTTAGGAGAAGGGGAGTTTTTAAAAGACAAAACAGATTTATCTAAGACAGATAAAGAAGCTAGAACAAAAGCTAGAGTTGAAGATATGATTGATGGAAAAGTTTTTGATGAATCTCAAACCCCACCAGAAGAGTTAGAAACAATTGAAGATGATATTATTGATGCTATTTTAGAAAGAAAACTTGATATAATTCTGGGAGATTAAATATGGCGATGCAAGAAGTTTTAGATGGTGTTAGAAGAATCGTTTATAAATGGGTTAACACTATAAGTCCCTTAAGCTCAAGTGTCAGCGTTGGGGATAGAAATATAAATGTTGAAGCAAGTAGACGCTTCGAACCAGGAGATCAAGTTATGATAAAAAATGACTTGATCGCTGAGACTGGACTAATAGTCGAATCTGTCCCAAATGATACTACTGTTACTCTTGTTGATGGAGTCTTAAATAATTGGGAATTAGATACTAATCCTAGTGGAGGAACAATCAGTAATTCTACTGTTCTTATTAAAACGATAAATAATCTTTTTGTTCAAGGAATATATATAGGCAGTCCAGATGTAATAGCTAGGTATCCAGCTATAACGGTTAATGGTGCAAGTAGATCTTCAGAATGGATGACTCTTGAAAGTACTAAAGAGCGTTACGAAATTGAAATTACAGTGTATGTCCAAGCAGCAATGCATGAAAAAGGATATAGATTTATGATGGAGATAACAGATGTTATTCAAAAAGGATTGAAAAGAAATCTTGTTCCTTTAATTAATGATTATGATGTAACATCCTTGGTGTCAGATGTGAGCATAGGAGATGTGAATATTAGTATAAATAATAATACTGAAAGTATAGGTCCTTATAGAAGAATTCTCCTTGAGAACAATTTTAATGTACAAGAGAATTGGATAGATCATATACATGATGTGGACCCAAGCGGAAGCGTTGCTTATGTCCATCTTCATGATTTGCTTTGTTATGATTTTAGTGCTGATAATACATCGGTAATTATTCCTAAACGTTTTGCTTTTAATTCATGGCCCGCAGAGATAGATTATGGGAGTATTCATAAAGGAGAACTTTTAAAAGCTTCTGTTATTAGATGGTTCGCAGAAGAGGAAGAAATGCAGTATTTCCGTAGAGATGAATTGCCTTTAAAATAAAAATATAAAAAAAAGGAATAACATCTTAAAAAGAGAAATATAAGAAAGATAGTTTTTATGCTATATGAGACATAGCGTTTAGATTAATTATAATAACGATAGGAGAGAAACAAAATGACTCAGTTAACAGCCGCTTTTTATGTGGAATTAGCCGAATATTATGATTCAGCCAAAGGTGCAATTGTAGGTGCGGCTGTATTTATGGAAGACGCTTTAGATACCGTTGTGGATATTACAACTAGTACTAATCCTGCTGATGCAGCGGAGATAGAGTTAGCGTTATTAGGACCAGCAAATACTTCTAAGGAAGTTGTAGATAGTCTTGCTGCAAGTAGTAGTTCTTTTCTTACTTTTGTAAGAGCTTTAAATAGTTATATTATTAATAATAATCTTATAACAGATGCAACTCTTGCGGCTTACGCTCTTACTATTGGTGCTCCTTCTGTAGATGCTTTGACCTATTTTGTAAATTTTACTTGTGAAAATACTTGGACTACAGGATATTGTCCTTGTTATTGGGAAGATTTATCTTCTGCCGCTGGATATGATACTACGTATTGGAAGACTTTACACTGCTAGTTAGAAAGTTAAATAGTAATTCATAGAATGGAGACATAAGATGGCATTGCCACATGGTTATTACAATAATCCACCTGCATATATGGGCTTTGTGGGTTATGTTAGGTTAAATACTGGAAATGTTGTTGGAAATGGAATAGATACGGGTAGTAATTATAATCATGGTGACATGATAGTAAGAGCTACAACAGCAGATATGAATGTAACACAAGCTGTGACAAAGCCTGATGTAGTTGATAGTAGATATGATAAGACGGTTTATCAGTTAGGTCCAAAAGAAATTGATGGTTCTCTTGCTTTTCCTGCTGTTTATGATAGACAAAGCGGAGCTTCTATTGTAGAGGCTCTTTATAGGTACGCAGTAACAAGAAGTCCTTCTGGTTTATTAAGTGATTTTGATATAGAAGTTAAATATGCTACTTCACAAAGTCCTCCTAATGAAGCTGATTTTATTTATTATGGTTGCATAGTAAACACATGGCAATTTTCTGTGACTCAGGGAGATCTTGTTAACCAAACAGTAGAACTTATAGGTTTGACTCGTGATTTTGCAAACCTTTCTAGTGCTATTCCATCTGCTAGTTTAACTAATACGAGAGCTGTAACATGGCATGATGCTAGGGTTGAAATTACTGGGGGTAGACTTGCTAACACTATTGGGGGTCAGTATATTAGAACTTTTGAAGCAAATGTTAATAATAATGCAGATAGATTTTATACTTTAAATAAAGAGCTTTTTGCTCAGGCTATTGCTCCTACTAAAAGAGATGTAGATGGAAATGTAGTTTTAATGGGTAGGCATATGGATCTTGCCGATTTAGCTTGGAATAATCCAAATTATTGTTCAGAATCTGTAGAACTTAAATTTGGTTTTATAACAACTGGAACTTCTGGTGATTGTGCTTCAGCTTTTAATGTTACCTTACCTAATTGTGTTTTTGAAATTGAAGAAATGAGTTTGGGTAATGAAATTTTTGAAACAACTGTAAATTGGCATTCATTGCCTGCGGCAGGAACTGGAATTAGTGATCCAATGTTGAATTCATTAAACAGTACAACTTTTAGTTATTAATTTTAATTAAATCATATTTCATTGAAAAGTGATTCATTTGATTATATAAGTGATCAGATTTCACTTTTCCTCTGTTAAAAAATTAATTTAGAAATTTTTCTATTTTGTCGATAAAAAAAACAGTTATCTGTAAAGGAGAATGTTATGTTAGAGTTAGTTGACAAGAGTAAGTTAATAAATGTAAAAATATATTATCAGATTAAAAAAATTAATAATATTGAACAGCTTGTTGTAATGAAAGACGAAGAAGTAGAAAAACTGATAGAAGCTAATAAGAATACATTAGAAGGAAAAGAAGAAAAAGAAGAAGATATAAAAGATAAATTAGATATAAAAACTTTAGAAACAAAGTGGTCGCTTCTAAATTGGCAAGATAAGAATGATATTTTAGAACAATCTTATTCTGTTGCTGATCCTGTGACAGGTATGACACAATTTGGTTTTTTTAAGTATCGTCAGGTTGTTGTTCAAAAAGCTTTAAAATCATGGAATATTGAATCTGTAGATAATAGTGGAAACAAATATTCTGTACCAGTTAATCCTCAAAATATTTCTAATCTAAATTCCACATTAGGATTAGCTTTATATGAAAAATATAATTCCCTTACCAATTATACGGATCTTGCTCTGGGAAACTTGTAAAGGCTGCGAGTAATCTTGCAGCCGGAAGAAAAATAACAACTAATCCTACTCCTAAAGAAATAACTTGGTTTATGTTGGCTAAAGAGTTTGGATGGTTGCCAAGTCAAATAAAGAAGGAAGATGCAAGAGACATAGAAGGTGTTATGACTGTCATGTCTACATATAATAAAGTTCAAAATAAAGAAATGGAAAGAATTTCTAAATCGTCTAAAATATAGGAGATAAAAATGCAAAATCTATTTGTGAGTAAAGATGATGATTTCGAAGTAAAATTTTGTGTAGCTACAGATGAAAATGGGACAATATATTGTGATTTAACGGAAGAAGCATTAAAAGATTTTTTACCAGAAGACAAGAAATATGAGATAAAAGATTATAAAGCAGTGTTTAAAAAACCCTCTTTTGGAAAAACAATTGATCTATATGAATCTGTTTTTACTACTGACGGAACTAATGTTAATTTCAACCCTATTGCGTCCAGATATAAAAAAATGACTTTGTTAATAAAGTCGTGGAATTTAACTGAAAAAGAGGGAACACCAAAAGAAGAAGAAATAAAAAGTTTACATCCTGCTATTGCTAGAATTATAGGTGTAGCAATAGATTTGGAAACAGGGGGTCTTCTGTCTATGGCTTAAATTAGATTAAGATTTAGTAAAAGGTTTAATAAAGAACCATATTGTACTCATAATTATCATTATTATCATTGCTGAACAAGTTCCATGAAAAAGAGTTGGAGATGATTCTATAAAAAGCCATGAAAATCCCAATAAGAAGAACATATATATAAAGGGTTTAATATATCCCTCTATTCCTGTCTCAGTACTACAGGCAATAATTATTACAGAGATAGTGAAGATAAACCCAAATACCCATAGAAACCCTGCCCAGAGGGGACTATCTACTCTTTCACTTCTGATTTTTTCTTGATGTCTTTCTTTAATTCTTTCTATAAATTCAGAATTTGATTCTCTTATTTGTTGAGTTTCGGGCAGTCCTCTACTATTAAGAAAAAATCTAGTTTCGTTTGCTCGATAGTAGATAGTTTCTTCTTCCATATACTCCGTTCTAGTGATTTTTTGAGTTTTTAGGTATTTGTCTCCTGTTTGAGCAAAACCATAGTTTGTCCCTAAAAGCAGGATTATAAGGCTCAAAAATGCCATAAATTTTACAAGTTTCATCGTTTTTCTCCTAACCTCTTTGTATAAAAGGGGTTATATTATTTTACTACAAATATCGATCTTTTTCTTCTACCCTACTATAGTAAAAAATTAAATCTCTAGAAAATATTCTCATAAAAATAAAGGTATAAACCCAAAAATTCAGAAAAATTAAACAGCCTCTAATTATAGAGTATAAGTTTTTCCCCATTTTTCAAGTAAAAAATTATGGCCCTTAGTGAAAAAGAGATAGAAAGAGAAATTAGGTTAACTCTAACGACTCAGGGAATCAGAGAAGGTAGTAAGGAATTTGACCGCTTTAGTAAAAGAATAGAAAAGGCTATAAAAAAGAATAAGGAGCTTATAGAGTCTCAGGACGATCTAAAGTACGCTACCAAGGAGGTAGTAAAATCCTCAAGAAAATGGGGAAGTGTTATAGAAAAGACTAGTAAATCTGTAAAAGGATTTTATGGTCATATTTTGAAGGGGGTAAATGCAGCCGACAAATATAATAAAAATATATTAGGTGCTTCTGTTGTTATGCGGCAGTTTGGAAACTCTCATCAGAAGGTCAAAAAGGATTTATCTTCTTTAGCCACACAACTACATCTTACTAAGGCGGCTGTGGCTGAACTGGCAGAAGCATATTATACAACCCAAAGGTTTGTTTCGAGTGCTGGATTTGAAAGCATGGCGAAGAGGATAGAAGCTGTTTGGGGTCCTGATCCCCAACGACAAAAGCAGATAATGGGTTTTATAAGTAGTCTGGGACAAGAATATCCTATGATGGCAAAGGATTTAGCTAATATAGAAAATCTTAATCAAGAACAGGTTGCAAGTCTAAAAAGTCAATTAAATACTCTAAGAGCACGTGATAAGATACAAGTAGGTCAACATAGAATGCTTTTAGCATACTTAGAGGGGAGTTCTAAACTTACAAAAGAAGAGAGAGAGCAGATGCAGGTAGTAGCAGATATTAAAGTAGCGTTTAATGAATTATATATAACTGTTGGTAAACTTATTTTGCCTTATGTTAAAGATGTTACAGATTTTCTTAAGTCATGGATCAAGGACGGTATAAAATTTAAACATGTTTTATTAGCAGGTTTGGTAGTCTTGACCAAAATGGTAGGATTGAGGACAACTCTTGCAGCGGGAAGAGGGATAGTGAAGGGGGCTGGTTTTGTCCTTGGCGGTGCTGCGAAGGCAGGTGCAGCAGCGAAAGCAACCGCACTTGCTGCGGGAGCTACGAAGGCGGGAGCAGCAGGGGCAGCAGCATCGGCTGCTGGTCTTGCTTCTGCTCTGGCTATAGCTGCACCTATTGCTTTAGCCGTGGGAGCAACAATGCTTTATATCTCTCACGTAACAAAAAAAGCAGAAGAGGGGATGAGAAAACTTAAAGAAGAAACTATAGAACTTAATGGTATAAATAAAGAAATGGAGGCAGCAAAGAAATCAGGCTCAGCGAAAGGTGAAATGGCTGCGTTGAATAAACGATTTGCCTTCTACAAGAAAAAGAGAGAAGAAAATAAAAAATGGCAGGCAACTTGGGACCTATGGGGAGGAGGAGGAAGTTGGGGTTCTGATGATATGGAGATGAAACACCAATATGACCAGGCCGGAAGGATGATGGAAAGAATTTCACGGCAGAAGAAGGAAGTAAGAGGTAGAGTAGGGGCTGAGAAAGAATCAGAAGATGCCAATAATCAAATTAATGAATCCCTTAACAGACAAGTAGGTCTTTCTACAAAATTAAAAGCTTTAGCACAAGCCCAATCGGGACTTTTGAGTGCAATGGTAAAGAAAGCCGTTATAACTGGTGAGGTAGATGATGAAGGATTCAAAAGACAACAAGAGAAGGCTAGAGGTACGATGGAGCTTCAAGCTTCTATTGCAAAAAAATATGCCGCCTACCTGGCAAAAATGAATCCGGAAGAAAAAATAAGTAAGGCTACATTAGCAAAGAAAGTTGGACTTGCTAAAGACGAGTTTGAACTTGCTAAGGCAACGGGAGGGTTAGACGAAAATGAACTGACAGCTCATGCTCAGATGGCCCAATGTTTGACAGATGAGAAAAATTTACAAGCAAGTATTACGGAAAATAGTCTCCAACATGCTAAAATGTATGAAGGAAGAATAAAATATGCACAAGCTGAAGTTGGCCTTATGCAATCTATGGTTTCATTAGCAGATAATCTTATGATGGGTGTTGGAGCGAGTGTCCAGATGAGGGTCAATCTTTTTAAGGCAAATGAAAAAGTAATTATAAGTCTTAAGCAACAAAGACAAGCCGCTGTGGAACAATTAGAAGCAGGAAATAATGTTCTTGCAAATAAACAGCAGATTTTGGAAATTGATCAAAAGATATTACAAACTCAAGTATCTCAGGCACAATCGGTAAGAGCTTTGAGAGATGGTTGGGTAGATGCTATTAGTTCTATGAACACAGGGGCTGGAACTTTTACAAAGATAATTTTGACCCAACAGCAGGGTAATGCTGCTGCATTAAGGATGGGAGGGGAAGTTAGCAGAGTTAGTGGATTTCTCAGAGGAGGAGGGAGAGGTCCGGCTCCTAAATTTGGATCTATGGGTGGTATAACTGGTAACGAACCTCCACCATACGGAAATCAAAGTATGCAAGAAGCATATGCTTTAAGAAGAACTGTAAGAGGAGACGCTCGTGCTGCAATGCAACTAGGAAATCAAATGCAGGCAGGATCAAGAAAACAAGTGCAAGGGGCAGGGAGAGGTTTGGCTAATTTAACAGGAACTCTTGGAGGTGTTATGTCAGGTGAAACTGGAAAAACTTACATTTTTAATGTGTCTATGTCAGGTCGTGGAAAAAAATACTTCGAGAAAGGAGCAGAAGAATTAGTAGATAGATTTGATAGAGGAGCAAAAATGCCTCCATAGGTAAAGATTCATTTTTTTTTTTTTTTTTTTTCCTT
>Ga0209434_1000253_pt1 | contig 27529 bp, 9 predicted proteins | sample ETNvirnome_2_300_FD_184068 | JGI IMG/M metagenome (GOLD analysis project Ga0209434, IMG submission 184068) | Marine viral communities from the Pacific Ocean - ETNP_2_300 (SPAdes) (version 2) | ecosystem: Environmental > Aquatic > Marine > Oceanic | place: Pacific Ocean | collected 2013-06-22 | reverse complement strand
GATTTGTGTCTTGAAGTTCACCGATGAGTGTCCCCGTAACATAAAACTTAAGATTAACAGTTCCCTTGTCAATATTATCACCATAAAAAATAGAGGGAATTGTAACGAGGCCAACCTCTGTTGCGCCCGGGGATGAGCCGCTTGCGCCAAGGTCCCTCACCGAGGAGGAAAATTGATAATTTCTGCTCATAACAGAGTAATAATTCATCGTGTTTTTAAGAGCATACAAATAAGTAACTGAGCCGGTGACAGGCAAGTCATCGGTGGTGGCTGTTGGAGCGGTGTCGGGCCCCAGGTCCAAATAAGATCTTGTATGCCTTGACATTGCTGCAGTATAATAATGCTTTTGTAATGATGCCGTTAGGGGATAGGTACTATATAGCGGCGTTCCACCCTCTGTTGTGTTGAACTCGGCTTTTGAAACTGTCTTAAAATTAATACGCGTTCCGTCTTTTACTTTAAAGACAGCATAAGTTGGGTTATTCCCAATATAAAAGGTTGTAGGATCGACAGACGCGGAAACCGCATATCCAAAAGGATCTCTAACCTGAGCGTTAAGGAGCTGAGAATAGTCAAAATTTATCGTTCCATCACGGTCAACACTTTGCTCGTATAAAGAAATATATCCCGAAGGGGCAGCGAGAATTGAGCTAGTAAAAGCTCCGCTTAGGGAATATTGATTATTGTAATAAGAGTTACCGCCGTAAAATGCAAAAGAAGCTTTTGGAAAAGTCTTTACAAGGTTGATGACCTTATCACTGCTTTTGAATTTAAAAATATAAGCCATCGCATTGTCTTAATAATCTAGTCTTACTCTTAATACAAATTCATCCGTGGGGTTCTTCTCTAGTGGTTCGGACAACTTTGCGTTAGCCAATAGTTCATTGTCAGCCGAATAAAGACCAACTGACGTCACAAACGACCGAGGGAGTTCTTGAGGGTCATCCTTTACCACTATTGTGCTGGACGATAAATAAGTTGGGTTACTTGAATAGTTAAACTCATTATGGTTTGCCCGGGCAAAGTAGATGGTTGAATTTATCTCAATTGTGTTATTGAAAGAAATATTATATAATCTATTTCTGAAGGCGTCGGCTGAACCGGAAATTGAGCCAGAAACAAACAGTTGCGAAACATTATCATAATTATCCGAAACTGTCGCATCATTGGCCATATTTGGGCCGATATTGTATCCAGTCGCGCCGCGCGCTGAAGTTAAATTGTCGCCATCAAATATGCTGGCAGTTAGCACCGCGATGCCGGCCTGATAGTAAATAAGTCCTACGCCGGAATTTTCGGCCGCGGCAGAACCAGTATACAGGATTCCATATTCGCCGGCTGGCGAGTTGGTTTTATATGAAGTTAGGGCCCCATAATCGGAAATTGTTAACACATCCATTGAGGAAGTTACCATGCTACCTGTAAGCACCTGAAGCGTGAAAGATTGTTTTTTAATCTCGTCTTTTGTTAGTAATCTCGCAAAGTTAACGAAGAAGGCATCCTGAATCTTGTCCCCGCCAGTCAGGTCTCCATCGCGGTCAAACTCTCGAACTGCACCAGTTTCATCAAATCCTGCAAGAATTTGAGCCATTTCATTATACACGTTGATTTTTTTACTTTCATTATAAGCCGTCGTTGCTCCTGAGAGAGCGGAGTTGTTTGAGTAACCGTTTGTCAGATCAAAAATATGATTGGCCGACGAACTCAGATACGGATAGTCGAAAACAGACTCAAACATATCATGAGAATATACTTTAATATTCCCATCATTATAAGTTCCAGATACAATAGTGCCCGTCAAAGGCACCGCTTCATGCAGCATGTCCCTTACAGTTGTAATATCGTTGGAGGTGAAAGATTTATATATACTAGCCATTTTTTATTCCCTATATCTTCTTAACATATCTAACCGGTAGATCAAGGCGGTACCCTGTAGTCTGACCAGAAATAGACACTGTTGTATCAATGTATTTATAGGTCGCAGAAGCTAGATTTCCAATAGCTTCGGTTCCAGTGTTGCCAAGGACCGTAAATAAGTAGTCTGTTGTTCGTAGTCCGGTTGATGCAGCCATTCTTAAGCGCAATCGCGTTCCCACGGGGCCGCTGATCTTCGTGCCACCAGTGGAGGAATCGATAACCGTAGGCAACTCTGTTACATAATCGCTGTCTGTATTTAAGGTCATGATATAAGACGCTATGTTATCATCATCAACAAAACTTTGAGATGCATTTATAGGTGATGAGCCCACCGGGGAGACGAGGCTACCCAATCGATTATCCATTTCAACCAGATACTGTGTCTCAATCAAATCTGAATCAAGTGGCACATCTTGCGACGTGCCGTTATCTAGGCCCTGATCCGTGATTATCAAATGATCGCTTTGGCCAGGTTGAAACCCATTTAGAACACCGGTTGTCAGCACCTGATCGGTTCCCACTATTGTGTCAACTGTGTTCTTGTCAACTGCTACAATATATTTAGCGGAGGTGCCGGATCCATGGCGCGCGCTATTGCCATCATCAAAAAGCTTGATTATCGGTAAATATAAAAAGTCATTTCTTGTTAAAGAGAGCAATTTATATTTCATGCCTGATGAGTTATTAGCAAAAGCTTCCAAAACAGGTGTTTGTAAAATGGTAAGAGAATAGTATGACTGACCGCCGGCGTTATTCTTGTCGTATAGTCCATAGTCTATTTCATCATCCCCTAAGGCAAACTTCACAATATTAAAGGTGCCGTTACCCTTTGCCAGGCGCAATCGCCCAGTATCTGTTAGCACAGCGTCCAAAATAATGTCGCCCGAGTTATCTAAAAAAGCCATAATATTATATCCTTGTTCATTATAAATAGTTTCTCTATCTTTTAATTTCCTTGTAATTTAGGATTAGGTATTGCTTCTATATCAAAATCTATATTCAAGTCCAATTTTCTTCCCGTGTCTTTGCTAATTATCCTTACCTTAAAGGTGGTTGCGCTATCCCATATTACGTCTCCCATTTCCACGGTTGGAGGGAACACCAACGACCCGGCCGATGAAAGATCAGCCGGAGTTCCTAAATTAATATTTTTCTCCTCTAGGGAGGCATCTATCTCTAGATATCTTTTAAAAGATTTTTCTGTCTTTCTGATTTCTTTCGGCTCAACAGTATATGGCTCTATTATGGGGTAAATACGACCATTGTCGTCGATCATTTGTACCTTTAGAACGGGGCTAGGGTTGGAAATATAACCATTTTTATCCACAGTCCTAAAGCAATAATAATATACTGTATTAGGTTGAATTATGTCCACAGTGCTAGCGCTTTCGACGCTTATACCCGACGGTGTCACAGTATCAAGATTATGGCTTCGATGACCAGAAAAATCAGCATAAGAAGTTGGTTCTGTTTCGATTCGATAAATTTCAAATTGAATCTTGCTATCGTCTGACCCAAAAAGAAGGCCTTCGCCAATGTTGCGCCCTTGAGCAATTCTGACATCTTCAAAAATTTGTTCATCAGAAGCATTAATAATAATAGGAACATAGGAATCTGTATGATTGGATTCGTTCAAGAGTATTTTAATTTTGTTGTTGACTCCTCTGAGCGGGAAAATATCCACATTAGGGAACTGGGGCGGCAAGTCTGTAACTGCTACGGGATTAGTTTCGCCAATTTCTAATTCAATTATCTTTAGAGACTTTCGATTTTTTACGGTAACCTTGGCGGTTCCCCTCTCTTGAGCTTCGTTTTCATCCCATGGAATGGTAGGATTAGGGCCATGTGGACCGGTTTCAAACATCAGGTTGTATCGCGGTAGGATGGCCCCAAGGACGCCGGCGCCGGGCTGGCTGTAGGTGCCTAGGCCAAATAAGTCCAAATAATTACTCCAGAGGAAGCCGTCGGGCAGGTGGTATTGGCCGGAGGTAAGAGCCAAGTCTTCATACTCTTGGGACCAGCTAAGGGCCTCCCAGAGACCCCTGCGATGATCGAAGAGGTTGGGGTCGGCGGTGGAGAGCACGAGGGCGCTGCGGCGGGCGATCACGAATCTTCCTTGGTTGGGGTTGTCCTTATCGACAAAGAACCTTACCTTCCAGGGATTGCCCGTAGAGGTGGCATTTAAGGCGTTTTCGACGGCGGCGATCAGGGACTCCGGGGCGTGACCTATGGTGGTATTACCGAGGGTGCGGGCGAAGATCTCGTTCCAGCCGGCGAGGGCCACCAGCGCCGACTCCATGGGGCCGGGGTCCGAGACTTCGACCCCCACCATATTGGTACTGATATCGTCGCGCTGGACATCTACAAAGTAAGGGGCCACGTGGAGGTCTGAGTATAAAGCAGCGTCGTTGTCAGTCAGATACTTGAGGCCGTTGGTTACACTGAAACTTAGCAGCTTCCCAACATATACATTTTTAACAAGGTCCTGTTGACCCAGATCATTCCAGATTCTGCCTACATTGACTCCGCCGGGGCTTTGGGCCGTATAGAAGCCCAAACGTCGCCCAAGTTGACTTGGATATGCCCCCTGGATCGTTGGGTATACCTGTGGAGAATCATATGAATAGCTGTTCCCTTCTACTAAATTATAAGAGTAGAACTTATACTTGTATTGTTTACCAGCAAAAACCTGTGTATCTTTGTATTTTACTACATCGCCTGTTTTTGGTATATAAATACTTTGGATCGGCTCTGCTACTACGTCGCCATTAGCTAAGACTTCGTGTTTATCTAATTTAAAAACGAGTGGTTCAGCGAACGCGTATGTATGACTGAAAATATCATAAACTGATCGCATCTTTTCGTTAGTAAAACCTGCAAGATCCGTGTAGAATTCGATTGAGTTGGCCGCGCCCAGAAGGCCGAAGGCGGCATTATGAAAATCGATGGCGCCCGGTTCGGCGAAATTCCCGTTCGCGGTCGGGCCGATCGGCTTATACCGTTGGCCAACAATAATTCCTTTTCCATCCACAACATTATATGCCTCTGTTTGCCCTATAAATCCATTATAGTTTGATCCGGAACCATAAAAATTATAATCTTGTTGTTGATATATATTTCTAAACATATTTGCAAAATCGATAGTTCGAAGTGGATACTCCTCCCGGGCTGTGTTCCCCGGCGATTGTTGCTCCCATGGGCCGGTGCCCGTCCAATCAATGCCTCTATAGCGAATGTCCGCGTCGTACTCGATCTTCGCAGAAAAAGGAATTTCTTCATAGAGCGGGACAGCAGCGTCCGCAGGCTCATTTTTATAGTTCAAGATGTTGGCTTTCATAACCTCATACAATACAAAATTATAGAAGGTCTCACGCGAATCATTGCCATCTAAGCTTAAGGACTGCACTATCTCGGGTTCCTCAGTGCCGGCCGTTGGCGATGAAAATTGTATATTTATAGAACAGGGGTAAATATTATCCTGCACATTCATATCCGATACTATAGACGTCTGTGTGGTCTCCTGCGATTTCACCATCTGGGCTGTCAGGCCAATATGTTTATTTGCATTTTCTACCGCGACAAGAGAACTAGTTGCGGTGAAGTCTGCGCGCGCGAAGCGGGATAGTAAGGAATTTGGTGTCTGGGGGGATATCTGAATATTATTAATCGTGAGCGGTACAGACGAGTCTAGAACATCATCGCCACTGGGATGGGACGATGCTACGGCTTCAGATAGAAGTTCTTTTACTTTACTAACAGACGCCGGCAAGGGGGCGACGGGTGACTGATCCTGATTATAATTATTATATAAGGTTGGGTAGGAATAGTTACCTCCCGCTGATAGAATAGAACTTACCAAATAAAAATTGGGAATGTAAACTTCCTTCACGTTTGGATTATTTTTCAATTGATCAAAAAATGCACTATAATATCCATAAGTGGCGCTCGTGCTTATGTCTTGGGGCAACATTAAATTAATTTTAGTATTGTGATCAAGATAAGGTCTATTGACCATGTCGGGGCCGAAGACGCCCGGGATGCCGGAGCGATCAATATGTCCGCCCTCTATATCCTGTTCTGTTTCATCATTGTCCCCTAGGGCCGCGCCACCCATCACATAAGCTTGCCAATTAGACCAATAAGGCTCATTAAACAGCTCCCTTAAGACCCCAGAAACTCCGGCATAGTTGGATCTCTGCACCCACGCACTATTATCTCCTTGGATCTTTACTACTATGTCTTCTCCCCATGCTGATCCGTTGCCAGCTCGAAAAAGAATGTCCAGTTGCGCCCCTGCGTTGCCCCAAGTGGCCCAAGCGCTCTGAGCGAAGGAATCGAAGGCGGCCTGTAAGTCTGTCGCGAGCGGCGGCAAAAGTATATTCGACTCAAAATCGTCTTGGTTTGTTACATTAAGCCCAACTGTCTCGTTGACACTGCCAAGCACGGCGAGAGCTTCTGTACTGCGGGCGGCGCCATTTAAAATACGTAATTTACTATAGTCCCCCGGGTGTGAACCATTATCCCAACTATAATATAGTGCCGCAGATTTCCTAAAGTAATCTGCGGTCGCGGGGGATTGCCGACTAATCATCGGATGTCCTCGAGTTGGAACGTTCCAATCGGTGCGTCGCGTCTTTCGAGCCACCCCAACGAGAGAATTACGATCAAAAAGTATAATATGGCGAGACATTATTTATTAGTACCCTCCCATTCCGGTTGGGCCTGTGCCTCCTTGGTCTGAAGTCTGGCCCGGAGGTGGGGTATCTCGAAGTAGTCGTCGCGCTTTGTTCGACACAGGCGCCAGTTTTTCATGTGGGGCAGAAGAATGTGTGGGCCCAACCATTGCAATATTTTTATTTTCGCTTGCCATATAATAAATATGATAGAAACCAATATATTGGTCACCATTCGGAAGCAAGAAGTCGCCCCCGTTTGTATACAGGCTGGAATTTCCATTGCCATTTCCATTTTCCTGAGGATGATCAGGATTGTAGTCACCGTTGGACGCCTGCGAATATTGTAACATACTTTGATCCATTTCAATCATATCTTCCATAGAACTAAAATTACCTTCTGGCAAAGTAGTAAAGCCGGCAACGCTAGTGGGCGACGACGAGGGCAAAGTCGGCTGGAGGCCTATAATAAAAATTCTATCATACACTGGTGATTCTATACCAGCATATTTACTAAACTCAGAATATGATTCCGCAATCCTACATAAAAGTTGACGGCCGGATGACTGCGCGTTGGCCAACGTGGTACCAGTTAAATCGATCCAAACAGGATCCTTCATAAATATAGAATTATTTTGTTTTCTATAACCAGCAAAATATTGAACTTTTTTAACATTTCCATATTTAATGGCAGCTGTTGTCGTTAGGGACGCTGAAACCGGCGTATCAAATAAGTTTCCATAACTAAGAGTTTGAAGCACGGGCCCGGTGGTCACGGGGCCGCCGATCAGAGCTGTGGCAACTATCTGTGCGCCGCGGCTTCTTCCGATATTAGTGTTTTTTGCAGCGTCCGCTTTAAAAGTCGCAATAGTGGAGTTTTTAGAAGTAAAAACTTTCTTATCAGTAAAATTTTTGATAGCCATTCTAGGAGTTGTTGGGCCTGCTGGGGCCGCGAAATAATCCGTTTGAATTAAATAGGTTAAAATATTCTCATTAAGATTACCTACAAACTTATTGAATTTCTCCCCCGAGTTGTTGTTGTTTACGCTATTAAAAAAACTAGAGAAAGAGGCGTACCCTCCCTTATTGATTATAAGCGGTGATGATTCATCAAATTTTTCTGCTATATCGAGCAGAGCGCTGTCTGATAGAGAGCTCCCTGGCGATAGCGAGGAGAATAAACTATCTCCCCCTGTGTCAACCGACACCACACAATTTTGTTTTTCCATGACTTTTAACTGATTATTTAAAATTGATAGAGAGGTTGTGCTCTTAGACGTAGAGTTATTATTTATGGAGAATTGCTGGAAGTCTATTGGCGAATTCATGTACTTGTTGGCTGCTAGAATCGAAGTTCCCACAAGAGAATTAAGACTATCTTGATTCGCATCATTTGAATTTATTTTTATATCACTACCCCCCAGGTTAAAATAATTGGGTGTAATAGCTATCACATCAGCAGCTGTAAAAGTAAAATCATTATATTTTTCCTCTTCTAGGGTGATAATATTGGCGAAATTATCATAAGAGATATATCTAAATGGTGCATAAACAGGGTTTGTTACGTCTTCTTCGCTCGTAGAAAAATAATCATAGCCCTTATTAGTAAGGTCATCGGCATCCACAATACTGTCAAAATAGTGTTTTACTTTGATAAGTCTTGCTCCCGAACCCAATTTGGAACTTTTAGTGGTAACATTTTGTGCCGTGGATGAAGGAACATTTCCAGCATATATCTTTCTACTAATTTGGCTTATTAAATCCTTAACTAGCTTTATTAAACCAGAGAGAGCCACAGGGCCATTGGTTAAGGGGTTTATCATTGAATAAATTTGAACAGCCAGAAGGTCGGGCGTGGAGCCAAACCCGGACGCGAAGTTAGCGTGGAACAAAGAGAGGGCGCTTATATATGATTTTATACATTCTATGACGTTTGTTTCGCGGTCAGATGTAGTATAAAGACTCTTATATTCCTCTGTTAAACAATCACTATATGCATTGTAGTGCCCAGGTTGTATCATCTCCAGATAAATATCTTCTATTTGGGAAACACGAGGACGAAGGCCTATCTGATTTTGGTTTAAAACACTTTGTAACTTATTATGAGTATTGTCGAGAATTGTTAATTCTACCCCGTATGCATATAATCCATAAGTAATATCGTTCATCTCTTTGTCGTCGGCTACTATATCAATGATATTTGTACTTTGTAAAAAGTTAACATAATCCGGACTGTTGGTTACAACACTTTCAATACCATCAAAGTCCTTTGTTGGTCCAACTGCAGTTAGCCGATTTTGGGGACGATTTACCGTCACCCTCTTACGCAGGATCCTCGTGGCAACAATGTCTAGTGATTCTATAAGTGATGCATCGTTTTTTATAAGATGTGAAAACGCTCCATTATTCCTATAGAACGCTAGTCGATTAAACGAAAATGATAACGGAAGAGATAAACTTCGTGTTTTGGCATAGTAAAGAGGTGAAAAATAGTTTCTTGTTTCGGACTTTAGTTTATTCACTATTGCTTGTTTTGAATTCACAAGTTTATTCAGGTTAAATAAATTACTTTTTGAGAGCTGTAGTACTTTTTCTGCTATGTCACTTTCATATGTAACTTTTGTGTTAGGAACCATTTTGACATGGAGCTGATTAGACTCTTTAACGGGACCAGATGCGGATTTATACCAGAGACCCGAGGTGGCTTGGAAAGCCTTACCAATCCATAGCTTGGTTCGTGCCTCATTTTCAAATAAAACCAAGTTCTGTTCGGGCACATTTCCGTCTTTAAAAATTCTTAGGGTATCGTTTGCAATAATAGAATATATATCGCCCACTTTTTTGTGTGTAACTTTATAGATGCCGGCAAAGATTGTTAGATCATCAATATTTGTTTTGTTTATTTCTATTCTTTTTGTAAAACTCTTAATAAGATAGCCCATAGATGGTTGAGTAGTTGGAAGAGACTGACCACTGCTTCCCATACCATAAGACTGCACCATAATCTCTTGACTTTGCTTTAGTCCTTTTATGTACGGTATGGCCGCGTTCGGGTTGGTCACAAATTCGTTTGTCATCCCATCACTAGTGGAAGCAATTATAAACAAATTTTTGCCCGCAAATGTGTTTGCGGGGTTAGAATACACAACACCAACCTTTATATCCAGGGTATATCCGGTGCTATCTTTGTTAACGATAGTCTGGTTAATATTCAGTGCTTCAGAGCTGGGGCCGATTAATAGGTTCATTAGTCACATATATCCTCTTCGGGGCCGTAAAGATCCTTAATTAAGAATTCCCGAGTGCTGATCACATTTGTGGTGCTGCTATCTGTTAATAGGCCCGTGGTTGTCTTAAGGTTTGAGAAGCTGATTCGGGAATCTGAAATTTGTTTATCGGTTCTTATGGTCAAATATTTTTCCACGTCATCAACCTGAGGAGGGGCGAACTCATCTGCTATATAATACAACTGCATAGGCTGGGCGTTACTACCATCAAATGTTGGGCCGCTTACGAAAACTTGGATATCAAAGTTCTCTTTCTTGAAATCAACATTTTCTTCCAAAAGATCAATAATTATCTTACCATTTTGAATCGAAAAATACGTTTGATCATCAAATATGAGAGAAGCTATTTCTGTAAACTGATCTGGACTTATTTCGCCGCTTACATTTAGGGGCGGCGTTGTTTCGGGAGTAGGAAAGATAGTATTGCTATAGGCCACAGTTGTACTATTGGAAGCCAGGGCCGGCTGGGTGTTCCCCATTTCATCAACATATATCTTATATTTCATGGTAATATTCATTTGCGGAATTTGTTCAAAGCCAGAAGTAGTAGAGACTGAACCTGAGCTGCCGGAGATCTCCCCTTTAAGCATGCTCAGGTTCCACGCGGGCAACTTTTTAGAATTGATCCCAGAACGGCCGAGGGGTAGATTCATAAAATCAAATCTATCGCCAGTTTGCTGGAGTGCTTCTTGATTATAAATCTTATTGTTCACTGTGTCTTGTGCAACATATGGGGTGTTCTGATTCAGTCCGGTAGTTTCTGTGAATCCCGAAGCGCTCAGTGCGTTTCGTATTAATTCATTCCTTATCTTTACATTCGTTTCTACCCCACTATAAACAGACTGTTGTTTTATTCTTGGCGTATCATTTTGAATTCTTGTCTCAATGTTGTTTTGCACTTCATTGGACCCAGAAGCCCAAGCAGAATCATATAGTATGCCATCATCATAAAAAGCATAATATGTGGGATCCAGACGTCCTTGCGAAAGCAAGTGCTTTCCAAAGGGGGTAAGGATAACATCCATTACTTCTTCTTTATCATCAAAAAACTGCATTATGTGTCACTCAGTGGCGTTGTTATAATAGGATTTGGTATGTCAACGTTCACGGTCCCAATTATTTGTGTTGTAGAGTCGGGAGGCGTCGTTGACTCAAACCCTAATGCTTCATCAATCTTAACTAGCTCTACGAGAGAGAAATAATCGTAAGGCCAGTTGTAAGAATAGGGAGCGTCCCCAATATAGCTTGGAATGCCATCAGGATCAGAAGCCAAATTCTTTACTTTAAATCTGTCATATCCCTGCTGAGCTCTTATCTTTACTTTGAACACGAGCCACCTTAAGTCCTCAGTAATTTTTCTATTGGTTTTATTTAGCATATGCTCTTTCAGTAATTTATGCTCGACCGTAGCTTCTTTTTTAGTGAATGTTTCTCCGACCGAAGGCGGCAAGTTCTGCCACATTCTCGCGAGGTCCTCTTGAGTAATGTTCACTCCAAATTCAAATACATACATGGCTACAGGATCCATCTCTTTATAGCGCATGAAATCAAATCTTGGTGGGAAAACATATTTTCCTAAATGTCCCATTATACTTCTCTTCGCGTCTAGGTCGTCAGCCTGTAGTTTATAAAACTTTCTCCTCCCGTCTTCTCCCATAACAAACGGGACAGCTACAACTGCTTCCTGTAATTGGCCACGCTGTTTTATTTCGCCAATTCTCTGAGGGGATCCCACCGGGATTCCAACAATGTCTGCGAGCGAGTTTCGTCGAGGTGCCGTCACTGTTGCAAAAACTCCGCTACTGCCGGTTGCAAGTTCTCCGAATGTGTGCCACATCCCGGAGCCCGTGAGCCCTCCTGCATCGGTGGTGGCGACGGCTGTGCCTCCTACATACCGCGGGTCCGTAGACGGAGGATGAATACTAGATGTGGAGTTGGCAAAATTCAAGATCGGGGTTTCAAACTTTGATTGTAGTAACCAGCGTTTAACACCAGCTGTTGTTCCCTCGGAGACAATATCGACGGAACCAAACAGATCAAACGAATCATCCACATTCACCCTAAACTCAGTTGGGGCTGACTGATTTTCGCCGGATCCGTTGTTCTTTATGTAAAGAGGTGTAGTCTCATGGCGGGTATAAGTAACAATGGTATTGGCAAAAATATCGGCCAATGCTGGGATCCCATCGTACGGAGCAGTAAAAGCTAGGTGAGCAGATCCTGTGCCAGCAAAATACGCCGGCGTGAGGTGAGAATAACTCGCACTAAACTCGCCGGAACCCGGGTCTTCTATATCAATGGATGCTAGAGGCGGCCCGAATGCAGAAACTCTACGATACATTTCAAAGGCATCTCGGTTGGCCGGACCGGTCAGATTGGGAGGGTGCTGCATTGCAGAATTAGAAGTGCCAGAAAGATCAGAAGGTCCGGATATTGGTCGATGAAGAGTTAAACTCATGGAATAGGTTGAGCCGGAAAGAACTTCTTTAAATTCATCTTCACGTTTCGAAGAAATTGATGTTAGTCCATTTTCAAAGAAATTTACAGTTTCGCAAAGGAAATTATCCACCGCAAACTCATATCTCTTATCCCCGGCGCCACTAAATTCAACATAATTAAATTTAGATTCATTATAGTCTTCTAGACTAGCGCTTCCGAGACCATTATCATAAATTCTACCAGATCCGCCCAGTTCGGTTCTCAAATTACGATTGCTTAAATAATTTGAAGGAGTTTTAATGGCCTCAAATGGCACCTTCTGGTATATAAACCCATTGGTACTGGCGCCTTGAACAATCGTTGTTCCGGGCGTTCCCCGAGGACCATCATTAAGAACGTCAACTGGAAAATACAGCATCTGCTCAAACCAAACATCCCCCTCTGGTAATGCAGTTGGGTTTGGCAGGTTATCAACAACAGTAGAATGCAACCCCCCCATGAAAGATGCCGATACAGACGCCGGCTTTCCGGTGCTCGGGGGGCTGGACGGTTCCAGCGGGGCACTTGCAGTGCAAGTTACTACAAAATTACTAACAGCTAGGCCTGACTTGATTGTGTTATACATAATGCCCGGGGCAAAGAGTGGCTCCAACAAAGCGCGATAAACTGCTGTGTCTCCATTGATGGGACCAGTCGCCGAGGAGGCGCTAAGGCTGTTGAGCACAAGAGAATCACCATACGATTGTGATAATAATGTAGCTAGCTCTAAAGTTCTTTCGGCCGGATAAAAACCTTTGTATGGTAAGAACTTGCATAGGGCGCTGCACCTTAGGGCGATGGTATCCATGGACATCTTAGACCCATCAACAAGCTCCTGACCTTCATACGCCTCTTCAACAACCTCAAACATCTTCATGAAATCAGAATTCGCATATGTCTTATAAAATCCAGTTTCTGAGGAGTTTTCGTATGCGGAGCCCGTTAAATCAAAGAGCCCAACACTAGAAGTAAGAGACGTGGGGTTATTATTGAGAATGTAGCTGCCAACATGGTTGCTAATTCTAAACTCCGGAACAATTGAATAGTCTTTACCGACAAGTCTCAGATACTCTGCATATTGTTCATATGTTTTATATGGCACTAGGCCTAGGCCGGATTGGGCGCCGGCTTGCCAAACGACGTCGCCACCAAATACATCGAAGGAACCAGTTGATCCAAGTGGCAGTCTAGAAGCGTAGGTAGCCGCTGGCGCCAGGTAATTCATTGTTCCTCCGGAGCCACTCTGGAAGTATCGAGAATATCCATTCTGTAGTTCACCCGCGCCGTCGCTGTCGTAGATGAGGGCTCCCGCGGAGCCAGTTTGCCCCACCGAACTAGTGGTCTCATAATGATTATGGCCATCAAGGGGCCAGATACTGGCGCTCACTATAGTAGTACCTTGAGAGTTGGTTGTGCCGCTATAAGTTGAGCGTGAGGTTCTTGTATTATCCCAAATATCTGCTATTGTATAGTTCTCTCGAGCTCTGGTTCGATTCAGGTTAGCATTATAGCCTGCTGGGTATACCGTCTGCGCATAAATGGCACTAATTTGCGATAGAGACCCTGCTACAGTGGCATCGTTGTTTTGGTCTTTCAGAATCATGGAATTGATTCTGTTAAAATAAAGATCAGAAGATTGATAATCTTTTGTGATATTAAGCAGATTGTTGGCCTCATAGTTAGCAAGATGTATAAGCTTATTGCCAAACGAACTCTTAAACACAGAGGGAACTGTGACCGTTGTGCCAGGTATGCCAGTAGTCATCTTATGAACAATTGGAATTTCACTAGAATATACTTGAGGCTCAGTAAACTGAGTTATGGTATTTCCTTTCTGCGAGCCGACTCTGGTATCAGTTGCTGTCTTTGTGCGCACAGATAAGATACTGTTTTTCTTATGGTTTCTCACCACAGGGTGCTTACTGTTTCTTATTTGTTTCCAACTAGGCCAGCCGTAAGGTCCGTTTCGATTAACTAAGATAGAATTAAGAATAGCTGCATTGCCATACGCATTAGTTCCCGGGGCAGTATAAACATTTCCATCAGAACTCCCGGGAATTAAAGTTTGATTAATATAATTTGCCCTACTCAGGAAGGCTGTTCCCTGTTGTATAGTCAAAGAGGGGAATCCCAAGATATTATGCGAAGAACTAATTGGATCAACAACTATAGAAGACAGTCCCATGAAATCAACTGCGATCGGACGGCTTGCATACCAAGTGGACAACTCTCCGCCATAATAACGCTCACCAGCGTAGAGGCCCGGATCAGCCATAGATACTATCTGACTTGCGCTAACCAAGGGCAAACTCTGAACAAAATAGCCGCCGCTAAGTTCGCTGTATCCATATATGGCTTCGCCCGGGGCCATTGAAGCAGTTATCCACGAGTACTGCTGCTCCGATCTTGGAATGGGTCGATGGCTGAACCAGTTATCGTAGACCGAGCCAGTAACAAACGAGCTGCCTATTTCGTCTTCTATTCTTCTCTTGCGATTCTTGTTAACCTTATAGGCAGCTGGGCTGTCTGTATATACACCATCATAACCAAATTGTGCGTTATGAACGGTTTGTCTTTGTCTCAGCCCTCGCGCGCGGCTAACTACAGAGTCGTTGACAACTATGGCATTTGCAATCGTTGGATCTGCGCTGGTGGACGCTTCCGTCCCGTAATTGAGTACAGATAGGTTGCGGTAAGGAAGCACGTTGTAAACTGACTTCTCTTCGTGCGCTGGGTCTAAATAGCCGCGCGAAGAGGCTTCGTAGGAACCGGGGGCCGCGAACCTATTGACAAATATGGTCTGGTTTGAATTGGCGCCAGTACGGTTGGGAAGCTCATAGTTAAGATCGCCACCAACGTTCTCTGTCGAAGTGGGATCCAGTGGGAACTTTCCTCTTGTCGCTAGGGTCTCGGGGTTTAGAGCAAAGTTAAACGATTGATCTTGGAAGAATGGATCGTTGCTTGTTCTTCCTGCGGATTGGATGACTTGATAGTTCTTTGTGTAGTTACCGATTTTACTATGAAGTAGGGTTCCACTTAGCCGCGTCTGAGCTGACGCTGTTGTCATCAATATGTTCTTAATATTAACTGGGCGCTTGGAGTTCTCGTCTCGAAGTCGGTGTGCTGTCTTTAATTCCGGAAGGAAACCTTCGGGTGCAGAGCCCGGAGGGGAATCAAGAAAAGGATAGTTAGGCGGAACAATTCCTAGGGCCCCGGGATACCCATCTAAAGCCAAGCCGCCCAGCTGTAATCTAAAGCCTTCGGCGCGTGTGAATCTTGTGTCGTTACCATCATTTAGTTCTGTGTGGCGATAAAAACGGCCTCCAACAAACTTTTCAGTGAAAGGGCCTTGAAGCGGTCGTGTATCGCTGTTTCCTACTATATCTTCATGCAGATTTGTTAATTCAACGCTAGCGGAATAATAAGTGCTAACTTCCGCGTTATATCCCGTTGCCGTAGAGGAGCTGTATAAACTAAAGGGAGCTATGGTATTGCCATCCGCTTTGTCAGATACATTAACGCTTTTGTTAATTGTTGGGTCTATTCCAAACTTCATTCTCTTCTTTTCAGAAGGATTCAAAACGTCAACCGTGTCTTTAAAATCTTCAACGTCACTTGCAAAACTCAACATTATGTTCTCGGGTACGTTAGAGTGTAGAATATTAGGGCCCCATGGCGCTGTTGCCGGGAAAACATAATTTTGAACTTTTCTTGGACTATAATTGTTCCCGGCCTTAATGACCCTCGACTTCGTCGTAACGAAACGATAAATATTTTTTTCTTTCCTCGCTCTAGTACTAGCAGCAGTGTTATCAAATGTTATTTGTTTATTAGCATTAAGCAGATTATCGTCTGTTTTTAGAAGGCCCTTATCTCGGGAGGCCAATGTCTTCCAATAATTGGAATTTGTGTCCTGTTGGTCATTAACAGGATGGTGCGTAAATTGCCAGCCCGGGCTTAGCGGGAGGGGTGACCTAACATCTCCGGAATATTCGCCGCCCTTAAGATCCATTGTGGGGAATCTAAATTGATATTTGTTTCTTTCTAGAATATGGCTTTCTACAACAGTCCGAACATCTTTAGAAAATTCAGCAGAAGCGGGTATAAGCTGCTCGATTAACTTGCTAAGTGCACTATCAAACCACTTATAATATTCAACATATTTATCTAGGTCCGGCGTGTTGCCAACTCTATCAAAAAATTTCTGTCTTAATACACGGAGTTGTTTGTAGTTGTCTCGGTATTTGTTTACAGGCTCCCCAACAATATTATTGAAATCATTTATAACCGAGAACATCTTTATCATATTCTCCGAAATTGTCTGGTTCATGCTTTTTTCTATAGCAAATAAGTAATTAATTGGCCGAGACTCTCTGGTGAACTGAATGTCATCCTGGGTATTTAAAACCGAGATCATGTCAGACGCGTTGAGTTTTTCAAAATCTTGTATTTCGGACGCCAAAACATAATCGACAGAGATCGAGCTCGTGGTGTTAACTGGGAAACCATAACCATATCCAGAATGTTGGGCGCCCAGAATATCACCCAATATCCCAAACTGCTCTGATTGCATGATCGTGGACCCTGATGAAAAGTCTATAGTCGTAAAGGTGCCCGTAGAGTTCGAGCCTGTCAGGGTTTCGAAGTCCCAATTAAGAGCTAGCGTGTCTTCTTCTACAAAATCAATATTGAATTCTAAATTATTTTGAAAGAGATATGGGCTTCGAGATGGATTTTCCGTACCATAATTATGGATATCCATACCATGAGCAACAAGTTGTGAGGGGACTATATCATCAAGCCAATACCTACAGAACCCAACCCTGACATCACTCTTGTGCAGGACCGATCCGGTGAAATTTTGACGGTGGGCGCCGACATATGCTCTTTTAGAGCCGGTTACGAAGCCCGGACCGTCGCCCTGTACAAGCGAACAGTTTACGCTAGCACTAACAAAAAATGAATTGACTTCTACGCCGGCTTCAACTTGAGTGCCCTTAAATTCCACAATATAAAACTCATTGTTGTCGATGTCTTCATGGGATCCAGTTATATAATTTACCAGAGGATATTTTTCTGGTTTCACTGTAACAGCAAAAACCCAATTTGTATTTGAATAAACATCGTCATAATAGGAGGAAGACAGAGTCGGGATGAGGCCGCCGGCGCTGCTCGATAAAATGAAGCAAGCATCTGTTGAATTCATTTCATCACGAATAGCATAAACTTGAAAATTGGTATTATCTGGACTATTCCAGCTTAATAGCTCAGGATGGGCCTGGTCGACTGTGTGAACACCGAACAATGAGGATGTTAAATAATTAAACTCATAATCAGAATATTTCTTTTCAAATGGATCCGGTTTGTGAGGAAATTGCACATATGTTTCCAGGGTAGTAGCAAAGCCACCGGTCAGCTGGGACGAACCAGTTATAAACCCAACCGTGTTGGAATCTAGACTAGATGTCTGCTGAAAAAGAGTAGCATCAAACCTGGCGTTAACGCTAAAATCAACATATCTTTTTTTAGAACTGTACAGCTCCCTATTGTTTCTTACTTCATATTGAATGTTGTTGCCATAAACATTGAGTTTAAATATTTTTTCATCAACCCCAAAACACCTCAATAAGTTTCTAAACGATTGTCTCGTTCCTTTAGACTTGTAAATGTTTGATAGGTTGTTGTAAATGTTTTGATATATTGAATTCTTAATGTTAGCTAGACTATCTCTATATTCTCTCTCAAGGCTTCGATCACCCAGTTGTTCTAAAATATCAGCGTCTAAAAACAACTCCGGTGCAAGCAGCCCCTTGGAAGCCAATAGGCGCGATCCTAACGTATTTTCTTTAAGAACAGACCCTGTTACATATCTAATATTCTTTATATTTGCAAAATCTTCTACTTGAAGATACAGGGTGTCAAAATAGCTTGACATTATCTGAGTTAGTTTTTTAAGTTCTGAGCCGTCCTCAACATCTCTCGATTGCATCCAGGAAGGAAAATAGGAAAATAGCAGCGAAGAGTTGTCGTTATCATGTACCGACCCCGTTAGTTTAAGAGTGGCGAGTTTTGATTGTACGTCGGGGTGAGCTTCATATATTATGGGATCTTTAAACTCGGTCGCAGACGCGCTAGCCTCTACTATGGCCGAACCCGTATTTCGCGCCCCGGAGGAGTATCCAGTCCACGTACCATTAGAAACGCGACCAGAATAATCCAATACCACACTATCAACAGAAGCGGTCGTTGTAATGCCTTCGTTGAATTTATAATAAACACCTAGATCGGTGTTGGCTAAATCAGTGTTAGTGCCGCCACCTACTTGTGTAAACCAGTATTTCCCTATTTTCTCAGAGCTGCGTTGTGTCTTCCAATATCTGAACTCGTCTAGAGATGCTGACATTTTGCCGGATTTCGCTATCGCTGACGATGGCGCGGTGGATCCAGATGGTTTCGTTATCAGAGCTCCAATATACGCCTGCATCGAGCCGGTGATCTTATTTATCCCTACCGTTCCTAGATTTTCCGTGGTTTGCAGGCTGCCATCGATATAATATTTGGCTGTTACGCCGGCGGAAGCCGACAAGAAACTAAATGCATAATGGTGCCACAGATCGTCAGCAATATCTGAACTACTTCCTGTACCAAACGTTTGCCACTGAAATCCATTAACTGTGGGGTCCGAGCCGGACAAAACTGTTGCCGTCCATGCCGGGGAAGCTGTGGTGCCAGTCAACTCTAATCTAAAGCGCCCGTAGCTATTAGAACTACTAAGCTCATTGTTCCATAAATCAATTAAAACTTCTTTTTCGGTATTAGATGTATTAAACGCAGACTTCTTTAACCAGCATTCGACAGTGACACCCTTTGTTAAGTCGAACTCTAGATTAGATTCGCGATTATTAGCAGGATCATAAATGTTGGCTGATTGTGCCTGGGGCCCACCTCCCAAACCAGGGCCACCGTCAACCGAAATATATTCATAATCTGTGCTAGCATTGGGGATTCCATACCCATCATAGGCTGCAAGAGTTGGTACATAGGCGGGTGTCCCCCAGGTATCATACGAAAGATTTATATAACCATTGGTTCGGGGGTATTCCCTATCAAATATATAAATGTCTAGATAAGAGCCGCTGTTCTTCCACTGCAGCTTTTCAGCCAACGAACCATCATAAGGATAAAGGGAGGAAACATAGGTAAAGGAGTCTTCATAGTATTTTTCCGCGGAACCATACTTAGCAAAGTTTTTAGGTTCAGAAAAATCAATAAGCGGAACATACCGCTTCTCGTCGATTATGTCAGCTTTATGATAGTCGGACGATTCGACAATCCGGCCTATTTCCTCTGCTGTTTTATCATCGACTATTTTTGTTACAGCGATGTTTTTAAAAAGTCCTGCGAGGCTCATGTTTTAATTATTCTTCAACCCTAAATTTAAACGTTTGTGGTTGCTCCTGCCAATCTCCTATACTATCATTATAATAAGATAATTTAATTTCATACATATAATCCGGCTCAAGTAGCGACATGTCTAAATCAAAATAACTTCCATCTTTGTCATAAGACATATAGGTGCTAAGATCGGAACCAGTGCCATAAGCTACGGCCTGATGATTATCTGTTACTCTCACTATACTATATGACGCGCTAGTTATTATATCCGTTGGATTATTAGCCGTTGCGACCGTGTATATTGTAGGACTCCAGTCTCTAGAACGCACAAAAAATCTAAAGCGCGCCTTATCTAGTGGAGAATACGATTTCTTAAGATTTCTGCAACTAGTCACCCTGGTGAATGTTGGAGCTACATCATAAACAGGAAACTTCTCCGGATAGAAAGACCCAGTGAAATATTCAACGCCGCCTGAGTGCCAAACATCATGTATTGCTTCGAGCATATCAGTCCCGGCGGCGGCTGTTATCGCCAAATCACAAGAATAAATACCCGTCTTGCCGCTAACCAAACTTGCCGTCGCGTTCAAATCGAGATCTGCTACAATATCACCGCCTCCGGCGAGCACAATCTTTGGCCCATCCGGGGCGGCAGCCGCAGAAGAGGAATAAAACGATACCGACAAATTATCCCCCGAAAGGCCAGGTATGTTCACAAGCTGGCCACGAATATAGTTATACAAATAAAGTGTATTCAAATTATCTGCAGCGGGGGCTATAGAACTAGAATAGAAGAAATTTTCTCTATCATCCTCAACCCGAGAGTCCCATCGGGCCTCTAGGGCCGGCCGTTTAAAAAAGTATTGTGAAGACCTAGCAAAGAATTTCTTTGTATAGTAGGAATCTGTCGAACCAGACGTATTTTGAATAACTCCGGTTGCGGGACCATCGAGCCCAGTAGAACTAGAGTGATAGGCTTCCTGGCTTGCTGTTAAGTGAACCCCGAAGCCATAGTTGGTAGCGAAGGCAGGGTCGACTCCAGCAATCCAAAGCTCGACAGTATCTGACACATCAACTTCTAAATCTTCAAACCCCCGCTGGAAATACACCTGTTGATTAGAAGCTGTTAAATAATCGCCTCCTACTTTGCTCCAGGCGCCACCATCTGTGGATGCCGATACTCTTGCCTGCATCCAGTTTGCGGAGCCCAGGTCTTTATACTCATCCATATCAAGGCCGCTTCCTTCTACCCAGGATTGTGAGACGGGTGCAACGGTTAGAGTAAAGTCTTGAGGAAGTGTAAATGGGTGTTCTGCATTAAACATTCTCAGATAGAAAGATACACTTCCGGAGGCAGGTATGGTGCCTGCGGCGCGATCAGAAATAACCCTAGAAACAGGGAACTGAACAAGGGTCCTAGACAATTCGGCCGAGCGGCCGGTGCTTGAGCCAGAAGTTTGAGCGTATATAGAAAATATTTCTAAGGAATCAGCATAGCCCATATTCGAGCCAGTACCTCTATTGGTCAGGTCAGCTTTGAATGCATTTGTTATGGTGGTGTCTGCGCTAGCAGAATATCTTAGAATAGCCATTAGGTAACGCTTCCCTGAACGTCTGTAAAAGGATACTTGATTTCAAAAATTGTATCAATCTCACCGCCAAGGTAACGACCATCAACCGACAAAGCAGTGTCAAAATCAAAATCAGCCTGAGAATAGCGGCCGCCTTGTTTGTGCAATATCTGAACATCTACGGTATCGACGACGCCCGGGACGCGATTTAACTCTTTATAGATATCCACTATGTAGAGTGGCTCCGATATATCATATTTTTGTCTTTGAAAATAGTTTTGCAATCTTTGGGTTGCCAAGTTCACAACGTTAAACTTGTTTTCCTCGTAATCCGCTACAATTGAAAAATTAATACCAAAATTTACTACCTTGGCATCTCGAATATCAATTGTATCGTTAATCATTTTATATTGCGTTAGCCACGTTTTTAAGTTTTCCTTGATAGTTTTTGAAGAAGCTACTAAAAACCCTGACGCGTCGGTTGACATCACATACATATTTAAATTTCTTTTAAACGAGTCGAAATCTCTTTCGAAACTACACTTTGATATGGCCCCGAAACTAGGTGGCATAGCATATGATATTGCTTTATAATCTTCAATTGTAACCGCCCGATTCTGGGCAGCGTAATGTGAAAAGACTCTTTGTTTTAATTCAGCGGTGGTCGGCGCAGATATATCTCCCACTATAGGGTCCTCATTTGTTACTTCGAGGGAGGCCGCGGTTACGCGACGCGTCGTCGCATTTAAGCTTTGCCTGTTGGGAAACTTTAATAAAGGGAGGCCGACTTGAGTAAGAGTGCTTGTTGCCACATTAACATCTGTGGAATCATTCACACGATAAATTACGGTCAGTCGGGTGCTTGATGGGCCCACACCAAACTTATCAGTCTCAGTTAAATTGGTGGGGTCGAACTCTTGCTGTGTTACATAATCACGGCCGTGCAATTGCAGGGTGATTTTACTCGGATCCACTACTGATTCATTAGTAAGTTCTGTCTCCGAACCATATCCAAATTGTAGATACGCTGTAGTTCTATCTCGTTCCAATACGAACCTACGGGTTACCGGAATAGCCTTCAAAATCGAGGGGACAGTTTTTTTATCCGAATTATTATTCCTAATTGCTTTGAAAACAATTTCCTGTGCCAGATGATCTACTTGATAATATCTATGGCCGGCGGAATCTCTAACACTCAGAATTTCTATAGGATCTGGATCTGCCAATTGAACTTTTCTAAACCTTTCAAACGGGCCGATCAAGATCTCCTGACGTTCCACCCTACCAGAAATAACTTTTCCTGTAGCCTTTACAGCATACTCTGATGCCATTCCAGTGGTTTCGTTTATTTTGTTAACAATAATCTGATTTGTTGTGGTGGCAAAGTTAACGTCTTCGACTAAAGTAAAATTCTGGCCAGCTAAGGTGGTAAAAGTTGAATTAGCTTGAAGGATCGGCATATAGTCTTCGTCGGGTGCACCTCCTGCGCCGGCTGGAATTGCAATAAAGAACTGGGCTGCTCCAACTGATGAGAATTTATCAGCATACTTATAACCGAGTTGTCGCGCGATCTTGACCACATTATCATATTCACTTGCGGTGTCTAAAAAGGTCTCGTTTAGCTGATAATCCATGTAGAACGATAATACATCGCCTACATAAGAAACACTATCAAGCACCAACGATCCGAACCCAGCGGTCGCAAAATCTTTAAATGAATCAGGGTAATATCGTTTTACATATTCTACAAGACCATTTCTGATAGAATTGAAGTCCCGTGAAGAGTAGTTTACTATCTTTTGTGTCTTTGTACTATTATTTGCTCTGTCGTCAGCCATATTGATGTGTTCCTATAAAGCAGAGGCGCCTTCGCCAATTATTACTGTTTCACTCTCTGCTCCGGTAGAAGGAACAGAAAAAGTGAGCGATACCTCTAAAATTTGGTCTTCGAAACCATTAAGTAACTTACTTTGATTAAATAGGATAGTACCTAACTGAATATACGGAGTATACTTGCCTACTTGTTTCTGTATGTTGGTTGCGATAGAAGCATGTAGGCTTGGTGTATTTGGTTCAAATAAATACTGACGCAGTCCAACACCAAAATCTTGATCCATCAACCTTTCGCCGGGGGATGTCAACAATACGTTCATAAAATTCTGCTTTGCTACCGCTAAAAGAGTAGTGTTTAAACTATAAGCCCCTACATAATTATCAAGTTGTAAAGGAAATTTTGGTGAGTATCCAATCATGATAAGTTATTACCTCACTATAAATAGTAAGAAATAATTATCTTTATTCATCATTATCATCACAGTCTTCTACTTCTAGCGGCGTAGTACCAAATTCAGCCAATCTAAGAATTAAGTATAAAATTCCAAAAGGAGTCAGTGGAGGAACAATAAATGAGTAGGGGAGGGTGCCTTCGAGGTCTATACCAGTTCTGGCTACACTTGGTTTGAACTCTGGTGGAAGGAGAGCTGGATACTTTTCGTTTATCCCTGTATTTATGAGTCGAATGATTTGATCCATATCTGGTAAATCAACTGGTGTTATGGTCTCCCCATCGTCTGTTATCTCGTCGCCGCAGTCCTCTCGAATTTGACCTGCACCTAGGGCGGCCATGGCGGTGCCCGCGGTGGCGCCCATCTGGGCCATGTCGAGGCCTTTGGCCATCTGGTCGAATACAAACGCCGACACTTCTTTTATCTTTTTACTAATAATAACATGAGGCTCGCAAATTTCCACGATGCCCTTCAAAATATAGTAAGGGGTTTCTTTAAGCATCTTATTAGCCATAGAGGTGCCTATATTCGCGAGTGGAGTGGCAGCCGAGATGGCGCCATTTAATAAAGCATTATCCAAGTCTCCTGGGGCACAGTCAGAAGATTCTTCGCCAAAGGCGGCTTGAAGGGCCAAGATTATGGTTTGTTTAGTGTCAACAAATATATCCTTGTCTTGCCCTATAAACAAACTATAATAAGTTTTAAGCTCCCCAGTAATATAAAGGTATTGTAGAATCCTATCTAGGTCAACCATCTTGCCCGGTCCGAAAATATCCTCTGTTTGGGATGCCATGGCCCGGGCTAGTGTGAGTTTCTTCTTCTTAAACAGATCATCAATAAAGTGAGGAAAGCTATTTGAACCGCCACCACTGTTAATAAACTTTTGAAATTCATTTTGTTCAAACAAAATGTCAGTTAGATTGACAGAGGCCTTTTTGTCCGTGGCTATATGAGCAAAAGCGGCGCCGGCTCCCGCGCCGCCTCCCCCATAGATAAAGAAGGATTTGTATCTTTTAACATTCTCTTCGTATGTTAGCATAAAATTACTAATTGGGGCTGCTGCAGAGTCTTCGGAGGCGTCATAAGTATGGAAATGAGCTGTTGGAGAGGCCGGGGTCATATAGGCTAATCTGGTCATCATCCTGACTCCTGGAAAAATAGATTTCATAAAGTCTTTCAAATAGGAATTCTCGGGGACATCCGGAAGGTCAAGGAGGTCTGGGTCGTCGTCGTCGTCGACCGCGGTTTCGGAACCGGGCCCGGCGTAGCCCACACTGGTATCGGCTGTGGTATCGTCATCGTCGTCAGCTGCGAATCGACCGAAAGAGGTTGATGTATTTTCAGTAAGTGATTCCCCCATTATCAGTTCACTCAAGCCATCCATTAGGTCGGCCTCTGTTGGAAATTGATTAAAAATCGCTTTCATAAGATTAAAGTTTTCGCGATAATCTTCTGATTCGTTGGCCACCACGGCATTCTCAAAGTCCATGAACGGAGAATAGGCGTTGTAACCCTTGGCAAGAGCTATGTTGGAGTTTGTCTCGCTAAGGAGACTCTTCTTCTTGAGAACCAAATAAACATAAAAGTTAACAATCTCTTCTAGGTGATGTTCGGTGGTCACGCTGAAGCCGGCCCCCTTTTGAGCCCAAAAGGGGGTCTCTGCGCGCACAAGTACATAAAAACTTTTTGACTCAAAGACGACCCGGCCGTAGCCTGCGTAAGTTGAACCGCCCTTGTGCGCGCCGCCGTGTTCCATCGTCATCGTCGGCTTCTTAAGACTATATACAAGTAGCTCTTCATAAGCCCACTCGTCGTAGTCGGCGTTGCCTGCGTCGACGCCACCCTTACCCCAGTTATGAATCTCGGCGGTGGCGATCGCCGAGGTCAGGGGGTCCATGGCGCGCACCCTATCGTCAAGCGCGTCAGGATCCTCGAGCAGGCCTTTGCTGATCATTCCCTTAAGCGCTCTAACTTTAAGTTTCGTGAATTCACCTCCCCATTCTGACGTCGGTGAATCGAAGTCAAACTCGCCGAACTTATCCACATGACGTATTTCTCGAATCGGAGTTTCGAATGTTGTGGAGCCGTCCTCGCAGGAGAAACGGGACTTGTTGGCGCCGGGAACATCCGACAGATAAGGCGGCCGGTTCGATCCCTGAACATCTTTCACCCAATTTCTAATGAGGGCATAGTCTGAAAGTTTTCTGGGATCGGAGCCGTTGTCGCCTATCCCCCAATCCTCGTCCTCTGATGAGAATTGAATGAATAAGCCACGGGCGGTGTCGAACCCGGCTGGGGAATGCTCCCTCGTCACGTTGGCGTTGCACGGGTTCGAAGAGTTGCCATCGCCGGCGGGCCAATAGTACTTGGACCACCATTGAGCATCGCGCCCTCGCAGCGCAAAAGGAACCGGGAAAGAGCCGCCATTCTTCATAGATTCAGCAACAGTTAAAAGCTCCATGATTATTTCAATAGCATTTGAAAAAGCATCAAAGCTTAAAATATATCTTTTCGAAGATCCGGTAGATTGGGGGGAGGTCGTTGCGGCAGGGCCGTCGGGGCTAGCGAAGCTGACGCCAACATCCATGGATGTATTGCCCTCAGCCTGCCCGGTTGTTGATGTTGAACTAAGCGGGGTTTGAGCATCAAAAAAGTCTCTAACTTTTTTCAAAATAGGACCGAAAGCCGTAATCGGTGAGGCTTCGGCTTCATCTATTAAATCATTAAGCCGTCCGCGCGAATAGTCGATCTCAATATACTTTTCTGCCAAGAAGGCGCCATATTTCATATAAGACTCTACTTCTTTGGCGAGAGATTGGCGCGATGCCGAATCAGTCCCGAGAATACTCGCCCCGGTGTCGGGGTTGGCCCAGTCTTGAAAAAATTCTTCGCCGCCCTTTAAATAATCAAAGGCCGTAAAGAAGGCCTGCATCCGGCCGAGGGAGTTGATGCTGTGCTCGGCTCCGGAGGCCTCGTTTGTCCAGGCCGCTCTGTCAATATATCTACGATTGGTTGATTTATCGGCGACGCTGCCTAGGGTATTCGATACCGTACTCCAGGCGGCTGGAAGATTAATGTTCTCGAAATCGGGAATGTTGCCATAAGGGATGCCCTCCAGTAGATAGTTTTCAATTGTATTGGAGCCTTTAACCTTAAAAAATTCTTTTACTATTTCTTGAGTCTCCATCAACCTCTTTTCAAATAAATATCTTACGGCTATATCTTGCAATGTAACACTGGTAATATCTACACTCGTAAAATTAGTATTAGTTTCTATTAAATCAATCTGATCTTGATTTGTGAGTTCTCCCGTTATTGGATATCTAAAGCCTGCAGGGTCGCGATCTATTATCTTTTTAACTGTGACTGCCGCGGCCTTTTTTACTATACCAGGGAAACTATAAGACTCACCATACGAGAGTGAGGAGCCGCCATAATAAACAAGAAATTCGTTGGTCATCTGCCTAAGGAGTTCGTTAACAATATTTGTATTATTGCCCAGGTAAGAAACACCAAATTTTTCAACTATAAAAATATTCTTTAACATGAGATCTGCGATCGCGGTCTGCAGATAAACATTTACTAGTGCCAAGATAGCGGCATCTCGGACGGGGCCTAATTCAAATTCTCTATCAACACAAGAGTTATCAACAAATTCCTGCAACGATTCTTGTTTAATTTTCTCAATATCCAACAAATCAGCATTACTGATTGAACCATCTTTGCATAATTTTGGAAATAAAGATAATTTATTCATCTTTTCGGCATCAAACAACTCAGAGTTTGCTATCTGGTAAGCAAAAGAATTAATCAAAGAAAAATATGCAAAGGGATAAAGTTTGGTAATGAAGTCTGCCGTAAGAGGTGTTTTGTCGTTCCCGGTTACGGCGGTCGCGAAGTTCGTAACCACGTCTCTGAAGTCT
>Ga0209434_1000250_pt1 | contig 27817 bp, 25 predicted proteins | sample ETNvirnome_2_300_FD_184068 | JGI IMG/M metagenome (GOLD analysis project Ga0209434, IMG submission 184068) | Marine viral communities from the Pacific Ocean - ETNP_2_300 (SPAdes) (version 2) | ecosystem: Environmental > Aquatic > Marine > Oceanic | place: Pacific Ocean | collected 2013-06-22 | reverse complement strand
AATGTAATTATAAAAGATCCGATCATTGGTCTTGGGTTCGGAACCGCTAGCGCCAACACTGGTGCTGTGGGCGACCGTGGATTTGTCTTTGGTCTTGGTGGAAATGTTAATCAAGCTTTAATATGGGATCAGTCTTCTGCAAGCTTTGTTCTAGGAAAAGTCGGGGCGATTGGTCCAGACAGGACTGCCTATGATGTTCCATTCCCCGATCTTAGTACACTTAGGCTTGGTTCTTTAGAATTTCTAAGCAATATTTCGGGATCTGGTGAGATTTTTGCAGATAGCATTAAGACTAGTGGCGATCTTGCTGTTTCTGGCAACGTCGGCATTGGCACCTCTACACCGGATTATGAACTCGATGTGGCTGGTGATATTGGAATCGGGGCCGATTCAGCTACACCTGGACAGGCGTTGATAAGACATAACGGCGACAGCAACACGTATATAAGATTTACTGCTGGCGGAGATGCCATCGATTATCTTGTCGGCGGCGTAAAGTCCATGGCATGGGGGACCAGCAAGACCCACGTCAACCCGCAAAACGCGGATCACGACTTCCGGGTTGATACTTCTGGATCCGATGGATCCCAAGATAACTCGCTTTTTGTCGAGGGTTCCTCCGGGAACGTGGGCATCGGTACGGGCAGCCCCGCTGCTCAACTGGAGGTCGAGCAAGGAAGCACTGGTGGTCGAACAGCCGTCCTTATCGATAACGACGATACCGACCAAATCGCACTTGCAATTCAAGCTGCTAATATCGATGCAGATATTATTAATATTACGACCGATGATAGTTTAGTCAACGGAAAAGTAATTGCGATTGACCATAACGATGCAGCCACCACAGCCGTTGGACCAGTAGGCATCTCATATGATTTCGATAAAGATGGTGCAATGGGAAATGGATCAGTCGCTGCCTATACCGGATTGGATATCGATATGCACGATGCTGCCAGTAATCATGCCGGATCCATAGTATACATGAAGGGCATAGACATTGATATAGGATCGACCGAGGCTGATGGCACCATTATTAATATCGGCATCGATATCTCGGGATCAGGGGGCGACTATAATATTGGTCTTAAAACTCTAATGGACGATGCAGCCGGAAGCCCAGACATCGTAATGTCGTCATCAATAAACAATAATGACTATGGGACAATCTCTGTTGGCGCGAATGGAGCGATGACAGTCACCACTACTGACCAAAGTGCTGCTGATGCCGACTTGACATTCACTGTTGACGGCGATATCTCGCTTGCGGCAAATGGTGGTTCAAATACTTTCCAGCTTCAGTCAAACAATTTTGCCGTCACGGAAGCCGGGGATGCTGAAGTTCTCAGATCTGTAGGTGTCGGAGTGCCCTTTTCTGCCAGCCTGGGAATGAACGTTCATCACAATCCAACTTCCTTAAAACTTGGAACAGGCGGTGGCGAGGTTGTGGCATTTGGAACAGAAAGTCCACTTGGAGCCAACGCGCTGGTCGCTGGCTATCTATACTGCATGCAGGACGATGGTGCTTGGTGTCTTGCCGATGCAGATCTGGTAGCAAGCAGCAGTGCTCTCCTTGGAATCGCGCTCGGTGGCGAGGTACAAGATGGCATACTTCTACGAGGATATTTTCATATGGCATCAGCATCTGTTAGCGATCACCATCTCATAGGTCAGCCATGTTATATCTCGGAAGACGCTGGGCATATTGACTGGATAGCACCTTCAGCAGCAGGTGACACTGTAAGAGTTATCGGCTATGGAACACCCGTGGCAAATCTTATTTATTTTAATCCTGATAATACCTGGATTGAACTACCGTAATGATAACATCGGCACTGAAGCCTTAAATTGCATTACGTGCGATATTATAGGATCAGGACTCTACAGATAAGACGATGCAGCGAATAAAGATAAAATCGGGCATTTACAGTTTTGAGACACTATTTATTTGTGACTAAATATCTTTAATGGAGTGTATATATGTCTACATTGCTTGAACAAGCCATAGTTGATGCTGAAGCACTAAAAGAAGCAGCAATTAGAAATGCCGAAGCGGCAATTGTTGAAAAATATTCATCCGAAGTCAAGGTGGCAGTTGAGTCCCTTTTAGAACAGGAAGATGACTTTATGGGAGGGCTCGAAGATGAATTTGGACAAGAACCTCAAGAGGAAAGTCCTGTTTCAAAAGACGTTCCCTATGCCGTTGAAGAAGGAGACGAACCAATTATGGTACGTTTAGATCTTGAAGCTTTAGAGCGTGCTCTGGATGAAGAAGGCTCCACGGTTGCTGAAGAAACTCACGAAGAACTTGCAGAAGATCTTGAAGAAGAGATCGAGGAAGGGACCGGTCAAGAGGAGATTGACGAAGAAATCGAACTTGATCAAGCCATACTTGATGCCCTAGCTGAAGAGTTGAAGGTAGATGTCGGCGCTCCCGATCAAGGTCCAGGCGGACGAGCAACACCCACAGCAAGAAACCTTGAGGGACAAAAAGCACAGCTTGCATCCCTAAAAGACGATGAACTTGCCGAAGAGCATGAGGCACTCGAAAAAGCCAGAAAAGAGCTTAATACACATACGGAGCAATTGAACGTTCTTCGCAAAGCGAAGTCAAATCTCCACAAAACAGTTTTACATCTTAAGGGGCGATTGGAAGAAGTTAATCTTTCCAACGCTCGTTTACTTTATACTAATCGTGTTTTAAATAGCACCTCCTTGAATGAGCGACAAAAGAAAAGAATTGTCGAGTCTATTTCAAATGCCGATTCAGTTGAAGAAGCGAAGGTTATTTATGAAACTCTTCAAAACGCAGTGGGAGATGCTAGAAACAGCAAATCTCCACAATCACTTCGTGAAGCAGTGGAAAGACCGTCGCCAACACTTCCCCGAAGAAGGGAAGTTCGTGCCCAAAATCCGCATTTTGATCGGATGAAGGCATTAGCAGGCATTAAAGGAGGTAATAAATAATGTCCGTTTTAAACAAACTAACTGAAGGCATTGTCGATAGAAATCTTTCAAAGGAAGGTGCTGCACTCTTAAACAAGTGGGAACGCACCGGACTTTTAGAGGGTATTGATAATGACCGCAAGAAGAACAGCATGGCTCGTCTTCTTGAAAACCAAGCCAAGGAGCTTCTTCGTGAAACTTCTGCTATGGCTACTGGTGATGTTGAAGGCTTTGCTGCCGTCGCATTTCCAATTGTCCGCCGTGTATTCGGTGGGCTAGTCGCTAACGATCTCGTTAGCGTACAACCAATGAGCTTACCAACTGGACTCATTTTCTTCCTTGACTTCACCGTATCTAGTGATACTGGTACTCGTCTAGGATACGAATCTGGTGAATCTTTGTATGGTGGCGGCAAGGTTGGTGCAGAAATTACTGGTGGTGTTTCACTGACCGGTGATTCGGCTGAAGATAGCTTTTATAACTTGAATCAAGGTTATTCTTCACCAACAGGCTCAGCATTGGGCATTGCAATCCAAAATGTTGCTTCTGGAACGTTCGGTGGCGGTGGATCCAAGGTGGGCGAAGGTCGCGCCTGGGCTCCAGACAATGGTACCTCACTTGCAGGCGTAGCAATGGAGGGCGGACTCTTCGATAGGCTTTGCCGGTACGACCCAGACTTCACTTCTGGAACAACCAACGTGCTTATTCAGAGGGTCGCCGTATCGAGTCTTGATCAGTTAAATACCGATGATTTCATCAGTGTTTCAGCATCATACCGACCCGGTGAACATGTTCGTCGCTTGACCCAGTACTCAGGATCTGGTGCCAACAAGGGCGTGTGGAAGCCCGGTGACGCAAAAACTCACCTTTTGCTTTTCGCCGCGTCTGATACTCGAACAATTGCAGAATTGTCCGCTTCACATGCCGTCGTCAGTGATACGCTAGACTACCGCTTTGCAGCGACTGATGACTTCGGTGCAGGTGGTGTTGTTGGCTCTGTTATCGGTAGGCAGCTTTGGGGTGCTGAACAAGCAGCAGCAGCCGTTGGTTCGACCTCTGGTGTCATTCCCGAGATTGACATCAAGGTTGACTCTGTGAGTATTACCGCGATCACCAAGAAGCTCAAGGCTAAGTGGACACCGGAGTTGGGACAAGATCTTAACGCCTACCACAACTTGGATGCAGAGGTTGAACTTACTTCAATTCTCTCTGAGCAAATTGCTCTAGAGATTGACCGTGAGATTCTTAATGATCTCGTCCAAGGCGCAACCGCTGGTACATACTACTGGTCGCGTGCGGCTGGTCGCTTTGTAAACAGGCTCACAGGTCAGGAGCAAGGTGCTACCACAGCAACTCCAGACTTTACTGGTACTGTTTCTGAGTGGTATGAGACTCTTGTTGAGACAATCAATGATGTCTCTGCACAGATCCATCGCAAGACCTTAAGAGGAGGAGCTAACTTCATCGTCGTTGGACCAGAAGTTGCTAATGTTCTTGAGTTCACTGCCGGATTCCGTGCTCAGGTCACTGGTGATGCAGACAGAGGAACTGTTGGTGCTGTTAAAACTGGCGCACTTTCCAAGAAATGGGATGTCTATGTAGACCCCTACTTCCCGCGTAACGTCGTTCTCGTCGGACGCAAGGGCGGTTCTTTCTTAGAAAGCGGCTATGTATATGCTCCATATGTTCCACTACAAGTCACGCCTACTATCTTCGGAACCGAAGACTTCGTGCCCCGCAAGGGAGTCATGACGCGCTACGGTAAGAAGATGGTTCGTCCTGATATGTATGGACTAGTTGTTGTTGTTGACCTCGTTTAATAGAACAAAATAAACAATAGCGCAAAAAGAATTCCCTCGTCATGTAAATGGCGAGGGTTTTCTTTTATCGTTCAACTATTTAAGTTGAGGAGGCTTATATATAATGGCGATCCCAAAACTTTCACCAGCTAGCTCTTTTAGCGCAGTTGTGCTCCCGGCATCGGGCTCAACAGGGAACAATCCAGCTACTTCCATGGTGGCCACGCATTGCCCAATCGGTGTATATACAGCGTCTGCCGATTTTGTTTCTGGTGCAGTCGATCAGATAGCTTATACATATCAAAAGTTAGGCGGCGATATTCTTGATATTGAACTCACTACGGGAAGTGTTTATGCAGCATATGAAGAAGCATGTTTAGAATATTCTTATATTGTTAATTTGCATCAATCAAAAAATGTATTATCAAATCTTTTAGGAAATTCAACCGGAACATTTAACCATGACGGAGAATTCAAATCAGGGGCGCTTTCCTCAAGTCTCAAGGGCGATCAGATTTCCCTAAAATATCCAAAGTTTACTCTTCAATATTCAGAGCGAGTTTCGGATGCCGTCTCAGTCCACGCTGGCGTCGGTGGCTCAACTACAATTTATTCTGCTTCTTTTGCTGCAACTGCTAGTCGGCAAGATTATGATTTACAACAAATAATTGCTAGCGCTTCAGCAGCCAATAAAGACGTTGCAACGGGAAATCCAGTACCATATGCAAATATCGGAAATAAAAAAGTTATTATTGATAAAGTATATTATAAAACACCATCAGCTATGTGGCGTTTTTTTGGCTATTATGGCGGCTTGAATACTGTTGGCAATTTGGCAAACTATGGGCAATATGCAGACGATTCAACATTTCAAATAATACCAGTTTGGCAAAACAAAGCACAAGCAATGCAGTTTGAAGATGCCATATACACAAGAAACTCACACTATTCCTATGAAATTAAAAATAATAATTTAAGAATATTTCCACAATCTGTTCTTGAAGCCCCAGCTTATTATTGGGTTAATTTTAGAGTTGAGGACGATGCATGGTCACAAACCTATGATAGAACAATTGGAACTGAGGGCGTTAACAATATGAATACGCTGCCATTTGCCAATATTCCATATGAAAATATTAATTCAATTGGTAAACAATGGATTAGAAGATTTACACTCGCTCTTTCAAAAGAGACATTGGGACAAGTTCGCTCCAAATTTGCCACTGTCCCCATACCAGGAGAGTCGGTGACACTAAATGGTCCAGCACTAATCACTGAAGCCCGAGAAGATCAAGATAAATTAAGAACGGAGCTAAGAGAAGTACTTGATGAGCTTACTTATCAATCTCTAGTTGAATCTGACGCGACCATTGTTGAGTCTACTAGTCGAGTCAATCAGATTATCCCAGCAGGCATTTTCATTGGATAGAAGGAGATAGATGGCAAACAATAAATGGTCACAGCCTAAGAATCCTCCTCCTCCATTATTTTTTGGAAAAAAAGAAAGAAACTTAGTAAAACAAGTAAACGACGAGCTTATTGAGCGAGTTATTGGACAACAGGTCGTATATTATCCAATAGATCAGACCACCACAAACTATAACGATCTATATGGCGAAGCTATAGAAAAATCATTTCTCCCACCGGTAAGAGTATATGCGCTTGTTGATTACCAAAGTACGGAAACAAAAGCCGATGAACACGTTGGAGTTGATAAGGCTAATACGATTACAATTTATTTCCACAAAAGAAGACTAACTGACGATCAAGATCTATATGTTAGAGAGGGTGATTTTGTATTGTATGGCGATTATTTTTACGAGATCACAACTGTTGCATGGGCAAGACAATTATTTGGACAAATTGATCACAAGTTTGAAGTCATAGCCACTTGTGCATATTCGCGAGAGGGACTATTCGATGCCACTTGATGACCCAAGAAAGAACCCAAGAAGAACTGAGCTTGCACCTTTGCAAGAAATTTCTTTTATGCCCTCTACTATAGAGACTATTGATCGTGCCCTTTTTAAACATATTGATGAAAATATTAATCCTTTTTGTAGTACCAACAAGGGCTGGAAAAAGGTGCCATTTATTTGGACAGGTGCGGAAAGAGCGTATCAGATTAAGCACAATAAAGATCTACGAGATGTAAATGGATTTCTAATCTATCCCCTGATATCTCTTGAGCGAATTTCTATTGCTAAAGATGTAACTAAAAGAGGGGCATTTTATGCATCTTTGCCACCAAACAGATCGGATAACAAGGGTGGTCGTATGACTGTCGCAAGAGTGATTAAGCAAGATAAAACTGCTAATTTTGCGAATGCCGATGCCAAGAGAATATTGCTGAGCCGATCTGAGCCAGTATCAACACAGCAAAGTAATTTTCCTAAACCGAATACAAAGATAGTCTATGAAACTATCACGATGCCAGTTCCCATTTACTTGGAAATAAATTATAAGCTGCTACTTCAAACAGAATACCAACAACAAGTAAATGAGATTATCACATCATTTATAACTAGACCCGGTGGAATAAACTATTTTAATATTAGTCAGGATGGTCATACGTTTGAGGTTTTTGTTGAACCTGATTATACCTTAACGAACAATGCCGCCTCACTAATGGAGGATGCAAGGGGATACCAAACAGAAATTACATTTAACGTAATTGGGTATATAATAGGGGGCGACAAAAACGATGAACGTCCCAAAATTGTTAGAAGAGAAAATGCCGTCGAAGTTAAGATGGGCAGGGAATCTGTAATTTTTGGTGACATCCCAGAGAATGTACATATTAGTGGAAATGTTCCATTTTACAAAGATTAGTTTTTGAGTTATTTGGGTCTTTCACCATTTATTTAACTATTTACTTACGATAATACGAATATATACTATTCTTAATAATTTATGTTGAAGCGCTGTAAGGAGACACTTCGTAATGCCAGTTAAATCTTTCAAATTTATTTCACCCGGTATTTTTATAAATGAGATCGACAATTCTCAATTACCTCGGGTTGCTGCGGACATGGGGCCAGTCCTCATCGGACGAACAGAAAAAGGTCCAGCAATGCGTCCCGTCAAAGTTGGGTCATTTTCTGAATATGTTGAGATTTTTGGAAACCCCTTGGCTGGCGGCGAAGGTGGCGATGTTTGGCGAGAGGGTAACTATACTGCTCCCACTTACGCTGGGTTTGCAGCACAAGCTTATTTGAGAAACAGCAATGCTCTAACAATGGTACGCCTCTTGGGGGCACAAGATTCAAGAGTATCCGCAGGACAAGGCGGTGGCGCTGGTCGCGCTGGCTGGGAAACTGATGCCACTCTAAACACTAAAGGAATTTCTGCCAATGGTGGTGCATATGGACTGTTTGTTTTTCCTTCCGCTTCTGCGCCAACATCGGCTTCATTTACTGAATTAAGGTCGGCAGGCGTTACAGGCGCTCTAGCAGCAGTCTGGTATCTAAACGAAGGCTGTATCGAACTTTCTGGCACATTTCGCAACAATGCTTCGGGAAGCGGGAACACCCAATCCGGCTCGATGTCCAGGCAGGAGGACGATCAACGACAAGGAACAGGAAGTGCGGTTCTGATAAGATCTCTTGATTCGGGTGGAGGCAACAATGGCTTGTCTATTGAGCCCAACTCGGCTGGTGCCACTGCAAATGAGTGGAGAGCGGTTATTAGAAATTCCGGTGGCTCTGTTGTACATGAAACTAATTTTAATTTTAGCCCCTCCTCTGCAAAGTATATTCGAAAGGTTTTCAACACGAATCCGACTTTAACCAATACAACAATTACAAGATCGGATCAACAAAAAACCTATTGGCTTGGACAAACATATGAACGACATCTCACCACGTATGTTACTAGCACATCTGCTGGCGAGGCTTTTGCAGCGGTCCTGGGGCTCGATAGTGGTACTCTTGGCTCATCTAACTTTAAATACGGCTTCCAGGCGGGACAGACCCCTTGGATTATTTCACAGGATCTTCAGTCAAGCTACACAAGCTACGATATAACAGATACAAATCGTATAAAGGCTCTATTTAAATTTCATACCATAGACACAGGAGAGCGCGAAAGTAAGCTCCTCAAAGTTTCCATTGTAGATATTAAGTCTACTTCTAATGATTATGATCCTTATGGCTCCTTTAGTGTAGAGATTAGAGACGCAACAGATAGCGATAATGCCCCTGTTATTCTCGAAAGATTTAGCTCTGTTAACTTAAACCCCAACTCTTCTAAATATATTGCTAGAGTTATTGGCAATCAATATATTACATGGGACGATGTTGAAAGAAGACATCGCACTTTTGGCGACTATCCCAATGCATCAATATATGTTCGTGTAGAAATGAATGAAGATGTTGAAACCGCTGTTACCGATGCTGCGTTATTGCCGTTTGGTTCATATGGTCCTCTTAAGTTTTCAGACTGGTCCTTTGTTAGTGCCTCACGCGCCAAAAACACAAATCTCGGTCCTGACGACGCAGCGGTTGTGACAGGTTCTGGCAATAGTTGGGTCAGAGGTGGCAAGAATATCACCAACCCACATTCTGGTTCAAACTTCATATCATGCGGCGTCCAGAACCCATTCAGTTGCTTGACCAAATACCCAACAATTCCTCTGAGGGCGAGCGCATCTGATGGCGGTATTTCTAATCCAAAGAGCGCCTATTTCGGCATTGATACCACACAGGCATCTAATAATGAATTCGAGCAAAGCTATATGGATATAGTAAGACCGCTACCTTATTCGGTATCTACGTTTACCAAGGCTGATGGCAATGAATACTCCTATCTCTTTAGCCTCGATGATCTAAGCTCTTCAGTGGGTCCAGGTCAAGATGGAGGCGTGGCTGTATGGGCTTCAGGCTCCCGGCTAAGTGGGCATTCCATCACAGCAGTGAGCGGAACATATCAGCAGGTTCTTGATGATGGTTATAACCGTTTTACGGTGCCGGTTGTCGGAGGATACGATGGGCTCGATATTACAGAGAAAGAGCCATTCAGGAACTCTGGAATGACGGATGCCACAGATACCAGCAATTATGCCTATTACTCAGTTAGAAGAGCGATAGATACGGTTGCAGATCCAGAGGTTGCAGAATATAACTTAATGGCACTTCCTGGCATTTGGTACGAGCCTCTAACCGCACACGCAATTAAGGTTTGTGAAAATCGCGGAGACGCACTTGCTGTTGTCGATATTGATTCAGGATATAAGGCAGACACAGAAAATACACAATCTATTAGTTCCCGAATCGGAAGCGTCTCAACTGCGGTCACGAATCTAAAGAATAGAAAAATTAATTCAAGTTATGGATGTGTATACTATCCATGGGTTCAGATTCTTGATAACTATAGCAACAGTCTTCTTTGGGCTCCCCCCTCTATTGTCGCCTTGGGAACGTTCTCAAGCGCACAAAAGAACAGCGAACTTTGGTTTGCACCCGCAGGCTTTACTCGCGGTGGCTTAACCGAAGGATCCGCAGGACTGCCAGTGCTTCAAACTCGACAAAGATTAACTTCTAAGGATCGTGACGATCTTTACGAGGCGAATATTAATCCAATTGCCACATTCCCGGCAGAGGGTATTGTAATCTTTGGTCAAAAGACATTGCAGATAACCCCTTCGGCACTTGATAGAATTAATGTACGCCGCTTAATGATTTATGTTAAGAAAGAAATTTCAAGAATGGCAGCTACGATTTTGTTTGACCAAAATGTGCAAGCAACTTGGGATAGATTCCTAAACAAAGCTAATCCTTTCCTGCGAAGCGTCCAGTCAAGATTGGGACTTACAGATTTCAAGGTTGTCCTTGATAGCAGCACAACAACTCCTGAACTAATTGACAGAAACGTTTTGTATGCCAAGATCTTCTTAAAGCCCGCTCGCGCAATTGAATTTATCGCACTCGACTTTGTTATAACAAATACAGGAGCTTCTTTCGATGATTAATACTAAAGAAACTATATATTACATGAACAGGAGAAACAGATAAATGGGAAGTTTTTGGGGAGATAGGTCTTTTGAGCCGAAAAGACAATTTAGATTTTTGGTTGACTTCGACTTAGGCGATATGCAACTTAATTTTTCTGCTAAAGGAATAGATCGTCCAAGCTACACCATTGGAGAACAATCACACCAGTTCTTCAATCACACGTTTTATTATCCAGGTAGGATAACATGGAACACTGTTACATTGACTTTGGTTGACGCCATTACTCCTGGTGCAGCAGACAAGCTTTATGGCTATCTCTTCGACATAGGCATTACAGATCCGACCGGAGGCACCCTGGAGACTGTTACTGCGACGACTATTACAAAGGCATCTGCCACCAATGCGCTTTCCGCTGTCAAAATTAGAGAAATTGGATCTCTCGACCCCGACAAAGAAAGCAAGGCCATGCTCTCCGGTATTCAAGGGGAATGGGAGCTTATAAATCCATTTATCACAGAAGTAAATTTTGGCGCTCATTCATATGATTCAGATGAAATGGTAGAAATTTCGGTCACGCTTCGTTTTGATTGGGCGAGGTATACTGGAATGAGCCCAGCGAGTCCAGTGCCGTCGTAGGGAAAGCACGTTAAACCCTGTCAAAGTAAAATAAATTTATTAAAGTACTTTAAAAACACGTTATATGTATTATAATGTATAAAGACATAACAAACATAGAGGTGTAAATGTCACGAAATAACCCTGAGCGGACGGGGCTTCCTCCCCAACCTGATGCCGCTGAAGATGCCACCGCTGCTGTGCAAGCCGCCGCATCATCGGCACCAGCTACTCTTTCCTATGTGTCCCCCACAGAATTTGTAGAACTTCCATCAGAGGGAAAACTATATCCCTCCGATCACCCCCTCCATAATCAAGAAACTATAGAAATTAGGTACATGACTGCAAGAGATGAAGATATTCTCACATCAAAAGCGCTCTTAAGAAAGGGCTTAGCAATTGATAGAATGCTACAAAATCTCGTTGTTGACAATCAGATAAAAATTGACGATCTTCTACTTGGAGATAAAAACGCGGTCATTCTCGCCGCGAGAATTTCTGGTTATGGCGAGAGCTACGAAACAAGCATAACTTGTCCAAATTGTAGTACCGCTTCTACTTGCGACTTTAATCTTACAGATTTTGAGGCACATTTGGGCAAAGCCCTTTCTGGCGAGGTTGAAGAAATTAAGGCGACCGCAGACGGCTTATTCACGGTCACATTGCCAAAAACACAATACGAAGTTGTATATCGACTATTAAACGGGCATGATGAAAAGTATCTTACCGAGGCGGCATCTAGAAAAGCAAAACTTAATTTACCCGATTCCGTTTCCACCGATCTTCTTAAGCGGGTTGTTGTATCTGTTAGTGGCGTTACGTCTGGATCCGAAATCGGTACATTTATCGATAATATGCCAGCATTAGATTCACGATTTTTACGCGCATGCGTCCAGGGCTCGACTCCCAATGTAGACATGTCACAGCTTTTTTCCTGTGTACACTGTGGATATGAGTCGGAAATGGAGGTTCCGCTTACAGCGGACTTTTTTTGGCCTAAGTGATAAATATATGGAGAACGTATATGAGCAGTTCTTCTATTTAAAATTTCATGGTGGATGGAGTTTTATTGAAGCATACAATCTCCCCATTGGCTTAAGAAGATGGTTCGTTAATAGACTCTCACAACACTTTGAGGATCAAAACGAAGCACATAAAAAACAAGCGAATAAAGCGAAAAATCGTCGCTAATGTAACACAAATAGAGAAAATTGGGTTAACGCCCAATTTTCTTTTTTTATGGAACTAATTAAAAAAGACAGTAGTGTAAGGAAGGATCCCTATGAATGATACAAATGATTTAATTCCAATTAAGATTGACTTAACAATTGGCGACTCTATTAACGAAAGTTGGCTTTCAATGTTTGGTGCCAATATAAAAGGAATAATGGGCGCAATGTTTGGCGGAACTTCCATGCCAGTAGAAGTGGTTGGCAGTAGAAGCCAAGTTAATTCTTTTTCAAGAGCGCTCGGCTCAGAAAAAAGGTACCTTGAGGCAATAAGTAAACATGGATTAAATAATCCCCAAGTAACTAATAATAAAGTTGCACTAGACAGAGCTATACGAAGTTTCGAAAGCGAAACCGGAATCGTTTGGCCATTTAAGTAGGAGGCGATTAAAATATGGCCGACCCAAAAGATCCAAAGGGCAAGGGTGTCCCAGAGTTAGCTCATCAAGCCGTAAAACTCCTTGAGCAAATAAAAGACGTTCCAGAAATGGAAGCCTTTGTCGCCTACCTGGAGGACTTTGATACCCACCTCGCCGCCGCATCCAGCAACACAGAGACTTTAACAGCACACCTTGATGGTCTAGCAAAACAATATGAGATAATCACAAGGGGCTCAGGCGATGCCAAAGTCGCGCTCCAAGGGCTTGACTATCAGACCGAATTATTTATTACAAGGCTGACAGGAGTTCGCAAAGCCACAAACGCAACATTTATAGAATCGTTTGGTAACGCGATCAAGACTTCCGGCGATCTTAATACGGCAATGGACCAAGTAGCGAAGTCCACGTTAGAGACTTTGGATGCATTCAACATTGGCATTTCTATTACCAGAAAGATGTTTGAAAGCACCGCTATGCTTACAAAACAGGTGGATTCGGCAACATCAGCCTTTGCTGCCGCAACCGGTACAGGTAACACATATACCGAAGCCATCAGGCGCATAGAAAAACAAAATCGAGAATTTGGAGTAACAGCAGACGAATCTGGTGCTGCTCTCGCAGCGCTTCATGGAGAGTTTACCGACTTTCTGTTTGTCAATCAAGACACACAAGTGGCACTAGCCGAGAACGTTGCTCAAATGGCAAAATTTGGTGTCGCCACATCAGATGCAGTTAAAATTTTAGAAACAGGCACAAGGGTTATGGGAATAACTCATGGGCAGGCTCAAGCTCTCTCTGACTCTATTATGGCAACCGCTAGTGCTTTTGGCGATGATCTAAACAAGGTCATGAAAGAGACAGCAGCAGTATTGCCACAAATTGCCGTACACGGAGCCGCCACTGCACAAGTCCTTGACAACCTCTATGAAGCCTCAAGAAGAACAGGCATGGGGATGGAGGCAATTGTCGGCATGGCAGAGAAGTTTGATACATTTGATGCCGCTGCCAAGGCTGCTGGAAATCTCAATGCTGTCCTCCGAGGACAATTTATTGATACGATGTCTATTCTTGAAACGACAGATCCTGCTGAAAGAATGAATTTGTTTGCCGATGCTATTAATGAAGCCACAGGGGGCTGGGAAAACATGGACTATTACCAGCGAAAGGCAATTGCAAATGCCATGGGACTAACTGTTGAACAAACACAGCGCATGGTACTCCAGAAAAAAGAAGCAAGCGAACTTGAACAGGCGTTGCAAAGAAACAATATGGAAGCAGGGGAATATGAAAAGCTAATGGCCAACGGCAGGGATCTCATGGCAGATATGAAGATTTTAGTTGCAGAGATGGGTGCCTCCCTTCAGTGGGCAATCGAACCGCTTAAAGACATGCTTAGGCTACTCAACAAAACCTTAGCCACACCGTTCTTCGGACACCTTCTCAAAGCCGCCGCTGCTGCTGGATTTATCGGGCTTGGGGTAAAAAAGGCTTGGGGCAAGGCAGCCGATCTCAAATCCGCAGCTAAACAACTTGCAGCAGCGGGGAAGGCAGGCGGCGTAAAGGGGATGGCAAAAGAACTCCTTACGGAGAAGAAAGCCGAAAAGTGCGGGCAAGCATGTGGCCCAGGCTCTGCTTCAGAGGCATTGCGCGTGGTAATGGCAAACGAGACTATGGAGCAGTGGAAGGGTTTATGGACTGCCGAAGGAAAACCATGGCTTAATGATCTTGAAGAAAAGATTCAGAGCCCTCTAGAGGAACTTGGTATCGATCTTGGTGACAGGCAAAAAGTCTTGCTAGATGGGCTTAAGAAGAACAACACGACATTTTTAAGTGGTCTTCGGGGGACGTTCTCGAAGATGACATCCAGCATGAGCAACATGCTCAGAGCCGGATCACTGAGCCCCGGTGCAGTTCGCGGACCCGGCCGACTGACTCCCGGCCGTGCCGCTCTTGCTGGTACAGCAGGGATGGCAATGGGTGGCGGGCTGCTTGCCGGGGCAGGGATGTATGGACTGTCGAAGTTTAACAGACCCAAAGATTCGTCGATAGGCGAGACGCTGGGAATGGGTGCATCAGGTGCAGCTACAGCGCTAGGGTTGGGGTTGTTATTGGCACCTCTTACGGGTGGACTGTCTCTTGGAGTGGCTGGTGCACTCGCTGCTGGCGGAGGGTTGGCAGGAGGAATATACTCACAGTTCCACGATGGCGGCATGGCAGTAGCCCCTCAAGGTGTCTCACCAAGTTCGCCACTAATGGCTACAGTATCTCCCGGTGAAACAATGATCCCGCCTGCAAGAAAAAACGGCACAGCACAAGATGCTTTCGCTCCATTGCTTGCAGAGCTTAAAGCTGGATTTACCAGCTTGAACGCAACTTATGCAAATGGTGCTAATGCTGTCGCCATCGCCACGGCTAAAAGACAAGTGGTTCTGGACGACAAAACCGCTCGGCGCGTTGTTGACGATTATAACGGAGCGCCTCCCATTAATGTAGTAAGAAGCGGGGCAAGCTAAAATGGCAGATACTCGCTCACCCCCAGGTGGTGGACCCGGAGCGGTGGTATACCACAAACAGGGTGGTCAGGATGGGGGCCGCCATGCTCCACCCCCAGAAGGACCAGAAATAAGGGAAATTTATACTGATTCTCTGAATGGCATTGGTAATCCTGCCATGGCAGAAAAACTCGGCGCTATTCTATCATTTACACATATAGGCACTGGGCATGTTGTAAAATTCCCCGCAGCTATCCTTAGTTTTACGGATTCTCATGATGCAGCTTTAAGCAAAAAATATGGATGGGGATCTGCCGAACCAACCGTTGATATGACACAAAATAGCACAAGAAAAATTTCATTTACCTTTGCTGTGGCCAGTGCCTCAATAGAAGAAGCAAGATACAATGCTCAAAGTATAAATCTTTTAATATGTATGATGTATTCAGCACTCGATGCCAGAAATACCCCCTCGATCAACGGTTCGAGAATAAATATTAAAGGAATGAATTTCATACAAGATATTTATGGCGAAGGGGTAGATGCGTTTATAACAACTTTAGTATACAAACCAGATTTAGAAAATGGACTTATTACGAGCAAACGCACTTCAAGCAGCCCAGAAATGTATCCGACAATAATTAAATTTTCTATAGAGGCTGAAGTATTAATTCGTGCAATCGCTTCGGCAGCACAGAATCTCCCAGACAGCTATCCTAATTATGGAGGGTCTGGACAGACGCCGCACCCTAGGAATCCAAAATGACATATCAATATAGCCCCATCAAGTCAATAGGGGATCGTTCTTATGCTCCGTTAATAATAACAACAGGTAGCGATAGGTTCGGCGATCCTATCGCTGTGGCAAAGTATATCTTTCTTAAAGACTATTCTGAAACCTATGCAGCAAAATGGGATCTTAAAAGGGATCCGGGCGCACTTAACCCTAATTGGTCATATGGGGGCACAGAAAGAAAAATAAATATGTCTTTTACACTAGGTGCGCGGAATGTTGCTGAATCAAAACATAATTTGGCTTATTGTGCGAAGTTAATAAAAAAAACGTATCTTAATTATCTTGAAGAGGGCACCAGGGTCGTAGGAACCGGAGCAGGACAAGTAGAGATATCAAACCTATTTGGGGTTAATCCAGATGTGCTGTCTGTAAATTTTGGGAATTTAATACAGGATACAGATGTATATTTAACTAAATTTAATTTTGAAGTGGATTTTGAAGCGGGCTTTTTTACATACGATGGCACAGCAGTTGATAATTGGCCAATATCCTCACGTGACCCCCGGGGATCGGCTCAAGATGATCGGTGGAACCGCGACCACGAAGGTCACGATGCATATATCACTGAACAAGGATACGTTGTCCATGGCGAGAAGGGAAAAGTATATCCAAGATCCATCAACGTACAAATTGAAATGCATGCGATATTAGGAAGCTCCGTAACAGACGAACCCGCAAGTCCCCTTGGCTTTGGGGGCACATCCCGAGGAGGCTCTACTGTGTCTAAAGGTTGGAGTTTAAACAATAATAGAGACTGGCCTCATGGAACTGGACCAATCAGCGCAGCTAAATATTGTAAACAAACCAGCGTTGCCCCACTGCGCTCAGAGCCCGATCCAGACGAACCTGACAATGTAGAGGAAAGAACCCGCTCCTTCCGACACTGGACTGGGCGATAGTTATAATATAATTTTTGTAATAATAACAATGATGCCTAATTATTAAAGACAAGGATATTTAAACTATGCCATATAAACCTCGCTTACCGGGAAGAACTACTTTTGTGAATGCTTCTGAACAATATAGTGATATATTTTTTCGTAAAAAGATAGGTTTTATAAGGCAGCTTACAACTCCGAAATTCACTCCAAATATTGACCCTACTTCTATTCGCTCTGTTCGCCATATTTGGACAACTGGCGATAAATATTATAAATTAGCAGTGACCTACTATAATGATGCTAGTTTATGGTGGGTAATCGCTAAGTTTAATAACAAACCCACTGAAGGACATCTTAAACTCGGAGATCAAGTTTTAGTTCCTCTGCCGATATCGCAAGTATTGCGATCTTCTTAATATTGTAGTATATTTATATGTCAGAACAAGCAACAGAAGAACAGTTAGCACAATGTTTTCTCGCCGCCAATTGTTTACATATTATTAGAGGCGCAAAACGTGATCAGCAGGAGGGAGAAGCGCTGCGTGTCGGACCCCCTTTGATTGCCGTTAAGAGGGTAAAAGGTACGGAAAAATCTCTCAAGGGCACCCCCCCCACCGCAACGCCGGATCCACCTGCCTACGGAGTAAATAGTACAATAGACTCTGGCTATAGCAGCATAACCGATCTTGCGGACATGTTTTCTATAGAAGAAGAACAAGGGGCTCTTACTATGATTACTAACTTGAAAGGTCTGTTGCAACCTGACTTTGCATTTTATAAAATGTATCCGTACACCGACTCCGAGGGAGTTCCAGCTTGGCATGGAGTTAGAATGCGCCCAGAGGAATTCCCCTATCAGCAGCAACAGAAGGATCCAGATCACAAGAGGGACTCCAGAATTAATTTCACCAAAATTGAATGGCAACAATTAGGTGGTAATCCTGCTGAAATTGACAGCAATATCGCTTTTAAGGTTACGCTCAACACAAGAGATTTATCCAATTTTTTTACCCCCTGGGTGCCCGGCCAACGCCACGGTCAACGGGAGAACTCGGTAACCCTGCCCATACCCGAAATCGTCAAGAAGGTTTTCGACCCGGTAACCGGCACCGGACTCCGATGGATTGATTTAATACAAGTTAGCACGGGCGAGGGAGATCGCTGCGTTGACATATACAAACCATCCAGAATTCAACTCATGGTTGGATATAAGTGGGAGGATCCCCCCGAGGGAGAAGAGATCGGAGGCACCGCAGTGCAAGTAAGAGAAGCCCTGACAGCAGCATTGCACCCTTCACCCAGGGCAGATGGTACCATTCCCCCACGACTCGTCTCCGTAGGGGGTCTGTCGGGTGAGGAACTAGTTGAGTGGCACCTAAATGACTTTGAGAAAATGGTAAAATCCCAAACAAAATATTATGATTTAAACTTAATGAGACATGAACTTAAATATACGGGGGCAGGAGAGGACGTTGGTACGGTAGAACTGGAAATCAGTTATATTGCCTCCATTGAGGTATCGCAAAGAAATACTCAAGCAGATCTTTTTCACGATTATGGGCTTAGAAAATATGCAAAGATCAAACAAGAGGAGCTTGCTAAATTAGACCAACAACTCGGCGCAATCCAGCCAATCCAGCCCGCTCCAACGTCAGGCCATCCGGGACTCGTTTCTGGGCTGACACAAGCCCAGCAGGACAAGAACAAACGACGTGAATCCTGCCGTGCGGAATTAGAAATAAAAACAAAAGAGCTTCAGCAACAAATAGCCAATGCCAATGTTCGTGCAAAGAAACGACTTTTAAATCAATTATTGTTGGGTGCAGCTTATGGACAGCAAGCCGGTGTGACTAGCAGACAGGCACGCGGTGGACGAAATGTGTCCCGCGTTTATTGGACATTAATCAGGCAAGAGGCTCTTATGAGCACATTACCATTTACACAGGCAGCAAACCCATCGGACAACATGATTGTTATAAACAATTATGCTTCCTTACACCCCAGTGGCTTGCTGGAAACCACACCGGGCTCAGATCGCACCGGACCAGGGCGACCCGTCTACGAACGCACAGACGAAAGAGCAGAAAGAGAGTTGTTGGAACTCTACGGGAACGATCTGTCCGACCTCGTGGACATTCCTGTCGGACCTGAATCTGCACTACTCCAAACCTTACAAAACACCACGGGAGAAACCGGATTGGCATCGTTGGGGTCGAAAAAACTAATTAAATTTATATTTTTCGGGGATATTGTTGAAGCTGCTCTGGAGATTGTAGCAGAAAATCTTTACATTGACCGGCACCAAGGGGTCCAAGACCGTATAGAGAATCGTGCAGAGGTTGCCGCAGGCGGGGGAGATCCACCAACCGCTGGAAGATATAATTGGGAAAACATAGATTCTACAAATTGCCCAACTTTTTTCGCTGGTATCGTCACCGTTCAAGACGACGATCCCGGCGCTGGATTTACCGAGAGGGAAAAGCTTGTTAAAAAAATATTAGGAGAATTTATCACTGGAGATATAACAATGCCAAAACCAAATATCGGCGGCGTACTGGCTGGTCCCCGAGGGCATCGAACCATAAACATCGCAGACCTCCCGATTAGTTGGGACTTTTTTCGGCAATGGTGGATGAATGTGGCAATATCCAGAGCAGGGCAGACAACCCTATATTTTAGGGAATTTTTAATTAAGCTTATAACTGATTTGTTGCCACGCGCTATAGGAAGCGGGTGTTCGTGGATAGCTGACGGAGAAAAAACGCCACAACTTCTGTTAAATAATTATAGCGTTCCGGGCGAAAATATTATGGGGAAAGCTCAATACGAGATCGCACTTCAAGACGCCGACGCAGCCGGTACGCCGTCTCCGTTGATTGGAAGATATGTTACCGGAGACGAAATTCAAGATGTCTTCAAACTCCCTCTCGTCGAGCAGCAGAGAGCGCAAGAGGCTGGACCAAATACTCCAATTACCGCGATATCAATGAGAGACACGGGAGCATTTGTAGGGACGGGTGATGCCATCGAAGATTTGGAATATAACAGGGTACACATCAACCCGGTTGGCGACACCACCGCTGTTGTAGAATCAGTGCAGTTTGTAAAAGAAGATTTGCCGTATATTAGAGAGGCGAATATTGATGCTGGACCTCTGGGGATAATTAGAGAAAAATACAATTGCAACTTAATAGTTATAGGCAATACAATGTATAAGCCCGGAGGCGTTTTTTATATTAATCCAAAGACGCTTTCTCGCGGAAAGAACTCAAAAGCCCATGGGGGTGGACCGGAAGACCCACTACCTAACGACAAATTCGCCAGCCCCAAGAAACCCGATGGCACGCCAGATGACACCCCATATGCAAGACTACTTGGATTAGGTGGGTACTATGTAATAACTCGGATAACTCATGTGATGGACTTCTCTTCCGGGGCCAGTGGAAAGTGGCGCACTACTTTCCAAGCAAAATGGCTTGCATTCGCAAACGAAAACGATCCATGCGGCGATGACCCGGCCTGGTTCGGGAGGAATTTGGGGGAGAACGATCTAGAGTGCCCAGAGACTCGACGCGAAGTCGGAGTCTCGATAATATAAAGCTATGGCTAAAAATACACGATTATTGGCAAGACGTACAGGCACAGCAAGCACATTTGCTTTGAGGAAACTCTATCTTTCTGAAATTGTACCTTCTCAACAATATACTAATTTTTACGATCATACTGTTTCGTTATATTATGGTCGAGTTGATACACATGGAAATGCCATATATCCTTCTGAAAAATATTTAAAACCTCTTCGAACACATCAAAGCGAAACCAATAAACGAGTATATGCCTTAAACTTTGTAGCAGATGCTTTTGGCGATCTTCAAGATTATTTTAATAAAGCATATAAAATGAACTTACTCAAGGATTCTGGTGAGAACAGCCTAGATAAAATTAAGCCAGTTAGTGGGTGGAAAAGTATGCACAGCTTATATGGTCCTCATATTAAAAGTTTGTTCACAAATATGGTCGATGTATATTTGGAACAGCCAATAGCATCCCGAGGGATGGAACACAGCCGTCCCATGAATTTTGATGAGTTCATTAAGTCCACAAAACATTTTTATAAAACAAATGGTAAGCACGTTGGGCTAAGCAGATCTTATTTTATTTTATCACAAAAATGTTCAGCACACATATCAGGATTAGCAATAGATATTATTCCAAACATCCAAACAGAACAGGCTGATTCTGATTCTATCAATAGTTTTACTTTTTTTGACAATCCTAATTTTGAATTTTATATGCATGCCCTTAAAAAATTTGGGTTTATGGTAAATAAAGAAAATCCAAATAGGATTATTGCAGATCTCGGTTCTCCACAAATGCAGGCATATATGGCAAATTATGGATTAATGTCAATTGATGACGTTTTTGAAACTTATTTTTATAAAGCCTCTGAGTTTGACTATGATATTATAAGAACGTATCTTGTTCAAATGTATAACAACTATGTTGTGCTTCATCCTACAAAAACAATTATAACAAATCAGAGCACTGGTGCCACATATCAATATGTTTTTAATTCTACCAATGATTACAAGAACAATGGAATGCCATCGGTTAACTCGATAAAGAGGACGCCGGGACAGAGAGGGACACCCAATGTTCCAAGAGCCCAATCACTTAATCGAGGAGGTAACGGAAATAATCCAAATATCACCAAATGTCGCCTTACAAAAACGCAATTGCAAGAAAGACGACAGATAGCTGTAGAAGATTTGAGTACCACCTATGCTGATATCTATTGGATCCCTTTATATATTGAAATGCTAAACTATGAATTATCAAGCCCTATGAAAGATGTCGATGTCCGCAAGACAATAAAAAATGCAAAAGATTTATATAAAAACATTGACATCGACGCCGCAAAAGGTTATATTAAAGATAAGATAAATTTCCATAGATACCCAATCGAACTTTTATCTTTGCAAAAATAACTATTAATAGGTGAATGTTGTTTATTCAAACACTAGACGATAAAAAACATTGTATTGGGATATATCACGACGGCAAACTTATTTACGATTGTGATGAATTTAACTTCAATGCTGTAAGTGCAACTTGGAATTATAGCCCTATTTTAGCCCACAATCGTGCCCTCATTGCCTCTCTATTCGTTGGAGGTAATTCATTGAATGAGGTCTGCCCTGATTTTCTAAGACATCGTTGGGAGGCTATTAACGCCCGCCTAAGAGCGTTTTACAAGTCATTTTCAACGGCAAAAATCTCTCTCGATAGGCACTGCTTTTATGATCTCGTTCCCCAACGATTTCTGCTTGAATATTGTGAGGTTAAGAACAAAATTACTGAGCATGTTATCAAAAAATACGACATGCCAGGGAACTATGCTTTCATGAGAAACCTATCAGAACTTACATATAACATTCGGCAGCAAAAACTGAATATTAACTATGCAGAAATTGCCAGGGAGAGCCACCAACTGAAGACTCGAAACTTTCTAAAGAAGAGTAAGCATATTAAACCATATATTTCATATAATATTTATGGTACGAAGACTGGAAGGATGACAACGTATAAACGAAGCTTCCCAATATTAACTTTAAATGCCGATTATAGAAATATATTAAAACCCGTGAATGATTATTTTGTTGAATTAGACTACAATGCAGCAGAACTTCGTGTTCTTCTTGGACTAAGCGAGAAAGAACAACCACAAGACGATATCCATCAGTGGAATATTGATAATATCTATCGCGGTATGGGAACACGCGAAGAGGCAAAAAAACGAATTTTTGCTTGGCTATATAACCCAAAGGCTAAAGATTATTTATCAAATCGGCATTATGATCGAGATGGTATATTGCAAAAATATTTTAACGGACAACAAGTAACGACACCTTATAATAGAAAAATTGAAGCGGACAAACACCATGCATTAAACTATTTAATACAGAGCACCACAAGCGATTTGGTACTGTCTAGGGCGTTTAAGATTGCAGACAAACTAAAGGAGAAAAAGTCCTTTATTTCTTTCACACTTCATGATAGTATTATTATAGATTGTGACGATAGCGAGCGCACAGTGGTTGAAGACTTGATTAACATTTTCTCTCAAACTCCTTTTGGTAGATTTAGGGTCAATGTGGGTGCAGGAAAATCATATGGCGCGATGAGAAGGATAGAATGGACACAATAATCGGTCTTGGAAGAGCAGGCTGCGCTATAGCAGATAAATTTGCTCAACATCCCCAGTATAAAATCTTTAAGATTGATAGCGAAGATGTCGATCACGAAGACGAAGGAAGCTATCTATTAAAACGATATACTCACCCCGAAGAATACGAGAATCAAGCCCCTTCTCTCAAAACGTTTTTTAACAACACCACTAACGATATTCTTTTTATTGTTTGTGGCTCGGGATTCGTTTCAGGCGCAGCACTACAGATACTTAAACACTTGTCTTCAAAGAATATTAATATTTTATACATAAAGCCAGAATTACAATTTTTGGCAGAAACTAACTTATTACAAGAACAATTAGTTAGAAACGTCTTACAGGAATATACCAGATCTGGTCTTTTTAAGCGGCTTTACATTGTTGACAACACAGAAATAGAAAAGATTTTAGGTGATGTTCCAATTATGACATATTTTGATCATATCAATGACCTACTCGTATCTACTGTCCATATGATTAATGTCTATAAACACAATGAACCTATATACAAAACTCCTTTTGAGAGCAAGGTAGGTCGGAGTATAAGCACTTTTGGATTAACAGATCTCCAGAACGGTGAAGAAAAATTGTTTTTTTCTCTTGACAATGTATCTGAAAAGAGTTATTATTATGCTATTAACGAGAAAGAGTTGGAACAAGATGGCGCACTCTTTCGACGTTTAACTGATAATATTCAACAAAATCAAAAAGATATTAAAACAAGTTTTCAAATTTATTCCACTTCTTACGAAAAGAACTATGGATATATTGTGGCAAACACTTCGCACACAAGCAATTAAAAAGTAAAGGTTATAAAGTATTATGTTGAGCAAGCTACGAAATCTGATACAAAAATATTGGAAAAGGGCGCTCGTCATGCTTATCCTCGCAGCCGGTGGAAGCTTGCTAGCTGCCGCTACATATAAGGAAGGTTTTGAATTTGGAAGAATAGTTGGTCACTGTGAAGTTGCATGCTCCGTCTTGGGTGCGGACTTCTCGGGATTTGAATATGAGGGCGCTTGCCAGTGCGAACAAGCAGGCGGCTTTATTCTTACTATTCCGGTCGATCACAGTTTTTTTAATTAATTTTAATTAATCTCTTGACAGCACCACGGGATTATGTTATATTATATCTTAGTAAGGCGAAACATTTGTCGTCTTAACTATAGGCAAAAGCCACAAATAAGGAGAAATAAAAAATGGCAATTAATATTGATAAAATGAAGCAGCGCAAGGCTGCATTAGATAGCAGAGGAGGCAATCGTGACACGTTCTGGCGTCCACAAGACGGCGAACAATGTATTCGCATTGTCCCCACCTCTGATGGAGATCCTTTTAAGGATTTCTGGTTCCACTATAATGTGGGCAACAATCCTGGTTTTCTAAGCCCGAAGAAGAACTTCGGTGAAGGTGATCCGTTGGATGATTTTGTTCGGAAACTTTTTAACGAGGGCACCGAAGAAAGCATCAAGATGGCAAAGTCTCTTATGGCTCGTCAGCGGTTCTTCTCGCCCGTTCTTGTGCGGGGTGAAGAAGAAAGGGGTGTCCGTATTTGGGGATATGGCAAGATGGTATATGAGCAGTTGCTCAATCTTGTTCTTAATCCTGAATATGGAGATATTACCGATACTGAAACGGGTACAGATCTCGTCCTTCATTATGGTAAGCCACAGGGCGCTAGCTTCCCTCAAACGAAGCTTACCCCCCGTCGCCGCTCTTCTGTGTTATGTGATGATGCAGTGGGTGGAGACGAACGTTGCGCGGAATTGCTTGAAAGCATTCCCGACTTCGACACGCTCTTTGAGCGTAAAACACCAGAAGATGTAGGGGCACTCCTAGATGCCTATCTTATTGGTGATGAAAGCACCAGCGAGGAGGCTGATTCTACAACCACCCCTCCTTCAACTGACACAGTTTCTTCTGTTGATGCTGCTTTCAACGAACTCATGGGAGCGTAATCCCACGTCCACAGGGAGGCACAGGGTTATCAGGTGCCTCACCCTTTTTACTCAATGGAGATTAAATGAGAATGGCGAGATCTAAAAGCACCAAAGCAGGCAAACTAAGTTTATCGGATATGCGTGCTTTAATCAACAAAAAAGCGGGTATCAATGTAGCCCATAATTTAACAGAAGAGAACCCAACGCAAGTTAAGGACTGGATTCCGACCGGCTCTCGCTGGCTTGACTCTATTATATGTCGAGGAAAGCGATCAGGCATTCCTATGGGCAAGATCGTAGAAATTGCTGGGCTTGAATCAACCGGAAAGAGTTATATGGCAGCACAGGTTGCAGCCAATGCTCAAAAGATGGATATTGACGTAATCTATTTTGATTCTGAATCTGCAATTGATCCGGCATTTCTTGCAAGAGCGGGCTGCGATTTGAATAGCCTACTTTATGTACAAGCAGCATCTGTTGAGTTTGTGTTAGAGACAATCGAGGATCTTTTGGCAAGCAATAATAATCGAATGTTGTTTATCTGGGACTCACTGGCATTAACCCCTGCTGTGTCGGATGTTGAAGGTGACTTTAATCCTCAATCATCCATGGCAATGAAAGCAAGAATCCTCGCCAAGGGAATGTCCAAGTTAACAGTTCCGATTGCTAATTCACAATCCACTTTCCTGGTTCTTAACCAGTTGAAGACGAATATTACTCGTTCGCCCTCCGAGGCTATGACTACTCCGTATGTAACCCCTGGTGGAAAGGCGATGATTTATGCCTACTCTTTACGAATCTGGTTAACCGGACGCAAGGCAAAGGCAAGCTTTGTAACTGATGACAAGGGATTCAGAATCGGATCCGAAGTAAAAGTAAAACTTGAAAAATCACGTTTTGGCACACAAGGTCGCCAATGTAATTTTAAGATTTTATGGGGTGATGAAATCGGTATTCAAGATGAAGAATCTTGGTTCGACGCAATCAAGGGCTCAGAGCAGCTTAAGCAAGCTGGCGCATGGTATACTCTTACGTATGCCGATGGCACTGAACAAAAGTTTCAACCCTCTAAATGGAAAGAAATGATCGAAGATGAAAAGTTTAAAGACAGAATTGTTGAACTAATCGATGAAGAGGTTATTATGAAGTTTGATAAACGAGAAGGCAATGCTTCCGATTTCTATGAGGAGACAGAAAGTTGATGTCAGAAGAAAAACAAAATAAAGTTTGGAAACGAGCAGGCTTATATGATCTGTATGAAGATGCATCTAGTAAAAAAACTTCTCTTTTAAGTGAATGGAACGACGAGTTAATCGTCAAAATAAAGAGGTATGGGCAAGGATACGAAAAGTTCCAAGTTAAATATTGGCATCCAGATTTTGTCAAGCCCACAAATAACAAAAGGAAGAAGAAATGATTAGAACTACATTATTTACACTATTTTTTGGGTTGACGGGATGCAGTGTACACGCACACGCGCCCCCTGAGCCTGCACCTGCTCGCCCGAATCCACCTGCGGTTCGACATCATACTCCGCACCACAACGCGCAACAACCTGTTAGAGTTAAGGCATGGGTATGGGTTAAAGGACACCAAACTCCTCGCGGGGGATGGGTACATGGATATTGGGAGTTGCGTACAGTACCGCGATATATAATTAATCGACAACCCCATACACACGTTAGGTATGTAAAGGGTCGTGGCAGACCTACTCCACCCGCTCGCAGATATCGCTAAAAACTACTTGACACCTTGCTGTTAATATGTTATATTATCATAGTAAGGAAAGCGAATGTCTATTGCAGGGCGTCAAAAGCGATTCATAGAGCTTAGCAAACGCATAGCGGAAAATTCAGAAGCTCCAGATTATAGGCACGGCGCTGTCCTTGTAAAAGGCAGTTCCGTGCTTAATGTCTCTATTAATAAAAATTCGCATGCAAGATTGGGCAAACGATTTCGAAAACGAGATTGTGGACATGCAACACACCATGCTGAATTAGGCTGTGTTCTTGGGCTAGATCGAACTACAACTCGCGGAGCAGATCTATATGTTGTGCGAATCGGCAAAGGGGGCGAACTTCGTCTTTCTAAGCCGTGTGAAATGTGTGAAGCGCTTCTACGCCATGTGGGTGTTAGGCGTGTTTTCTATTCTATTAATGAACAACAATTGGGATGTGTGAGGCTATAGAAATATTATGGGTAAAAAAAGAATAAAGCTTAGAGTAGGGGACTTGCTTGTCAAGTACGATAATGGAATTCCAGAACAAGCAATATTACACAAAAAGCAATCTCCTTATTATAGCGAAGAAAAAGAAAGAGACATTCCTGCGATGTGGGAAGTGATTGGATGGGGATACCAATATCACAAGGTTCTTGACAGCTTTCTGAAGCGCCAAATTGAAAGAGAATTAATTGAATATTACCCGGCAAAGAAATGAAACGATTACTTATTATTGATGCTCTTAATATGTACTTTAGAGCATATATTGTCGATCCTAGTTTGTCTACAAACGGGCAACCCATCGGCGGCATGAAGGGGTTTTTGAAAATTCTACAAAAACT